>Ga0209488_10000364_pt1 | contig 37162 bp, 37 predicted proteins | sample Rivendell_Oct201_8_FD_188349 | JGI IMG/M metagenome (GOLD analysis project Ga0209488, IMG submission 188349) | Vadose zone soil microbial communities from the Eel River Critical Zone Observatory, Northern California, USA -... | ecosystem: Environmental > Terrestrial > Soil > Vadose zone >...
CTTTGCGGCCACCGTATAGGTGTATGTCGTCGACGCCGTCAGACCCGTATCGCTGCACGACGTGGTCCCCGCAGCCGTTGCCGCAAACTGCACGCCATTGCGATAGCAGAAGTAGCTGATCTGAGCCGGGGTGCTGGCATTATCGGTTGATGCTGTCCACGACAGATTGATTTGTGATGATGAAACCACTGAAGCGGCAAGTCCGGCCGGTACCGATGGAGCGACGTTATCCGCCACAGTAGCAGCTGCACGGAATGCGACCATCTGCATTGCCCACGTCCCGTTGCTGTGCGTTGCAGTCGCATTGTAGGACCCCGTTGTCAGGACATTTTTATCTTCCGTTATGTTCCCATGGGCGGTGGCGCGGATGATGTAGCCGGCGCCAGGCGCACTCACAACATTCGCGGACACTCCTGCGCCGAAAAGCAAATCGGTTGGATTTGTCGTGGTTACCGAGCCGCTGTTCATGCTTCCGGAATTGCCGGACGCTGCGGCTGTCACATCTATCGGCGTGGTCAGATCCAATCCGGAATACTCGTGGGCGTAAATGATGCCCCACGACTGCACGGCGGTTCCAAACGTGGCCGTCACCGTGTCGGCTCCCGACTTCGTATTTTTCGCGTAAAAAACCTGCGCGCTGTACTTGTTGCTGCTCCATCTGGTCGGGCCTGCAGCACTCGCGTACACATTGCCATTGCTGTCGGAAACTGTGGCGGTGCTGGTGTTGTCCCAGATGACGTAGGCTACGATAATATTGCCAGTTGTCGTGAAAGATGAAAACGATACGCTGGTCGTTCTGCCCGCCGTAACCTGATTATCTTTTTCCTGGACGAATGTTGGTGTGGTTGCTGCAAATACAGAACTGTTTCCTCCGCAGCAGGGGCCCAACCAGGCAATCAATCCAAGAGCAACTGCAAGCAGCAGAGGAATCCGTAGTACCTTCGTTAGGTTCAGCAAGGCGAACTTGAATTTCATTGGCAAGCGGAGAGTAGCCTCCGTATCTCCGTCTCTTTAGTCTTCTATTTGGGTCGAACGCCGCACATTATTATCTTGTTTTTGTCCCAACACAAGATTTTCGAAGTTCGTGAAAACAACGAAAATCGACCTGTCGTTCAAGCACATGTCAAGCGAATACTTAAACCCGACTCGACGCAAGAGCAGGACAGCAAGAGTACACTATGGAGGAGTATCCGAAAAGGTCGGACATCCAGCATGTGCTTGAGTGAGTGTACTTTTGAGCCTTTGTTCGATGTGAAAAGGGCATCCGGAACCTGCCCGAAATACCGATTGTGAAAATTTCCGATAATGGAAATCCGGCAATGGACGATCCTCAGTTGAAGGATCTCAATGCCGTTCTTCCGCTTCATTGCTCAAAAGGCACGACGTTGTTCTATCCCGATTTGGATGATTGTTGGTGCTCGGCTTTGATCCGGGAATCCGCGACAAGAACATGAAGATCGTTATTGGAATGCTACGATGAATCCTTTGGTGTCAATACTGATTCCAGCCTACAACGTTGAAGACTGGATTGCGGACACACTACGCTCGGCAATTGAACAAACATGGCCACACAAAGAGATCATCGTCGTGGACGACGGCTCGATGGATCGTACGTTGTCCATTGCACGACAATTTGAATCGCGTGGCGTGCGGGTTGTGACCCAAGAGAATCAAGGTGCGACCGCTGCAAGAAACAGAGCCTTTGCTCTCAGCCAGGGAGACTACATTCAGTGGCTGGATGCCGATGATCTTTTGGCCCCGGACAAGATCGCACTTCAGGTGGAAACTCTTCAGAATTGTCACAATAAAAGGACGCTCTTGTCTGCGGAGTGGGGATCATTCATGCACCGTTACTATCGTGCGGAATTTAACCCGACAGCGTTATGGTGCGACCTGACTCCATCGGAGTTTCTACGTCGAAAAATGCAATACAACCTGCATATGCAAACCGCAACCTGGCTCACGAGCCGCGAACTAACCGAAGCCGCCGGCCCGTGGGACACCTCATTGTTTTCGGATGATGACGGCGAGTATTTCTGTCGAGTGCAGCTGGCTTGCGACGGGATTCGATTTGTTAAGTCTTCCAGGGTTTATTACCGGTCGGTGGGAACAAATCGCCTGAGTTACATCGGCAATTCCGACAGGAAGCTCCATGCGATGTGGAAATCCATGAAACTCCACATTGGCTATGTTCGTTCGCTGAAAGACAGTCCGGAGATTCGAACCGCATGTGTGGCCTACATTCAGAACTGGCTGATTCATTTCTATCCGGAAAGATTGGATATCGTACGGCAGGCGGAGGAAATGGCCCGGTCTCTTGGCGGCGAATTGAAGACTCCCTCCCTCGTTTGGAAGTACTCCTGGATACAGACTCTGTTTGGATGGCCTTTGGCCAAACGCGCTCAACTCCTGATGCCGAGGATCCGGTGGGCATTGGCCCGATCCTTCGATAGGGCACTATTACAAATTGAAAACCGAAGTGGGCGCCAGAGTCTGAACCAGATCCCCTGAAATCCATGCCCGTTTTCATAGCCATTTGTCGCTTACTGCAATTCAGGGTGTGCGAAAACCCATACTTCAGGTATAAAGCAGCCTGGAATTTTTGATCGGAGACTTGAGCAGGCGTATTTGCACTAATTTGTTTACAATCTACAGCGGCCCTGCCATACGATTTCAAAGATGATTCAGTTTCATCCTACACAAATTAAGACCGCAGCGCCCCGCCGAAGCTGGGTGGCGCGCGCGACCGTCATACTTGCATTACTGTTCGCTGTTGGCGTTGTATTCATTGTCGGGGCGTACGCGGGACGTTGGGCTGTAAAGAATCAGGGTTCCGCCCGTCTACGGGAGGCATTATCGTCCTTGTTTGGCGCCGCACCTGCCGCCACGGACTTGGCGTCAACCGGCGAATGGCAGCTGAAGAATACGGACCTGGTCCAGCTGGAGACTTCGATCATCCATTTGCCAAACTCAGATGGATGGGGTGGAGGGGTCCAGCCATTGGATGATGGGCGCATTTTCTACGCGAACAGGACCGGTGAGTTTGGGGTTATCGGAACAAATGGCATTACAACGGTATTGCCTTTCAAGGTTGAGATGAACCTTGACGCTTTGAAAAACCATCCCGTTGCTAAACTGAAAAACTTCAATTTCGCCTGGGTTCGAGTTACCGACATTAATCTTTCTCCAATGGGAGCGGGACGATACCAGTTACTTGTCGGCCACCACTACTTCGAGCCCAAGAAACAATGCATGGAGCTTCGTCTCAGCCGGGCTGAGATTAGTGTGAAGGGCACCGATATCACACTGTCCGAACCTTTCCGGACCATCATGACGACGAAGCCCTGTATTACCTTCAACCACCCGGAATACGAATTTGCGTTTGAGGGTCACTTCTCCGGTGGAAGAATCGCCCGCCTTGGCGGCGACCAGGTTCTATTCACGACCGGCGATCATGGGTGGGTTGGCTTGCGAGGCTACCCCGCAGTATCCCAGGACGACAGTTCAACACTGGGTAAAGTACTTCTGATAAACATCGCGACAAAAGATGTGTCGATATATGCCAAAGGGATACGCAACCCGCAGGGATTGGCCATCGATTCCACAGGTAGAGTGTGGGAAACAGAGCAGGGTCCACGAGGTGGCGATGAGCTCAACCTGATTGTGAAGGGTGGGAATTACGGTTGGCCGGACAGCACTTATGGAACAGACTACGGCCCCCGGCCCTGGCCGATAAACGTCGAGCAGGGCAGGCACTATGCCGGCATCGCACCTCAGTTCGCATGGAATCCGTCCATCGGGGTATCCAATGTCATTGAAGTGAACTCGAAGGCATACCCTCTCTGGAAGGGAGACCTGTTGGTGCTGTCGCTCGCCGGACAGACAATCCATCGCCTTCGCCTTGAGGGCAACCGCGTCGTCTACGACGAACCGATCAGTTTTCAAGGGGATCGTCTTCGAGACATCGTCGAACTCCCCAACGGGCTCTTTGCAGTTCTCTCGGACCACGGCAACGTCATCCTGGTGCGAAACGCCGATACGCACAACAAGGCACCCTACCTGGATGTGAATCGTCAGCAGCCGCGTACTTCGGACCTTTCACCTCAGCAGCGTGCCTTTGCAATTGCGGGGCGATATGCCAATGGGCAGGAAGTTGCTGCAGTTTCGGAGCAGTTGTCGATCGCTGCCACTCGTGGCGAAGAGGTATTCAAGGCGAATTGCGCATCATGCCATTCGCTGAATACGGAAAGCGTGGTCGTCGGTCCCAGTTTGAAGGGCGTTATTGGCCGAAGAATTGGATCCACCGATTTCGCATACTCGACCGCTCTCTCCGGAAAGCGCGAGACATGGTCCAGCCGTCATATCGTCGATTTCGCAGTCAATCCAGCGGGCCTTTATAAGGGAACAGCGATGGCTCCGGTGCCGTTGACCGCAGGTTTGCAGCAGGATCTTGAGAGCTACCTGGACGCCACGGCCACACCCCGCTCTGGAAAATCGCTCGGCCAGTGAAAGGGTCCAAGCCAACGCCCCATCCAATAGTTCCTTCTACCGCGGTAACTCGAGCTGTACAGTAGTCAAACTGTTATGTCCTCCCGCGAACATTTGCACGATGAGCTGAATACCGAACATTTGCATGCCGGCCTCAAGGGCCGTTCCGTTCGCGGTGGAGTGGTCACTCTGGCATCTCAGGGTACTCAGTTCCTCATTCAGACAATAGCAACAGTCGTGCTGGCGCGGGAGCTGCCGCCCGCGGACTTCGGAATTGTAGCGATGGTCACCGTTGTTACGGGACTGGCGATGGCATTTGCGGACCTCGGACTCACCGAGGCGACGATCCAGCGCAAGGAGATCACCCACGATCAAGTCACGTCACTGTTTTGGATCAATGTTGCCATTGGAACAGGGCTGACCGTCATTACTGCTGCGCTGGCTCCGGTGCTGGCATGGTTCTACCAGGAACCCAGACTCGTCGCCGTGACCCTGGTTTCATCCGTCACGTTTCTGATGGGCAGCCTGAGGGGACAGACCGATGCGTTACTCCGGCGCCAAATGCGCTATGGATACCTAGGGTTCAAAGATGTGGCCGCCAGTGCCATCGCTGTTCCCTTGGCAATCGCAATTGCATTGCATGGTGGTGGGTATTGGGCATTGGTTGCCCTGCCACTGACGCTGAACTTTATGCACATGGTCATATCATGGATAATGGTCCGATGGAGGCCGGGGCAGCCTCGTCGCAACACAAACGTTAGTTCGATGGTGGCATTTGGCGGCAACGTTGCCGCTTCCTACTTCGTATATACATTGCTTCGTAGTGCCGATAACGCATTGATTGGCTGGTATTGGGGCGCTGCGCCGCTTGGTTTGTATTCTCGAGCATATAACCTTCTTATGCTTCCCTTGCGTCAGCTCAGCGCACCTGTCGCCGGCGTCGCGGTTCCTGCATTCAGCAGGATTCACAATGACGCGGTGAGGTATGCGCGATACTATCTGGCCACGACAAACCTGATGATGTGGATCATTGCGCCGATCTTCGGATTTATGTTCGTCGCTGCAGAACCGGTAGTTGTTTTCGTGCTTGGAGGCCAATGGCGAGACGCCGCCCCTGTGTTTCAGTTCCTCAGCATCTCTGCTCCCGCGCAGGTGCTACTTGATACTGTTATGTGGATGCTGGTGAGCCGCGGGCTCTCCAGCAGGCTACTCAAACTCCTGATCTACATTTCCCCCTTTATACTCGGCAGCTTTGCGATCGGTCTACCGTTCGGTGTCAAAGGAGTGGCCCTTTCGTACGCACTGGTTCTTCTGATCATTTTCCCCTGGATTCTAAAAGCCGCATTTCGCGACACCCAGCTGACCTTGAAGAGTCTTGGCCGGGCGGTCCTGTTTCCGATATCGACCAGCCTGACTGGAGTGCTTTTTGCAGAAATCACATCCCACTACATCCTCACTGAAAAAGTGATTTTGCAGTTCCTCGTTGTGGGTCTGGGATTTGTCATCGCATTTCTGCTGGCAGCGCTCGTACGGCCAGTGCGCGAAGAGATCCTTTCCTTTAAAAAGATCGTGGCCGACCTGCGAATGTCCAACTGATCTCGATTCGAGAGAATCGTCAGGCCGGTACGGTGATCTGTTTGGAGGCCACGATGTCGACCTGCTTATCGGGCAGCCCTTTCAGTTCGGTGAGCTGATAACCCTTGGGTGGGGAAACGTAATCGTCATTGGAGTAGTTGTTGGAAATGATGAAGAGCTTGTATCCGGCATCACGAAAACATTTCAGCAGTTCGTCCACGGAATTCCCCCGACTCCTGAACGCTTCGGGAGTGACTTCAAACACCCATTCCGTTCGATTGGAAAACGACGAGAGCAGGCAACCGATCCCTCGGATCACGGACAGTTCGGCACCTTCAACATCGATTTTGATCAGCCTTGCCTGAAGCAGCAGTTTCTCGCTCACAATGGAATTGAGAGGGCGCGCCGGAACCTGCGCTTCCAGTCGATTGCCGTGCCGGGCGGCCTCATTGGCATCCGTGGTGGTCAGGCACCTATTGTCCTCAGGTCCGAGAAATATCTGGAGAACGCCTTCGCGATCCGACGCAGCCACATTCTGAAGGTCGATATTGCGAAAAGAATTCAGCTTCACGTTCCGTTGCAGCAGACTAAAAATGCTAGGCGATGCCTCAATGGCGCAAACCCTTCCTTTTTCTCCGACAATAGCGGCCGCCAGCAATGTGTAGTAACCGACATTCGCTCCAACGTCGATGAAACTATCCCCGGGTGCCAGCCTCTGGCTCATGAATTTCGTGAGCTGCGGCTCCCAAACGCCGAAAAAGTAAATGCGCGACTGAATCAGGTCCGAGAGTCGGACTTCCATTGTGGCTCCGGCCCTGGTCTTCACAACGGACTGATAGCTCGGCTTGCCAAGATAGCGCTCGATCACACGGGAGAATAAAAAGGGCTTTCCAACCTGAAGTGGAAAATAGCGGACGTACGCGCGGGGAAACGGCAGAATGACGCACTGCGTTTCATACTTCAAACGTTTCAAAAAACTGTACGCAGCGGGATATGGCGCGAGCGCGGATTTCACGGCTCGCTCGAAGCGTTTCAACATTTCTTCACCGTCAAATCTTCCATCAGAAACCGGGATACTTCGCTCAAGTCACTTCGACCAAATGCCGAGCCATCGATTTAAACTTCCGTCTGACAAGGCAGGCCTGGTCTGCAACTCGTGACATACGCAGAAATCCCGCCCAATATCAGAAGCCTTTGGACTGCCGGCATTCGAACTCGCATAAATGCCGGCGGGAGCGGACCTGCATTTTGTCAATCGACTGGCGAACGACCACTTGTGACTTCGGCTCAGCCAATTTCAATCTACGGCCCAGAGAGAATTACCTATAAAGGAGTTTTTGGCAATCCTAACTGACGTCACGGGCACGCTTTCTGTCGAGAAAATACTTCAAAGCGCTCAATACCGGGATTGTCAGCGGTCCCGGTCCGCGCCTACAATAACAACCCCATGTTTGAATCACTTTCAGAAAAACTGCAGCGTGCTTTCAAGAACTTAAAGGGCGAAGGCCGCCTTACCGAGCAGCACATCGACGACGCCCTCAAGGAAATCCGCATCGCCCTTCTTGAAGCGGACGTGAATTTTAAGGTCGTCAAACAATTTACCGATGCCGTTAGGGCAAAAGCCGTCGGTCAGGAAGTCTTCCAAAGCCTGAGTCCCAGCCAGCAGGTGATCAAGATTGTCCGCGACGAACTGGTCGACATGCTGGGCGGCGAACACACCCGGGTGCATTTCTCGTCGCAGCCTCCGACCGTTATCATGCTGGTCGGACTTCAGGGCGCAGGCAAAACAACATCCGCGGGCAAGTTGTCGAAATGGCTGGCAAAGAACGGGCATCGTCCAATGCTCGTTTCGGTCGACGTCTACCGCCCGGCAGCGCGCGAGCAGCTGAAAGTCATCGCCAGAGATATCGGCGTCAAGATCTGGGAGGGTGAATCGGCGGACAAGCCGCTCGATCTGTGCCAGAACGCGCTGCGCGAAGCGCGGAATACGGCGCACGACGTGTTGGTCATCGACACCGCCGGCCGTCTACACATCGACGACACGCTGATGAAGGAGCTTTGCGAAATCAAGGACTCCGTTCAGCCCCACGAGATTCTGTTTGTTGCCGACGCCATGCTGGGACAGGATGCGGTGAAAAGCGCCCACCAGTTTCACGAACAACTCGGATTCAACGGTTTCATCCTCACCAAGATGGATGGCGATGCGCGCGGTGGCGCTGCGCTGTCGATCAAGCAGGTTACCGGACAACCCGTGAAGTTCGTCGGAACCGGCGAGAAGTATGACGCTTTCGAGCTGTTCCATCCGGATCGCCTGGTATCCCGGATCATGGGAATGGGCGACCTCATGTCCCTCATCGAGAAGGCCGAAGAAGTTGTCGACAAGAAGCAGGCTCTCGAGCTTTCTGAAAAAATCCAAAAGGACAGTTTCACGATGGAGGATTTCCGCGACCAGCTCCGGCAGATGCGCAAGCTGGGATCGCTGGAACAGATCCTGAGCATGCTGCCGAGCGTGGGCCCATTCAAGGAACTGCAGAAGGCGAAGGTCGACGAAAAGGAACTGGTTCGCACCGAGGCCATCATTAATTCCATGACGCCGAAGGAACGCCGAAACCATCAGATCATCAACGGCAGCCGCCGCAAGCGTATTGCGAAGGGCAGCGGAACCAGCGTCCAGGCGGTGAACCAGCTCCTGAAACAATTCGTTCAAACCCAGAAAATGATGAAAAGCATGAAAAGCGGCATGTTTGGACGGGCCATGAAAGGGATGAAAGGCGGGAAAATGCCTCAGATGCCGTTCTGATGGCGGATGCCTTGTAAAGTCGTTATACTGGTTTGGTTTTCCAACGTGAAGGAGGCTACCTGTTTGGTATCAATTCGACTAGCCCGTATCGGGTCCAAGAAGCGTCCATATTACCGGATTGTGGTCATCGAGAAGCGTCGGGCGCGTAACGGCCGGTTTCTCGAAGTACTCGGGCAGTACAGTCCGATTTCCAATCCTGCTCAGATCAATATCAATCCGGAACGGGCCCTTTACTGGCTGTCGAAAGGTGCTGAACCTTCCGAGACCGTGGCCAGCCTGCTCCGTAAGAAGGAGATCGTAAAAAAATAACTCCTTGTTCTGAATCGTAAGACTCCCTATCGCGCTGGATTCTTGGGTGACGTGCGGCAGACGTTTCAAGTGTAGTAACGGAGGCGGTTATGAAGGAGCTGATAGAAGAGATCGCCAAGGCTCTGGTGGATAAACCCGAAGAAGTGAGCGTACACGCAATTGAAGGTGAGCAAACAACAGTACTGGAACTCAAGGTTGCCCAGTCCGATCTCGGCAAGGTGATCGGAAAACAGGGCCGCACAGCACGGTCGATACGGACCATCCTTGGAGCTGCTGGAATGAAACTGAGAAAGCGGTTCACCCTCGAAATTCTGGAGTAACTCTCCAATCGACAGTAACGGCGTTGAATTCATTCGAGTCGCTCGCGTGACCCGCGCCCAGGGACTGCGTGGTGCCGTCCGCGTCGAGCTGATTCTTGACGAAGACCGCGTGCTGGAAGCGGGGCATCAGATTCGATTGAAGTTGGATGCCGGCGAGCGAATCGTCGAGATCGAGTTTTTCAGAAGGCAGCACGGCCGGTTCGTCATGAAATTCGTTGGGATCGATTCCATCGAGGACGCCGAAAGAATCATCGGTGCCGAGATTCGAATACTGAAAAGCGAATTGCCGGAGCCGGAAGACGGATCGTTCTATACGTTTCAGCTTCGCGGTTGCCGGGTGGTTGCGGTCAACGGTGGAACGGAAGATTACCTCGGCGACGTGACCGATGTGATGGACGGCGGCGGGACTCAAATCCTGCAGGTCGGCAGCGGCAAGGCAGAGATTCTGATTCCGTTTGCGCAATCGATCGTGAAGACGATTGATGTCGCCGGCCGGCGAATCGAAGTGGAGTTGCCCGAAGGGCTTCGGGAATTGAATCCGTGATGATCTTCGATGTCATCACAATCTTTCCGGAATTCTTCAACGGCCCGTTCGAATGTGGAATCGTCAGACGTGGGCGGGCGAGTGGACGGATCGAAACGCGGATCCACGACCTGCGGAAGTACACCGACGACGAGCGTCAGACAGTAGACGACAGGCCGTTCGGTGGCGGAGAAGGAATGGTTCTCAAGCCGGAACCAATTTTCAAAGCCGTCGAATCGATCCGCGAAGGTAATGCGACGGAAGTGGTGGTGTTGAGCGCGTCGGGGCGCCGGTTCAATCAGCCCGAGGCATTAAGGCTTTCTAAAGCTTCACAGGTCATTCTGATTTGTGGCCGATATGAAGGCATCGATGAACGGGTTGCCGAACACCTCGCAACGGTGGAGATCTCAATAGGAGATTTCATTTTGTCGGGCGGTGAAATTGGGGCCGCACTCGTCGTGGACGCTGTTGCAAGATACGTGCCCGGGGTTGTCGGAAAGGAAGAATCGCTGTTGCGCGATTCGTTTTCAGACCCGGAAGCGCTGGAAATTGGCGTGGAACACCCGCACTATACGCGGCCCGCGAGCTTTCGAGGATGGCCGGTGCCGCCGGTGTTGATTTCGGGCGACCACGCGGCGGTGAAGAAATGGCGAGCGGAAGCCGCAATGAGCAAGACCACAAGAAACAGACCGGATTTGTTGAAATGAGGGATTTATGAACGTAATGGACACCATCGAAAAACAACAGCAGCGAACGGATCACCCGGCGTTTCACCCCGGAGATAACGTGAAGGTTCACGTGAAGATCCGTGAAGGCGACAAGGAACGCATTCAGGTATTTGAAGGCGTTTGCATCGCTCAGAAGCACTCCAGCATCCGGTCCACTTTCACGGTTCGGAAGATTTCATTCGGCCACGGCGTCGAACGCATATTTCCGCTTCACTCCCGGATCATCGACAAAATCGAAGTGGTCCGTTCCGGACGCGTGCGGCGCGCAAAGCTGTATTACATCCGTGAACTGCGCGGCAAGTCTGCACGCATCAAGGAAGTGAAAGACGCCAAGGAAACGAAGGAGACCGGGAAGGCCACTGCCCGCTAAATGTCCACGACGGAATTTAAGGGGCACCGATGAGCCGACTCCTGGCAGTAGCCTTCATACTCTTCTGCTTCGAGGTTGGCGTGTTTCTGGTGTTCGTACCGTGGTCGGGTCTGTGGGACAGTAATCTGCTGCTCGACTACATTTCCTTCCTTCGCCCGTTGGTCCTGCACCAAGGGTTTCGCGCCGGCGTTTCCATCCTGGGCGCCATCGATATCCTCATCGGTTTTATCGAACTCCGGTATTTCCTCAAGACCTTCAGAGTCGCCAATCGGCCAACAGTATGATTCGGTGTTACGTCACGGATCGCCGCCAGGGCGATCTTCTCGCGCACGTGGCGCGGGCCGTGGCGGCGGGCGTGGACATGATTCAGGTTCGCGAGAAGGATCTATCCGCAGCGGAACTGCTGGAGCTTGTCTGCCGCGTGCGAGACCTGGCGGTGGGATCCAATTCAAAGATTTTGGTCAACGGCCGCCTCGACATTGCTCTGGCCGCAGGAATCCACGGGGTTCATTTGCCCGGCGATGGACTCCCCGCAGCTCAGGTACGACCATTCGTCCGTACGCTCGGTGTTTCGACTCACTCGCTGGAAGATGTCATCGGCGCCGAACGCGACGGAGCCGATTACGTCGTGTTCGGTCCAGTGTTTGAGACACCAGGAAAAGCGGCGGTCGGTATTGAAACACTGCGCAGTATCGCAAAAGCAGTGAAGATCCCGGTACTGGCGATCGGCGGAATTACCTCGGCAAATACTCCAGAGGTAATCGAAGCCGGCGCCGCGGGGATCGCGGCCATCCGGCTCTTTCAGCAGCCATAGCTGGCAGCCATGGACGTGTCTGACATTGTGATAGGATGTCTGACATGAGCGACAGCCGCCTCACAATTCGAGTCAGCCCCGAACTCAGGCAGCAACTTGCCAGGCGCGCAAAAATGGATCGCAAGGGCCATTCCGATATTGTGCGCGAAGCGCTGGCGCATTATTTGAAGTCTGGGCAGACTGCCTATGATGGATTCCAGCGTGCAGGATTGATTGGAATTGCAAAGACCGGCCCCCGCGACTTAAGCACCAACAAGAAACACCTGGAAGGTTTCGGCCGCTCAGGAAAATGATCCCGCGGACTCTGATCGATACCGGACCGTTAGTCGCAATCCTTCATGCTCCGGATGCATTTCACGCCGTGTGTACCGAGCAACTCCGGCACCTGCAGATCCCGTTGTTGACCTGCTGGCCGGTGGCCACAGAGGCAGCATGGCTACTTCGAGATCACCCACAAGCTGTGCAGGAACTTCTGCTTCAATCCCATACCGGCGTCATACGTATTCTCCCTATGGAGGATTCCGCAATGCTGTGGATCGCGACCTTCCTTCGCAAATATCGAAGACTCAACCCGCAGATTGCCGACGCCTCGCTCATGTACCTTGCCGATCGCGAGAACCTCGACACCATCTTCACACTGGACCGTCGCGATTTCTCGATCTTCCGGCTGTCTGGTGGACGGAGAGTTCAACTCCTACCAGCTGCCGTCTGAGCCACCTCCGCCGGAAATGCCGTCACCACCATCGAATCCTGTACCGGAATCGAATGAGGAGGAGCTGTCGAAAGATGACGTATCGGCAACCGGCTCGAAGTGTGACGCGAGATCCGAGGTCACCAGTTCCTGCGTCAGGATTGCCGGAAGCATCGAATCAAATTCGGCAGTGTCATGGTGAGGAATTCCGGAGTGCCCTCGATCCAGCAGCGATCGACGCAGCGCAGCGCGGTCCTTGATCTTATGGCCTTTTAGAAACTCGAACATCGTTTCCCCTTTTGCAATATCGGAATCAAATCAATTCCTTCATTGTCTCCGTATTCTGCGTCTCCCACAGCGCGATGACCCAGAAAAGCAACGCCGAAAGAAAGCCAGCGACGGCGCCAAGCAACCTGCAAGAAATGGCCGCTCCAACAATCAGAGCAAATAAGGAAAACGCTAATTCTCCTCTGATGGAAACTATGGGGACCAAGGAAATCACAAAAGGCATGCAGCAGAGAAGAGGAACTCCAAGCGGTGCGACAACAAACGCCAGCACCAATCGCGCTTCCGGACTCCAATTGCCGATCATTGGATGGATTGAATCAGAGTATCCAGTGCATGTTGAGGGTCCGGATCGGCAGTGACGGCGCGGCCCACCACGATGAAGTCCGCACCCGCAGCGAGTGCTTCTCCCGGAGTCGCAAGCCGCTGTTGATCATCCGCCGACTGCCCGGGCATCCGAATGCCTGGAGTGACGATCTTGAAATTCTTTCCAACGGCATTTCGAACCAGCCGTATTTCGTGCGGCGAACATACCACACCGGCGATGCCGGACTCCTCGGCAAGTTTCGCCATTGCCACCACCTGCTGTTCCATTGTTCGCTCGACACCAATTTCCTTCAGAGCGGCGTCATTCAAACTCGTCAGAACCGTTACGGCAACCACCAGCGGCCGGCGATCTCCGAAATTATCGCTGAGCTTCTGCGCTACGGTTTTCATCATCGAGCGCCCGCCCGCTGCGTGAATGGTCATCATCGAAACCCCAAGCCTGGCGGCCTCCAGAACTCCGTGCGTAACGGTGTTCGGAATATCGTGAAACTTTAGATCGAGGAAAACTTTTCCTCCCATATCGACAATCTCACGAACCAGCGACGGCCCTTCGGCGGTGAAAAGCTGCATGCCCACCTTGAACATGCCGACGTGCTCGTACAGTGGGCGTACCAGTTTCATCGCCTCTTCTCGCGAACTGACGTCCAGCACCAGAATGATTTTTTCTTTCACGCCTTCACTTTCCCCACAAGATCGCGGACAGAGGACAGTCCACGCTTCTCGAGAAACCGGCTGAGCCCATTCAGCACGTTCAACGGCGCCTTCGGGTCATGAAAGTTGGCAGTCCCCACCTGAATCGCCGAAGCTCCAGCCAGAAAATATTCCACGGCATCTTCCGCTGCGGCGATCCCTCCAAGCCCGATCACCGGAATCTTCACTGCCCTCGCGCACTGGTACACCATGCGTAATGTGATCGGCCGAATTGCAGGTCCGGAGAGGCCTCCAGTCACATTCCCGATGCGCGGATTGAAGGTCTCGATGTCGATCGCCATCGCCACGTAAGTGTTTGCGACGCTCAACGCATCCGCGCCTCCGTCCTCTGCAGCGCGCGCCATCTCGGCGATGTCGGTCACATTGGGAGACAGCTTCACCCAAAGCGGCCGCTTCGATCGGCTTTTCAATGTCTTCGTGAGATTGCGCGTCAGTTCCGGATTGTTTCCGAAGACCATTCCACCGCGATCGGTGTTCGGACACGAAATGTTCAGTTCGTAAGCGGTAATGCCTTCGCAGCCATTCAGCTTCTCCACGACTTCGATGTATTCGTCTTCGGTGAATCCGAAAACGTTCACGATCACCGCGCAGTCGGCTTCCCGAAGAAATGGCATCTTGTCTCGCATGAATGCATCCACACCGACATTCTCGAGGCCGATGGAATTGAGCATTCCGGAAGGCGTAGGAAAGAGGCGGGGCGGGCTGTTTCCAGCGATGGGTTTTGCCGAGGTTCCCTTCACCACAACAGCGCCGATGCGTTTGAGGTCGACAAATCGTGCGAATTCCTCGCCATAACCAAAGGTCCCACTGGCCGCGATTACGGGGTTCCGGAGTCGGATTCCCGCGAGCTCGACGGAAAGATCGGGCGGTTGGTTCATATTCGCAAAGTGGAATTTAGCATATAATTTCAGCCGCCATGACATTGAAGGCGAACTATCAGTTGATGAATGTGGACGAAATGCGCGGCACTCTCAATCGTCTGGCGTCTGAAATCCTCACAGCCCATGCCGGGCGCGATCTCGTCCTGGTTGGAATCCATCGCCGCGGTGTCCCGATGGCACAACGCATGGCAGCGATCCTTTCGGAGAAGACCGGGACTAAACCTCAACTGGGTATTCTCGATATCAATCTGTACCGCGACGACCTGACGCATGCCGCAGTTCAACCCATCGTTCGGCGCAGCGAGCTGCCCTCCGATATCGATGGGAAGGACGTGATCCTTATCGATGACGTTCTGTATACGGGCCGCACGGTTGGCGCCGCACTGCGGGCACTCACCGATTATGGAAGGATGCGAACGATACAGCTGGTGGTATTCGTGGATCGAGGCCATCGGGAACTGCCCATCGAAGCAAATTTTGTCGGCCGCAAGATTCCAACCAAAGACAACGAAGTCGTTGAAGTGCGATTGACGGAAATCGACGGCGAAGACGCAATATATGTGATGGAAACAGCGTGAAACGAAAAGACCTGCTGGGAATCCGGGAACTCGAGCGCGATGAAATTCTGGAAATTCTCGATACCGCCGAATCCATGCAGGAGCTGTCGTCCCGTCCCATCAAGAAAGTTCCCACGCTTCGCGGAAAAACCATTATCAATCTGTTTTTCGAAGCCTCCACGCGCACTCGCACGTCTTTCGAAATTGCGGGAAAGTGGCTGTCGGCGGATGTCGTGAACGTATCGATGTCGACGAGCAGCGTTTCCAAGGGTGAAACCCTGATCGACACCGCCAGAACCCTGGACTCGATGTCCGCAGATTCCGTCGTCATCCGTCATGGATCGTCCGGCGCACCGCACACCATCGCGCGCATGACGAAGGCACGGGTCATCAATGCCGGAGACGGCGCCCACGAACATCCGACGCAGGCCTTGCTTGACGCACTCACGATTCGCCAGCGCAAGGGCGGACTCGGAGGACTCAAGGTGGCCATCGTTGGAGATATCGCACACAGCCGGGTGGCGCGTTCAAATATCCACCTGCTGACGAAGTTTGGATCCGATGTGTGGGCCTGTTCGGCGCCAACGCTGATGCCGGTAATGATGAATCAGCTGCTAGGGGAGAATCAGGGCCGGCTTCACCTCACCCATTCCATGGACGAGGCGCTGGATCAGGCCGACGTCATTATGATGCTGCGCGTGCAGTTCGAGCGGATGAATGAATCATTCTTCCCTTCCGTACGCGAATACTTCCGCTACTACGGATTGAGCCGGGACCGGGCGTCGCGCGCAAAATCAGAAGCCATCATCATGCATCCGGGCCCGATCAACCGCGGCGTGGAAATCGCATCCGATGTCGCCGATGGTCCCTTCTCGGTAATTCTCGACCAAGTGTCCGCGGGCGTTGCGGTTCGCATGGCAATTCTCTATCTGCTGCTGGGGGTGTAATGGATCTGGTGATCAAGAATGGCCGGGTGGTTGATCCGGAACGTAAGCTCGACGCCGTGATGGATGTGGTCGTTCGCAATGGGAAAATTGCATCCATCGGCAAAGCGAACGTTCCCGACATTCCGCAGTTCGATGCCAAAGGATTCATCGTCGCTCCCGGATTCTTCGATATTCATGTTCACCTGCGCGAACCCGGAACAGAAGAAGCCGAAACGATCGAAAGTGGAGGCGCCGCCGCTGTAGCTGGAGGATTTGTGGCCGTTGCGGCGATGCCCAATACCAAACCGCCAAACGACAATCCGTCGATTACGTCATACATCATTTCGGAGGCGAGGCGATCGTCGTTGGCAATGGTATTTCCGATTGGGGCCGTGACCAAGGAACAGAAAGGCGAAACGCTGGCCGAGATCGGGGAAATGGTGGAAGCCGGGATCGTCGGAATTTCCGATGACGGAAAACCGGTGATGGACGGCCGCCTGTTCCGCCGCGCCTTGGAGTATGCCCAGTTGTTCAATCTTCCGGTGATACAGCACTGCGAAGATCTGAATCTGTCCAAGGGCGGTGTGATGCACGAGGGGTTGTACTCGACGCGGCTCGGGCTTAAAGGGATTCCGTCGTCGGCAGAAGACACGATGGTTTCGCGCGACCTGATCCTGGCAGAGACGACGGGCGGCAAATACCACGTCGCGCATTTGAGCACCCGTCGCGCCGTCGAGATGGTGCGCGCCGCCAAAGCGCAGGGCTTGAACATCACAGCCGAGGTGACGCCACACCACTTCACGCTTACCGATGCCGCGGTTGCGGAATACGACACCAATGCAAAGATGAATCCCCCTCTGCGATCGCAGGACGATGTCGATGCGCTGCGCAAAGGAATCGCCGACGGTACAATCGACGTTATTGCCAGCGATCATGCACCGCACCATTTCAATCTGAAGATGCTCGAGTTCGATCGCGCGCCGTTTGGTATAACAGGTCTGGAAACCGCGGTTGGACTGGCATTCACCGAACTTCAACTTCCGGTTGGGCGGCTGATTGCGATGTTTGCGACCAACCCGCAGAAAATCATGAGAGTGAAAACCTGGGGGCTGTTTGAAGGCAGCGATGCGCATCTGACGATTCTGGATCCGCAACGAAACTGGATATTCGACGTAAACCAGTCGCGATCGAAAAGCCGCAACTCTCCGTTCAACGGCCGCGCATTGACCGGAAAGGCGGTCGCCACCATCGTTCATGGCAAAGTCGTGTATGAGGATCGTCAATAGTCTGGCTCTTGCCAGCCTCCTGAGTGTGCCGCTCTGGGCTCAGTCCCCCGAGCTAACCGTCGATCGCGTTGTCAGCGATCCAAAAATGAAGGCCGCTACGGAGTTCATTCATTCCGATCACGACCGCATCGTTCGGGAAATCATTGCACTGACGGAAATTCCTGCTCCCCCATTCAAAGAAGGCCCGCGTGCCCGTGTCTTCATGCGGATGCTGCGGGACCTAGGCCTGACCAATGTGGAGATAGACGCCGAAGGCAATGTCATGGGCATTCGAAAAGGCGTGGGGAGCGGCCCCCTGATCGCGATTGCTGCGCACCTGGACACCGTTTTTCCTGAGGGAACCATCGTCACAGTAAAGAAACAGGGTTCCCGCTTAATGGCGCCCGGTGTTGGCGATGACACCCGCGGCCTCGCGGTGCTTCTGGGAATTATTCGAGCGATGGACCACGCGAAGATTCAAACCGCCAGCGACATCCTCTTTGTGGGCGATGTGGGCGAAGAAGGTTCCGGAGACCTGCGTGGCATGAAATACCTGTTTGAAAAAGGACCGTACAAGGGAAAGATCAAAATGTTTGTTTCCCTCGACGGCGCCGGTGACGGCAGTGACATCATCACGGGCGCTCTGGGCAGCAAGCGCTATCGCGTCACGTATCGAGGGCCAGGCGGGCACAGTTATGGATCGTTCGGCCTGGTCAATCCTGCCTATGCGCTCGCATATGCCATGGAGAGGCTTGCGCGAATACCCGTCCCAGCCAACCCGCGCACGACGTTTAACGTCGGAGTCTTCGGAGGAGGCACCTCGGTGAATTCCATTCCAAATGACGCATGGATGGATGTGGACCTGCGCTCGGAATCACCCGATCTACTCGACAAACTGGCGGAAAACTTTGTCGTTCAGATGCGCGCTGCAGCCGACGACGAAAACGCCACGCGCTCGACAGCACAGGGCCGCATCGAGATGGAAGCCAAGCTGATAGGGGAACGTCCGTCCGGCGGGACATTGGCGAACTCCACGATCGTGCAGATCGCCACCGCCGTGGTTCAAAAATTCGGAATGCAGCCAACGCACAGCATCGGGAGCACGGACGCCAATATTCCGATCAGCCTCCGCATCCCGGCAATCACCATCGATTCCGGAGGCAACGGCGGACGGGCTCACTCTCTGGACGAATGGATCGACGTCGAAAAAAGCTCCAGCGTCAAAGGCATTCATGTCGTCATGACCACTCTGATTTCTCTCGCCGGCCTTCAATAATGCAGGGACACAGGGGACTGTCCCCTCGTTCCCCAATTAATCCCGATATTCCCTTTCGAGCGCCTCGATCGTATCGAACTCGCGCTTGAATTCGCGTCGTATTCTTCTTTGCATGACTACAGCAAGGACAAGCCAGGAACTCAGAATCAGGCAAAATGGCAGCAGGCGGACAAGAGCATTTCCTTCGGGATAGCGCATGGTCATTGCAACGGCGGGCACAAAGGTCATGATGCCGCCGGCAAGGAGTGGCACCGCGGCGAGCATCATGTGGCGCGTGTGATGACGTTTTTGTTCCAGAGTCCGGCGATAGTAGCGCAAACAGTTCGAGACTCCTGGTTCCGTTTTCACGCGTTCGGTGCGCAGTGCCCGAAGACTTTCGTAAACGATATAGCCCAGCATGTAGAACGCACCCACCAGGACCAGGCTCCAACTGATTCGTCCATACGCACCGTGAACATAAAGTACAAACACCCTGATAAAGATCGACGTGATCACGAGGGCAGTCACCAGATTGAAAATCATCGTCCTGCGCGTTCTGGCTCTGAGGCCGTCGACCTTCTCGTGAATTTCGTGGACAGTCATGATCGGAGTCTCCCTCTTCTGGTTTTTCCAGGAGTTTCTGAGATCGTTTGCTGGAGGCAAATCGTTCATGCGTGTCCTCCTTCATGGAAACGGCCGGCAAGAATGTTTTTGATGCGATGAACCTGAACCCTCACGTTGCCGGCAGATATTCCGGTGATTTCCCCGATGGATTCGGCGTCCATGTCTTCGAGGTAAAGCAGCATCACCTGACGGTCCATCGGCCTCAAGCGATGTATCAACTGCAGGAGACGTTCGACAGCGATACGCTCCTCCGCACTGCGTTGATGATCGGTGGGATCCGGAGTCGATTCGATCTCTTCGAGAGAGACGAGAGTCCGCAGATTCGCCCGTCGCTGACGGACGATGTAAGTGGCTGCCGTATTGTGCGCCACACGGTAGATCCACGTTCGTAGCGAACAGCGCGATTCGAAGTGTTCCAGGCTGCGCCACACCGCCAAGTGAATCTCCTGCGACAAATCACGGCGCTTTTCCAGATCCGCCTCATAGGCTCGGACAAGACGGTCCAGTGCATCGCCAAACTCCGCGATGGCTTCATCGTATCGCCTGTCCTGTCTGGAGGTATCTGCCCGCACTCGCGGAGTTTCGCTCACACTAAGGTAGTCGACCTGAAAATAGTTTCATTACAAATGCGGGGACACAGGGGACTGTCCCCTGTGTCCCCGCAGATCATTGGGATTGGCATTCCTGCCAGTGCCCACCATTCCTATGCCGGAAGTTACATCCTAGAACAATCGGCCAGCGTTGAAGGGACAGTCACTCAGATTGAGATTCTGAATCCGCATTCATTCCTGAACATCGAGGTGAAGGACGCAAACGGCAAGGTTACCCAATATGGAGTGGAATGGGCCGGCATCACCGAACTTGCCAACGGTGGCATCGGCAAGCTCACATTCAAGGCTGGTGATAAGGTGACAATCTCTGGAGCACCGTCTCGAAATCCTGAAGAGCACAAGCTTCTGATGCGGAGAATCCTGCGACCAGCCGATGGCGTCAGCTGGGGAGATGAGCCGGGTCAGGTCCTGAAAAACTCCATGCCCAAAGACGCCGCCCCCGCGGCTCAATAACCCAGCAATTCAGCAATTCCAGGGACGCGCACCGGAACTCCTTCGGAGTTCCGGTGCGCGTCCCTGGAATTGCTGGAATTCCCAAGTGCCGGTTAGTTTCTTGTCTCCTTCACCGTATCCGCAAGCCTTCGGATACCTTCTTCGATCTCCGGTGGCGACAAGGCGCAGTAGGGCAGACGCAGGAAGCGTTCACCGCCTCCGTTCGGAAAGAACGCCATACCATCGGCAAGATTGAGATTCCGCTTTGCCGCTGCCGTACGTACATCCGCAGTACGAACACCTTCCGGGAGGGTGATGGAAAGAAAGAACCCACCGTCCGGACGCGTGGGCTTCGCGTCGGGCATGCACTTATCCAGAGCGGCGAGAGTGGCATCCAGCCTTGGCCCGTACAACGTCTTCAGTTTTTCGATCTGTGGCGGCAGGAGTCCACGACGGCACCATTCGTACGTCACTCCGTGCGCAAAATACCCAGGGGAGATATACGTGTCTTCCGCAACCTTCGCAATTTTCCCGAGAGTTTCAGCATTGCCCAGCATGAAACCCGCGCGCACACCCGGTGCAATCAGTTTCGTGAACGAACTCATGTGAAGCACGCGATCCGGCGCCATGGAATACAACGTCGGTTCGGCAGTGCCGCGATACCGCAGCAGCCGGTATGGGGCATCTTCCAGAAGCGTGAATCCATACTGGCGGGACAGTTCAACTACCCGGCGTCGCTTTGCACCCGAACACGTGGCCCCGGACGGATTCTGGAAATCCGGAATGATGTAGAAGAATTTCGGCACGCGTTTCTTCAACGCGGTCTCGAGCGCATCGAGGTTCGGGCCGTCCGATTCCAGGGGAATACCTATAACGTCGGCGTTATGACGCCGGAATATTCCAATGGCTCGATCATAGCTGGGCGCTTCGGTAAATATCGCATCGCCGGGCTGAATCATGTAACGGCAGAGGAACTCGACAAGCTCGAGCGAACCGTTTCCTGTCAGGACTTGAGACGGCTCAACGCCCTGCCACTCTGCGAGCCATTCGCGGAACGGCGGAAAACCTAATGCCGGACCGTATTGCATAACGCCGGCGCCATGCGATTTCAGAACTGCAGTGGAGGCATCGGCGATGTCGGCCAACGGAAATGACTCGTTGGCAGGAATGCCTCGCGTGAAATTAATCGGCTGTAAATTCGACATAGATTATGAATATAGCCGATTCGAGGAGGATCTGATCCGTTCCGTCGCGAGGACAACGCTCGCGTGCGGCGGCACCGGCTGGGCCCGCGGCGGCCGAATGACACGTCTGCACGTTCTTCCAGCAGGCTTTGGTGTTGTTTTGTGATTGAATGATGCCGGCTCGCGGCCTTGACTCGGCATGAACATCAATTCCAGCGCAAGATGCCCAAGATGCAAATCATATGATACCCGTCGGTCGCGAGTTCGCTTCTGGGAACTTCCGCTGTCCTGGGCCATTCGAACCTTTCGTTGCCGCCGTTGCCGCCGGAGATTCTGGAAACTTCGAACCTGACAAAGAATTCAGAACCCAAACGGCCTATACAAATTGAACCTTTCAGGACGGTGTGGCAAGGTTCTCCGCAGCAACACATTCTCGATCAAACCAGGACCATCGATGGGACGATCGTTCAATTCGATGTTCGGAATCCCCATTCATTCCTTACTGTCGAGGTGACGGACGCAGATGGAAAGACCACACGATGGGGAGTCGAATGGGGCAGCATCTCTCTGCTGAAGTCAACAGGAGTCACAAAGTCCACCCTGAAGGTCGGAGACCGAGTCACTGTCACGGGTGCACCGCCACGTGCCAGTACGAGTTCCCGGCTGATGCTGGAAAAAATTCGTCGGCCGTCGGATGGATTCAACTGGGGCAAGCGGCCCGGTGAAGTCGTTTCAGGGTACACCCCCACAACCCCGACTTCTCCGGTCCCGGGTAATCGATAATCTACGCGTCTCGGTGAACGGAGTCCGGAGTGAATGCCGGCAGGCACACGGCAACGTATTCGGCGCCTTCGGCTCCCGGAGTGCTGTACTGAATCCACTCGCCTTTGTGCGTGATGATGGCCTGCCCTGCCTTCACTTCGATGGTGCCAGTCTCCGTTTTAACGTGTAGCGACCCACGCAGCACGATGGTGTATTCGTCGAAGGTTGGACGTTGACCTGGCTCCACCCATCCGCCTGGACTTGTCATCTTCGCCACACTGACGGACGAAGTTTTGGAATTCACGTGACCAATGTACTCTTCAATGATTTTCGGCTTGTTGCCGGCCGGCTTAATAATGGACGGAGCGGATATGACTGTCGGCACTTCGAGACCCTCCCTTAAATTCAAACTGCAACAAGATTGAGTATTTTCCCTTTGACGTAAACCCGTTTTCGAATTTCCCGCCCTTCAATGTGACGGGCAATGGATGGATCGTTAACGGCGGCCGCAAATACCAGTTCCTCTGTCGCGTCGGTGGGCACCCGAACGGTGCCCCTGGTTTTGCCACCGATCTGAATCACAACGTCGGCGGTGTCGAAAACCGTGAAGCGTTCATCCCACTTCGGCCACTGTTGATGGAATATCGTGGGCTGGCCGCCAATCCGCTGCCAAAGCTCCTCGGCAAAATGCGGCGCAAACGGAGACATCAGAATCAGCACGGATTCGACCGTTTGCCTGTCCGGCGCTTCCTTGATATTCGTCACCGCATTGATGAATTCCATAAACGCGCTGACCAGCGTGTTCATTCGGAACGATTCCAACCGCTCGGTGACATTCTTCACGAGCAGATGGCGTTGTTCGAGAATCTCCCGCGGCGGCAAATTGGACCACTTGCCGTTGTGCGTGATCACCCAATTCCATGTCCGCTTCAGGAAACGGTGGACGCCTTCAATTCCGTTGTCGCTCCATTCCGCGTCGAGCTCGGGCGGCCCCACAAACAGTTCGTACATACGCAGGGAATCGCAACCGTAATCGCGGACCAGATCATCCGGCGTGACGACATTGCCTTTCGATTTGGACATCTTCTCCGCCTTGCCGCTCTTGCCGATGTACGTGATCATGCCCTGATTGAACAGGCGTTTGAACGGCTCTTCAAAACCGACCGCGCCAATATCGAACAGGAACATCGTGAAGAAGCGCGAGTACAGCAAATGCAATACGGCGTGTTCGACGCCACCGACATAGAGATCGATGGGCATCCACTTCTTGCCGGCCTCACTGATCAAGGCGTCGGATGCGTGGGGTGAGGTATACCGCAGGAAGTACCAGGACGACCCCGCCCACTGCGGCATCGTGTCGGTTTCACGCTTGCCGGGTCCGCCGCATTTCGGACATGTCGTATTGACCCATTCGTGAATTGCGGCCAGCGGCGACTCGCCGGTGCCGGTCGGTTCGTAGCGTTCGACTTCGGGCAACCGCACCGGAAGGTCTTTTTCGTCGACGGCAACCAAACCGCACTTCGCACAATCGATGATCGGAATCGGTTCGCCCCAGTATCTCTGGCGGGAAAATACCCAGTCACGCAACTTGAAGTTGACCGTCGCGCGGCCAATGCGCTGCGATTCCATCCATTCGACAATTTTCTTCCGGCCCTTTGCGGACGGCATTCCGGTAAATTCACCGGAATTCATCATGGTGCCTTCGCCGATTGACGCTTCCTTCGCGATCCCCTTCTCCGACGAGATCACCTCACGAATCTCAATTCCGAATTTCTTCGCGAATTCGTAGTCGCGTTCGTCGTGTGCGGGAACGGCCATGATGGCGCCAGTCCCGTAGCCCATGAGGACGTAGTCGGATATCCAGATCGGGATCCGCTCCTGGTTCACGGGATTGATGGCATACGCACCGATGAACACTCCGGTCTTTTCGGTCTTTGTCGTTCGATCCAGATCCGACTCGTTCTTTGCGCGTTGAATATATGCATCCACTTCCGCCCGTTTGTCCGCAGACGCCAGCTTCGCAACAAGCGGATGCTCCGGCGCCATGACCATGTACGTGGCGCCAAACAACGTATCCGGGCGTGTGGTGAAGATCACCAGCGGATGTTCGGCTTCGTCGGACGCAACGGCACGGAACGTCACTTCCGCACCCTCGGATCTGCCGATCCAGTTGCTCTGCATCGCCTTGACCTTCTCGGGCCAGTCCAGGCTCTGGAGACCGGAGAGCAAACGATCCGCGTACTTCGTGATCCGCAGCATCCACTGATTCATTTCGCGCTTGGTCACTTCCGTACCGCAGCGCTCGCAGCGCCCGTTGACGACATCTTCATTAGAGATGCCGGTCTTGCAGCTCGGGCACCAGTTGATCGGCATGAACGTCTTGTACGCGAGGCCGCGCTTGAACATCTGGACGAAGATCCACTGAGTCCATTTGTAGTAGTCGGGATCCGTCGTGTTGACTTCGCGCGTCCAGTCGTACATGGCGCCGATTTCGTTCAACTGCCGCTTGAAATTTGCAACGTTGGCGCGGGTGCCGATGCTGGGATGAATCCCCTTCTTTATCGCGTCGTTCTCGGCCGGAGAGCCGAACGCATCCCAGCCCATGGGATGCAGCACGTTGAATCCCTGTAGCCATTTGAAACGCGACCAGCAGTCGGGAAGCACGTAACTGCGCCAGTGACCGACGTGGAGACCGGAACCCGACGGATACGGAAACATGTCGAGACAGTAGTATTTGGGGCGTGGATCGTCGTCGTGCGCTTCATGAAGGCGCTTCGCGGCCCAATAGTCTCTCCACCTGGGTTCGATCGCGGTGTGGTTGTAGGTCTCGTCGGTAGACATCAGGGGATTATAACAGTTCAGTAAGATGGGAAGCCGGGCTGAGACCGAAATTCAGTCTCATCGTGCGCCCCATTTCGCCCCTTTTATATTTTGGTTGAACGATTTGCCCGCGATGTATGCTTCACCCATGTTCCGAATCGTCATTCTCTTTGCCGCACTGCTTCAGCCGCAAGCGCGACCAACAAAAGTCTACGATGCTCCGATCAATGACGCTTATCGTATTCGGGTTGAAGAGTCGCATGTGATGAAATCGCCCAACGTTTGTTGCCTGTCGTCGGTTCGCATATTGCTGGTCGATAGAACGAACGCAAATCGTTTTTGGGAAATCGCCGCGATCCAGGAGGCATATGAATACCGTTATGCCGTACAGAGGGCAGATAACGCTTCGGTTGTCATCGAGCGTACCGATTTCGATTACGGCATACACTATGGCTCGTTGAAATTGTTCTTTGATGCGCCATCAAAGCGTCTCCTGAAAAAGATTGAATTCAATCCACTCGAGGCGATGAAATCCATCGCCACTGACGACGTGCGCCGATTGGGCCTTGATCCGGTGATATGGGACAAAATCAGGAACCTGAATCCTGACGACGCGGAAGTCGCTTTGCCGGATGCCCTGAAGGAACACCCTCTGCCTCAATCCAGCTATGCCGAATTTGCTCGCGCCCGCCCGAAAAGAGTGCTGGATGGATACGACAAAAAGGGAACGGAGATAAGGGAAAGCATTGCCGCATACCAGGTCATGAACGGACGCATATGGTTTGGCAAGAGTTTTTACGATGGCGAGGGGATCACCGGAGTTGGGTCACTGGGATACTTCGATGCCGCTCAGAACAAATTCACAATGATCCGAATTCCCGAAGTCGTCGATTGGTCTGTTTCTGCGATTCTCGTGGAAGGCCCGACATTATGGGCTGCGCTTCAAAGGCATCCGGAGGGTGAAGATCAATCGGGAGGACTGCTTCGCTACGACATGGGAACTTCAAAGACCCGAATCTACCGGGTTGATGATTTGATTTTGGGTATTTATCGCCACGGAGCGGATCTGGTGATCGCCACAATCAATGGCATCGAAATCCTTCACGAAGACCGAATCATCCGGTACCGCGCCGAACCCGCAATCGACGGTAAATTCGCGTTCTTTTAGGAATGGGGGCAGGAAGGAAACGCGGTTCGTGAATTACCTCTCCGTTCGCCAATTCAAAGCAGTTCGATTTTATCGAATACAACGGAGTTCCTGCGGGTATCCATGGCCTTGTTGGCGAGCTTGTCGGCTTCCTTGTTGTCTTCGCGAAAAACGTGGTGGATTTCGAAATGTGGAATGAGCGCAATCCAACGCATCGCGGCGGCGTGCAGAACCTGAATGCCTTCGTTCTTGACCTTGTACTCGCCGTTGATCTGCTTCACCACAAGTTCAGAGTCGGCCAGAACCTTCAACTCCGTACATTTCGTGTAGACCGCGAAACGAAGCGCAATCAATAGAGCGGAGTATTCCGCGAAGTTATTAGTCCCGGTCCCGAGATACTCCGCGATGCGAGCCACTCCGGGAAGGTACACTCCCGCGCCGGCTTCACCCGGGTTTCCACGCGAGCCGCCGTCGATATACGCTTCCAGCTTCATACTTGGGTCTCAGGCGACTTCGAACGGACTGTCGAGATTCTCAGGATCGTACAGGACTCGCTGGCAGGCATCGCAGGCAATGATCTGATCGTTCTTTCGGATTTCCTGAAACACCTGGGGCCTCAGCCGAACTTTGCAGGCATCGCACATGTAGTCCTTGGCGGGCGCCACTCCGATACCGCCGCGGAACTTGCGAACCCGTTCGTATCGTGTCAGCAGATCCGAGGAGATTGTGGGTTCGATCTGTTTGCGTTCCGCCATGTACGCTTCGATGGCACTGACGTCCTTCTGATTCTCTGCTTCAAGAGCCTTGCGTTCCTGATTCACCAGTTGCTGGTCCTGTTTCAGCCGGGCTTCAGCAGCCTTGAGGTCTGCCGCAACGCTTTCGGCGGCCATCATGAACGTGAGGATACCGTCTTCGACGCCACGGATACCGGTCTGAGCGTGCTCGATTTCCTTCTGAAACGCTTTGTATTCCTCGTTTGTCTTCACAGACAGCATCTGCTCGCGATACTTCGAGATTTTGGCTTCAAAGGCGGTGACTTCTCCCTCAAGCTTTTTGCGCGCGGCCTGATCGTTTTTCAGTTTTTCACGCGCGGCTTCCAGAGCGGAGTTGGCTGAGCTTAACTTCTCGTCGAGCGCTTTAGATATGGCTGGAAAAACATCGATTCGTTCCTGTATTTCCAGAATGGAGAGGTCGATACGTTGCAGGCGAATGAGGTTCTTGAGATCAACGTTCATCGTAAAAACGGAGACGTACCCCTAATGGGCCCAGTAGGACTTGAACCTACGACAGCCCGGTTATGAGCCGGGAGCTCTAACCAACTGAGCTATGGGCCCAACGAAAACAGTTTCCGATTGTAGCCTAATCGCGACCGGTGCCATCCAGGAAAGCGCGGAGCCGGCGGCTGCGGCTGGGATGACGAAGCTTGCGAAGGGCCTTGGCTTCGATCTGCCGGATACGCTCGCGAGTCACTGCAAAATTCTGTCCGACCTCTTCGAGAGTGTGCTCGGTGCCGTCCTCGAGGCCGAAACGCATCTTGATCACGCGCTCTTCGCGAGGTGTCAACGTGTTGAGCACCTGCTCGGTCATTTCCTTCAGATTGATGTTGATCACCGCGTCGGCCGGCGATACGACACCGCGGTCTTCGATGAAATCGCCGAGATGCGAATCTTCTTCCTCGCCAATCGGCGTTTCGAGAGAAATCGGCTCCTGAGCGATTTTCAGAACCTTTCTCACTTTCGAAACCGGAATGTCCATGCGCTTGGCAATTTCTTCGCTGGTTGGCTCACGTCCCAATTCCTGCACGAGAGCGCGTGAGGTGCGGATCAACTTGTTAATGGTTTCGATCATGTGCACCGGAATACGAATGGTGCGGGCCTGATCGGCGATCGCGCGCGTAATCGCCTGGCGGATCCACCATGTGGCATAGGTGGAAAACTTGTATCCACGGCGGTATTCAAATTTGTCGACGGCCTTCATGAGACCGATGTTCCCTTCCTGAATCAGATCGAGGAACTGCAAGCCGCGGTTCGTGTACTTCTTGGCAATGGACACCACGAGTCGAAGGTTGGCTTCCACCAGTTCCCGCTTCGCGATCTCCGCCGTGATCTGCCCCTGGACCATCGACTGCAGCGTACGGCGAAGTTCGAGCGCCGTGGATTTGGTATCCGTCTCAATCGCGGCAATCTTCAGCTTTACGGTTCGAATGTCCTTCAGAACCACCTTGCGTGCATCTTTTCGGACGTGATCGGCCTTGCGTTCCAGTTTCGTCAATTCCTGCTGAAGAGGACGAACCCGTTCCACCGTGCGTTTCATTAGGTCCATCAGTCGAAGTTTTTCCAGGTTGGAAAACTCCAGCGATCGGATTAACAGAGACAGCTGAACGCGAGTACGGCCCAGCTTCCAGCGGGCCCGGCGAAACTGCGGTTTCCTGGTTTTCGGAGTAGCATCGGCCTTGGCACGGAGGGTGTAAACCTTCTTGTAGGTCTTGTTGATTTCTTCGATCGTGACGAGGGTTTCCTCGAGTTTCTGTTCGACCTTATCGTCGGTTAGCTCCTCGTCGCTGAACTGGATCAGGTCCTTGATGATGCTCGGATCCTTCTTCAGGTGTTCGCCCAAGGAGATGATTTCGCGGACGATGACCGTGGATCGAGACAGGGATTTCAGAACAGCCAGCTGTCCGCGCTCGATTCGCTTGGCGATTTCGACTTCACCGTCGCGCGTGAGCAGCGGGACCGTACCCATTTCCCGCAGGTACATGCGGACCGGATCATTGGTTTTTTCCAGGGCGCCCGGCGTCAGGTCCAGCTCGACATCCGAGGATTCCGGGTGTTCGGCTTCGATCTTTCGCTCTCCGGGAATCTTGTCGAGACCGGCAAATGTCTGGTCCTCCGTGTCGATGACCTCGATACCGGCCGTGCCGAATGCGGTAAACAGATCGTCCAGATCCTCGGCCGAGGCGGTGATTTCCGGAGGCAGAAGGTCGCTGACCTCATCGTAGAGGAGGTAGCCCTTCTCTTTGCCCATGTCGATTAGCTTCTGTACTTCGTCGTATTTTTCTTCGATTCCCAAATTAGCCTCCGAAACCTATAAATCCTATTAGTACTGTTCCAACGATAAGCTTCAACCGCGTGCTTTCAAGGTGTTCGCCACACGATTCCGTTCCGACTGAATCTCCTGCAGCCGCTTCAACAGATCGGCTGGAGCACCTTCGTTGCCACACTTGTTCAATTCCTGGCGAATGGTGCGTTCCTTTCCAGATAAGTGGGCATCAAATAGTTTCTGGACGGACGCATAAACGTGTTCGACGGTCAGGGAAGTGGACGGTTCCAGTGCCGCCGAGCGAATTTCACTCACAAGTTCAGTGTCATCCACACCATCCAAGGCGGTTTCCACATTCTGCCCGCCCTCAATCAGCCTTTGCAGGACCGGCCAGCTCCAGGCTTCCTTCCAGAATTCCTGCTTCATAAGAGGCTGTAGCACCTGACGGACCGTCTCTTCGGGACCGAGCAGAGACTGGATCAGCTGCCTTTCCGCATCGGTTAATCGGCGAGCCCCCTGGGGTGGCGCGGGACGCATCACGCGCGGGAGATCCGGCTTTCGAGCGGCGATGTTCAAGCGCTCCAGAATCAGATTTTCCGGCAGCTTAAAACTCTCGGCGACGGCTTTGGCGACCTCCAGCTGCTCCACGCGATCCTGAATTTTTGCGACGTAGTCCAGCACATCGCGTACGGCTTCGGCCTTCATTGCTGGCTGATCCAGATCGAACCGTCCCTTGGCTTCGGTGATCAGGTATTGCCAAAAATATGGGGCTGCAGCCAGCAGCCGGCTGTAAATCTCGCCACCTTCTTTGCGAACGAAATCATCGGGATCCAATCCCCCAGGCAGTTTCAGGATGCGGACCCGCAGGTCCTTCGCCAGAAGCAGCTCGATCGATCGGCGCATGGCATTCTGACCGGCGGAATCCGGGTCGTAGTTCATAACGACTTCGGGAATGTAGCGGGCCATCAGGGCGACCTGACGTTCCGTCAGACTCGTGCCGCAGGACGCGACGACATTCTCAATGCCGTTCTGATGAAGGCTGAGGCAATCGAAGTAGCCTTCAACCACGACGATGCGCCCGGCCTTCTGGGCGGCGTCTCGTGCAAGGTGAAGCCCATAGAGAACGTTCGATTTCGTATAGAGGGGCGATTCCGCCGAGTTTAAGTATTTCGCTGTCGCGTCGCCGAGAGCCCGGCCACCGAACGCAATGGTCTTGCCCCGCTCGTTCCAAATGGGAAACATCAAGCGATGGCGAAACCGGTCATAAACCTCGCCGCTGTCGCCCTTCGCAAACAAGCCCGTCGAGAGTGGGTCTTTAGGCCGCAGATGCGCCAGCAGCCCGGACGCCGGGGCATAGCCCAAACCAAACCGCTCGCTATAGACCTTGTTGATCTGCCGCTTTTCGAGAACCTGTCGGGCCATTGCCGCTTCATCCGAGTTCAGCATCTTGCGAAAATAGGAAGCGGCCTTCTCGTGAATTTCAAAGATCTGCTTCCGTTCCTCTTCCCTCTTATCGACAGCGCCCGACTGCTCCGGGATCGAAATTCCGCATTTTTCAGCGACGATGCGCACCGATTCAGGGAACGTGACGTGCTCGATCAACTGCACAAATTTGAAAACGTCCCCTCCGGCCTTGCAGCCGAAGCAGTGAAAGAACTGGTTTTCCCTGGAAACATTAAACGAGGGGGATTTCTCGGAATGGAAAGGACAGAGCCCCAGAAGGCTCTTTCCCCTCGCCTTCAACGCGACATACTCCGAAACCACACGGACAATATCGGCGGATTCGCGAACGGTGTCGCGTACGGTTTCGGCAAAGTTTTTCATTAAGGGTGCCGCAGGACAGAAAACGAATCAGGTAATCTATACGGTTTTCGGAGAAAATAACAAGATCAAAATCAGTCGCGAAGCACAGCAATTGTGACTCCACGCCCGCCTTCCGACTGCTGAGGGGATTCGAATCGTTCCACCTGCGGATGATCCCTCAGCAAAGCGATGATGGCATTCCGCAGCGCCCCGGTTCCGGTACCGTGGACAATTCGAATCCGAGAGAGCTGGGCCAGACTGGCTTCGTCCAGAAACTTATCGACTCTCTCGACCGCCTCTTCCACACGGCAGCCGAGAAGGTTGATTTCGCTGGATAGATTCTCCTTCGTCGAAACCGTAAGGCGGACCCCTGCGGGCAGGCGGATCCCCGGTTTCTCCAGCATTTCGAGGTCCTCGACCGGTCGCCGGAGACGGATGTTTCCGACCATGACCTCCGCCTCCGTGCCGGCAAGTGTCATGACAGATCCGGTGATCCCCATGGAGCGGACGCGCACGGTAGCACCCACCTGCACCGGCAATTCGGATACCGGACTCGCCCCGGCGGAAAGCGCCCCCTTCGATGTCTCCGAAATCCGGGAACGGGTGGGCGTCACGCGGGATTTTTCATCCCGAATTTGAAAAGCCGCCTGGGACTTCACAGTGTCGATCTTTCGCTGGAGCTTCTTTCGCAGCGCCTCATCCTGAATGGACTCCAACTCGCGTGCCGCGCGCTCCGACATGTCTTTCGCAATTTCCGCGAGACGGCGTTCCATCCTTTCGATATCCGACTTCTGCTGGCTCTGGAGCTGGCTCAATTCCTTCTGCTTCCGTTCCTCAAATTCCCGCCGCTCGATCTCCAATCGGGCTTTCTCCTTTTCCGAATCCGCAATACGTTCGCGCAGCTCATCCACCCAGCGCGCGGCTTCGATTTCACCGGAATCCAGGAAAGCAACCGCATCGCGCAAAACCTCCGCCGGCATCTGGAGGCGTTCCGCGATTTTGAGGCCGCTGGATGCCCCAGCCAGTCCATGAATCAAACGATACGTGGGTTCCAGAGTTGCTTCATTGAACTCCATGGCGGCGTTGGACACTTCCGGTGTGGTCTCCGCGTAAATCTTCAAGCGGTTGTAGTGGGTGGTCGCGATTGCGAGCACACCGATTCGGCGAAACCTTTCCAGTACGGCCCGAGCCAATGCCGCACCTTCTCCCGGCTCGGTGCTGCTGCCGATTTCATCCATGAGAATGAGGGACTGCGGAGTGGCCGATTCGATCATGGATTTCAAAGCGAGCACGTGAGCCGAAAATGTACTGAGATGGTTTGTGATGGACTGCTGATCTCCGATGTCCGCCAGAATCTGGTCGAACACCGGAATGATCGCTTCTTCAGCAGGAACAGGAATTCCAGACTGCGCCATCATCCCAAGCAATCCGACGGTTTTCAGGACCACCGTCTTGCCTCCGGCGTTTGGGCCGCTGATCACGAGAATTCGCCGCGTTCGATCGAGATCCAGAGAAACCGCGGAGATCGTCCGATTCTGACTCCGCAGATTGTCTTCCAACAGAGGATGACGCGCCTTCACCAGGCTGAGCAATCCTCCGGCGGAGAATACCGGACGCGTGCAGTCAAATTCGCGGCCGAAGCGCGCCTTTCCAAAGGTGATCTCCAATTCGCAGGACAGCACCCGCGCGCCCGACAATTGCGGAGAGCTTTCCTGAATCAAAGCGGAAAGTTCTGCAAGGATTCGCGCGATTTCGCGCAGCTCCTCTTCCTGTAGGCGAACCAGATCGTTATTCCACTCCAGCACTACCAGCGGCTCCATGAACACCGTCGCCCCACTGGACGAACTGCCATGAACGATGCCGTCGACTCCGCGTTTCAGTTCGGCCCGGACGGGAATGACGAAGCGGCCGTTGCGAATCGTCACGAGTTGATCCTGCAGCTGGGCCGAGTAGTCAGGATTGCGAAGCATGGACTCCAACTTTGAAGTTACGGTCCGTCGTGTGTTTTCCAGTGCTCGACGAATGCGGGCAAGCTCGGGACTGTAGCGCTCGTCGACTTCGCCATTCTGGATGGCACGCCCGAGGCGCCGGTTCAATTCGCGTAAGTCCGAGAAACGTGCCGCCTTCTGAGACAACAGCGGAAACGCTTCCCCTTCGTCTTTCCACCGCGTACGCAGCCCTTCGATGTGGGTGAGAAAACTCTGCACGGCTTCGATTTCCGGAATCTCGAGAGCCGTGCCGGCGACCTTCAGCTTGTCCATCGCCTCGGGAAAGAAGTCGATCTGGTTAAACGGAATGCGATGAACGCGAAGATAAGCCATCGCTTCGGCAGTCAGCGCATGTTCGGACTCGAGTCCCGCGAGTTCCGTCGACGGTGCGATTTCCTGAATTGCCTCGCGCGCATCGGACGTGGAGAGGTATCGCGAGAGAAGATTCTTGAGTCGCTCGAATTCCAGTGCACTGAGAGAGAAGTTCATGATCGGCGTGGCGTCAGCCATTTTGCGTTAGATCCGATTAATGAGGCTGGCAACCATTGCTGCCCCGAAACCGTTATCGATGTTGACGACCGTCACATTGGAGGCACAGCTGTTCAGCATTCCCAAAAGCGCAGCCACACCGCCAAAGCTGGCGCCATAGCCGATACTTGTGGGAACGGCAATCACGGGAGCCGATACCAGGCCCCCCACCACGCTTGGCAGCGCGCCCTCCATTCCGGCGACGACGATAATGACCCGCGCCTCCACAATCCGGGCGCGCCGGTCGAGCAATCGGTGCAGGCCCGCGACGCCAACGTCATAGAGTTCATCCACGGTGTTCCCCATGACCTTCAGCGTAATCACAGCTTCTGCAGCCACCGGCATATCGGAGGTGCCCGCCGAAATCACCATGACCGATCCCTTGCCTCGCATGGTGTTGTCTTTTTGAACGACAATCGCCCGGGCATCGGCGTGGTATTCCGCTTCCGGCACAATTTGCGTGATCCGAACGTACTGCTCTTCGGTTGCGCGCGTCACGAGAATGTTGTGTTGATTCCTCGCCATCGATTCCACGATTCGAGCAACCTGCTCCGGAGATTTCCCGGCACCAAATATCGTTTCCGGAAATCCCTGACGGAGGCTTCGATGATGATCGACATTGGCGATGCCGAGATCTTCAAACGGAAGGTTCCGCAGGCGCTCCAAAGCGTCGCCATCCGATAATTTTCCGGACTTGTGGTCGCTGAGAATTTGACGGATTTGTTCCTCAGTCATGGCAGGCGGACATTGTACCCGATGTGCTGGAGTACCTCGCCGGAATGGCTCATAATGAGCGCATTCATGTGGATCTGGCGGAAGCTCAAAATCACTCTCGAAATGATCAAGTTCGAACACACGGTGTTTGCATTGCCGTTCGCATTGATCGGCGCCCTGCTTGCCAGCCACGGACTCCCATCGGGCCGTCAAATCGGTTGGATTGTGGCCGCGATGGTCGGGGCTCGAAGCGCGGCGATGGCCTTCAACCGAATTGTGGATGTGGAGTTCGACCGGCAGAATCCGAGAACGAGGGCTCGCGCTCTGGCCTCAGGTACCTTGTCTCGCCGGTTTGCAGTCGTTTTTACGGTGATCATGTCGGCGCTTTTTGTCCTGACGGCATATCAGTTGAATCCGCTTTGTTTCTATCTTTCGTTTCCCGTGCTGGCGATTCTCTTCTTTTATTCGTATACAAAACGCTTCACCGCCTGGAGCCATTTGTTCCTGGGGATATCGATTGGGCTGGCTCCACTGGCAGCGTGGCTGGCGATTCAGGGACAGTTTGCGCTGCCGCCGGTGCTGCTCAGCCTGGCCGTGATGTTTTGGGTAGCGGGATTTGATGTGATCTATTCCCTGCAGGATGCGGAATTCGATCGGAAAGCGAAACTGTTCTCACTGCCTTCCCGTATTGGAATCGCCCCGGCGCTACATATCTCGACTGCCTTCCACATCGTGACCGTAATTCTTCTTGTGGCGACTGCAATGATGACCAATCTGGGGCGCGTGACATTTGCCGGAATTGCGCTGGTGGCGGCCATACTTTTCTGGGAACACCGGATCGTGAAGCCTCACGATCTCAGCCGAGTGAACGTCGCATTCTTCTCGCTGAACGGTTACGTCAGCTTTCTATTACTTGTTACCTTTGCGACGGATATTCTAGTAAAATAACGAAACTCCAGATGCTGATGACACTCATTCTGCCTCCTGATCGTACGCGGTTCTATCAGTTCGACCATTGGAATGCGCTCTACCACCTGACCAGTTTTGATATTTTCATCCTGATTCCATATCTTGCGATTCTTACAATCCTTGCGTTTTACGGCATTCACCGCTATCACCTGGTCTTCCTGTATCTGAAGAACAAACATAAGACCGCAGTGCCTCCCGGCACATTCGACACTCTGCCGAAGGTCACAGTTCAGCTGCCCATCTACAACGAAATGTACGTGGTTGAACGCCTGGTTGAAGCAGCCTGCCGCATCCGCTATCCAAAGAACCTTCTCGAGATTCAGATTCTCGATGACTCCACCGACGGGACGCAGGAAATCGCCGCGGAATGCGCCGCGCGATTGAAGTCGGAAGGATTCGACATCCATCATATTCATCGACCCAATCGAATGGGATTCAAGGCGGGAGCGCTCGAAAACGGAATGAAGACGGCGACCGGCAAGTTCATTGCGATTTTCGATGCCGACTTTATTCCTGCGCCGAATTTCCTGGAAGATGTGATTCATCACTTCACGGATTCCAAAGTCGGAATGGTTCAGGTTCGCTGGGGTCACATCAATCGGGAGTATTCACTTCTGACACAAGTGGAGTCCATGGTTCTCGATGGCCACTTCGTGATCGAACATGCCGGCAGACATTTGTCCGGGAGATTCTTCAATTTCAATGGCACCGCGGGAATTTGGCGGCGCGAGACGATTGAAACCGCCGGCGGCTGGGAGCACGACACGCTGACCGAAGACACCGATCTCAGCTACCGCGCACAGATGATCGGATGGAACTTTCTTTATCTGCCGCACATTGTTTGTCCCGCAGAATTGCCTGTCGAAATGAATGCGTTCAAGACCCAGCAGTTCCGCTGGGCCAAGGGTCTGATCCAGACCGGAATGAAACTGTTGCCGCGAATTTTGCGCAGCAAGCTTCCGCTGAAGATCAAAGTGGAAGCGTTCTTTCATCTGACCGCAAACATTTCGTACCCGTTGATGATTGTCCTGTCGCTCCTGATGCTTCCGGCCATGATTGTCCGCTTCAATCAGGGCTGGTTCCAGATGCTCTACATCGACCTGCCGCTTTGGCTCGCTGCTACAGCGTCGGTGTCGACGTTTTACCTGGTGGCGCAGCGTGAGCTCTACCCCAACTGGCGGGCGAGACTGAGATACCTGCCGTTCCTGATGGCCGTGGGAATCGGACTTTCGGTCAGCAACTCCAAAGCCGTAATTGAGGCCCTGCTGGGTATCAAAACGAGCTTCAAGCGAACGCCGAAATACCGAATTGAAAGCAAATCCGACCTGTGGACTTCGAAGAAGTATCTCGGTCGCACGGGGATTCTGCCAATTGTCGAAATCCTGCTGGGGTTGTACTTCGCGCTCGTGGTCTATTACGCATTCAGCAACCAGAACTATCCGACAATTCCCTTCCTGATGCTTTTCGTGGTCGGATTCATTTACATGGGTCTGATGTCGGTGCTCCACGTAACACTGCACCGTTGGCTGCGCGGACTCTAGTCGCGGTTTTCCAGTTACAGTTCGTCCGTCATTTGGCCCATCGCGCATCGGTAGGGTACAATTCCTGTTTTCAGCAACCAACAGGAGTCAGTCTGGAATGATCCAAGCAACTCAACTTCGCCGCGGAAACACCATCCTTCACAACGGCGAGCTCTTTCAGGTCGTCGATTACCAG
>Ga0209488_10000366_pt1 | contig 37072 bp, 23 predicted proteins | sample Rivendell_Oct201_8_FD_188349 | JGI IMG/M metagenome (GOLD analysis project Ga0209488, IMG submission 188349) | Vadose zone soil microbial communities from the Eel River Critical Zone Observatory, Northern California, USA -... | ecosystem: Environmental > Terrestrial > Soil > Vadose zone >...
AAGCTCAAGACCCAGAAGGGTATCGTGATCGAGCAGAAGGTCGTTGCCGGCGCCAACCACTTCTTCGATGGCAAGATCGAGCCGCTGATGGAATCGATCAGCGCCTATCTCGACAAGCGGCTCAAGATCGAGCGCAAGCCGACCGCGGCATGACCCATGAGCGCCCGAGGAGTGGCGCTGCCGATGTTGCTAGGTGGCGCCGTTGTCCTGGTATTGATGCTCGCGGCCGTCTATGGCGCGATGCACTACACGACGGGTGTGCCTGGCAGGTCTCATAGCGGGCCGCTTCCGCCGCTGACCGACGAGGAGCGCGCGCTTTCCGTCCTGCTCAAGCGGCATATCGAGACGATCGCGGCGCGCGAGCACAACATCCATCGCCACGAGGAATTGGAAAAGGCCGCGCGTTATATCGAGGCGGCGCTCGCGTCCTATGGCTATTCCATTGGCCGGCAGGAATTCGTTGCCGACCACAGCCCGGTTCGCAACATCGACGTAGTGATCGAGCCGCGCGCTGACATCACTGATCCCGAGGTGATCGTGGTCGGCGCCCACTACGACAGCGGCGTTGGCACACCGGGCGCCAACGACAACGGCAGCGGCGTCGCGGCGGTCATCGAGCTCGCGCGGCTGTTGCGTGATCGCGCCGGCTCCGGCACGCGTCGCATCCGGCTGGTGCTGTTCGTCAACGAGGAGCAGCCCTATTCCAAGACCGAGGACATGGGCAGCCTGCACTATGCGCGGGCACTCAAGCAGCGCAACGAGCGGGTGGTGGCGATGTATTCGCTGGAGACCATCGGCTACTATTCAAGTGAGCCCGGCAGCCAGCGCTATCCGGCGCCCTTCAACCTGATCTTTCCCGATCGCGGCGACTTCGTCGCGTTCGTGGGCACACCTTACGCGCGGGCATTGGTCTGGGAGACGATCCGTTCCTTCCGCTCGCACACGGCGTTCCCGTCGATCGGCGGCGTTGCACCGGACAGCGTGCCGGGGATCGACTGGTCCGACCATTGGGCCTTCGGGCAGGTGGGTTTCCCGGCCATGATGGTGACCGACACCGCGCCGTTTCGCTATCCGCACTATCATCAGTTCACCGACACACCCGACAAGGTCGACATGGAAAGCCTTGCGCGTGTGGTCAAAGGGATGGAGCGAGTCATCCGCGACGCGGTGCGCTGACTCGTCACAGCCGCACCAGCACTCCCCCGTTCATGGACTTGGGCGCGCCAGTCGTATCCGGAAATGTGATCGGCAAGCTCCGCAGGCTGCGTACCGCGAGATACGCGAAGGCCTGCGCTTCAAGCGCATCCACCGACCAGCCGACTGCATCGGCGGTCTCGACCGGCGCGGGCGCGAGCTGCTCCGTAATCATCCGCATCAAAGTCCCATTGCGGGCCCCGCCTCCTGCGACGATGAAGCTCAGGGGCGGGCGCGGCAGCCGCATCGCGGCGCGGCCGAGCGTAGCGGCGGTGAACGCGGTCAGCGTCGCGGCCCCGTCCTCGGTGCTCATGTTGGCAAGCCCGCCGATTTTCGCGAGCCAGATGCCGAAGGCGTCGCGGTCGAGCGACTTGGGTGGGCGACGGGTGAAATAGCTGTGCGATACCAGGCGCGCGAGCACGTCCTCGTTCACGCGGCCGGCGCCCGCGATCCTGCCGCCGTCGTCATAGGCAGCGCCCGTTCGCTGGCGCAGAAAATCATCGATCAGCGCATTGCCAGGCCCGGTGTCGAAGGCGACGAGATCGTGCTGGCCCACGTAGGTGAGATTGGCAATGCCGCCGACATTGATCACGCCGACCGGCAGCGGCCGGCCGAGCTGGCGCGCCAGCGCGCGATGGAACACCGGCGCAAGTGGAGCGCCCTGCCCGCCGGCCGCGACATCAGCCGCCCGCAGGTCGAACACCACCGGAATGCGCAGCCGCGCCGCCAGCGCCCGCCCGTCGCCAAGCTGCACCGTCAGCAGGCGCTCGGGCGCATGCAATACGGTCTGGCCGTGGAAGCCCACGACCCCAATCGCGCCCGCGCGCAAGCCGTTCGCCGCCAGAAACGCTTCAACCGCCTCGGCATGGGCAGCGGTAATCATGGTCTCAGCCTGCGCAAGGCTGCCGGGACGCGCGCTGCGATTGCCAAGCTTCGCGGCCTCGGCCATAGCCTGCCGGATGAGCGCACGCTCATCCTCGCTGTAGGCCCGGTAGCCGGTCGCTCCGAAACGAGTAATGCTCTCGCCATCCGTCTCGATCAGGGCCACGTCCACACCGTCGTGGGACGTGCCGCTCATCAGACCGATTGCCGTCGCCGGTTGCACGGGTCCCCTCCGGTTTTCATCCGACCCCAGACCTGTTACACCACGGCCGCCCAAAGGGCGACCAAGTGGCGACCGAACCATGAGCACTTACAAGTCCGAGTTCCTGAATATTCTGGCGAGCCGGGGGTTCATCCACCAGGTCTCCGAGCCCGAGGCGCTCGACACGCGCGCGCGCAACTCGAAGATCACCGGCTATATCGGGTTCGATTGCACCGCGCCCTCGCTGCATATGGGCTCGCTGCTTCCGATCATGATGCTCTACTGGATGCAACAGACCGGACACCGCCCGATCGCGCTGATGGGCGGCGGCACGACTCGCGTGGGCGACCCTTCGGGCAAGGACGAAAGCCGCAGGATACTCACTGACGAGGACATCAACCGCAACCTCGCCGGCATCCGCGGCGTGTTCGAGAAATTCCTGACGTTCGGCGATGGGCCCGGCGACGCCATCATGGCCAACAACGCCGACTGGCTCAATTCGCTCAACTACATCGACTTCCTGCGCGACGTCGGCCGGCATTTCTCGGTCAACCGCATGCTCGCGTTCGATTCGGTCAAGCTGCGGCTCGAGCGTCAGCAGGAGCTCTCCTTCCTCGAATTCAACTACATGATCCTGCAGGCCTACGACTTCGTCGAGCTGCACAAGCGCACCGGCTGCATCCTGCAGATGGGCGGCTCCGACCAGTGGGGGAACATCGTCAACGGCATCGATCTCGGCCGCCGGATGGCCAACGCGCAGCTGTTCGCGCTCACCGCGCCGCTGATCACCACCTCCTCGGGCGCCAAGATGGGCAAGACCGCGGCCGGCGCCGTGTGGCTCAATGCCGACCTCCTCAGCCCCTATGACTACTGGCAGTATTGGCGCAACACCGAGGACGGCGACGTCGTGCGCTTCCTCAAGCTGTTCACGCTGCTGCCACTCGATGAGATCGAACGGCTCGCCGCGCTCAAGGGTCAAGAGGTCAACGAGGCCAAGAAGGTCCTTGCGACCGAGGCGACCGCGCTGGTGCACGGGCGCGCCGCTGCCGACAACGCCGCCGAGACCGCACGCCGCACCTTCGAGGAAGGCGCGCTCGCGGAAACGTTGCCGACCGTGGACATCGCTCGGGCAGAGCTCGAAGGCGGGCTCGGCGTTCTCGCAGCCTTCGTCAAAGCGGGTCTGGTCGCTTCGAACGGCGAGGCACGCCGCCAGATCAAGAACGGTGGGTTGCGGATGAACGACGACGCTGTCACCGACGAGAAGATGATGCTCACGCCGGCGCACCTCACGCCGCAGGGCGTGATCAAGCTCTCGCTGGGCAAGAAGCGTCACGTGCTGCTCAAGCCGGCGTAGGCGATGCGAACGAGATGGCTGCTCGCCGTGCTGCTGCTGGCACCGTGCGCCATCGCGCAGGCGCAGCCGGTCGAGAGCTTCTATCGCGGCAAGACCATCAACCTGATCATCGGCTATCCGCCGGCGGGCGCGAACGATGTCTATGCGCGGTTGGTGGCGCGGCATCTGGGCCGGCACATTTCTGGCAATCCTGCCGTGGTGCCGCGCAATCTGCCGGGCGCCGGCAGCCTGCTTGCCGCGAGCCGCATCTTCAACGCCGAGCCGAAGGACGGCACCACGCTTGGCCTCCTGGTGCCGACCATTCCACTCGACGAGAAGCTTGATAATCCGGCCGCCAAGTATCGCGCGGCGGACTTCAACTGGATCGGCCGGATCGCGCCAGCGCCGAATATCACCTTCATCATGGCGACATCGGCCGTGAAGACGATCGGTGACGCCTTCGACAAGGTCGCGGTTCTGGGTGCAACCGGCCGCAGCGCCGCCAATTCGATCTATCCAGCCATCCTCAACAATGTGCTGGGCACCAGGTTCAAGATCGTCAATGGCTACGAAGGCTCTGCCGCCGCGATGATCGCGATGGAGCGCGGCGAGGTCGAAGGCCACTCATCGACCTACGACTCGGTCAAGGCCGTCCATCCGGACTGGATCACCGACAAGCGCGTCAACATCGTGGTGCAATATTCGCTGCGCCGGCACCCGGAGCTTGCCGACGTTCCGACCTCGGGCGAGCTGGCCCGGACAGGCGAGCAGCGCGCGATTCTCAACGCCGTTGCGAGCTCCGCCGAGATCGGCAAGTTCATTCTCTCGACGCCTGGCGTGCCGGCGGACCGGGCCACGGCGCTGCGCCGCGCCTTCGACGGCATGGTCAAGGATGACGAGTTCGTGGCCGAAGCCCGCAAGCTGCGCATCGAATTGTTGCCGCTTGCGGGCGAAGAGCTGCAGCAGATTGTCCGCAGCGTTCAGGACCTGAGCCCCGAGCTGACGCAGAAGATCAAGGCGATGTATCCAAATTAAGTTTGGATTCGCAGATCTTACGAGAGCGAGATGAGCTGCGCTTGAATCGCCTCTTAATTCCGCTCGTCCCCGCGGACGCGGGGACCCGGTTCTTTGGCCGAGTTCTCGGCCCCCTGGATTCCCGCTTTCGCGGGAATGAGCGGAGATTGGTTCAATGGCGGTGCAAACAATCATCCCGCTCTATCGCACCGTGATGGTGATCACCGGCGACATCACCGGCAGATTGTGCGGGATGTGTGACCAGTCGCCGAGCACGAGCTGCAGCGTGTGCGAGCCCGGCGGCAGCGTTACCGTGGTCTCAGTCTGGCCGCCGCCGAAATGCACATGCTTGGCGTCGGCGGCGATTGGCCGCTTGAGCTCCTCGTCCGAGAGCTTGGCGTCGATGACCAGGTGATGGTGGCCGGTGCGCTCGTTCTGCACGCCGACCGGCGCGATGCCCATGCCGGTGAGGCCGAACTGGACCTTGAACGGGCTCGTGACCGTGTCACCGTCCTTGAGATTGATGAAATAGACCGTTGCACCGGCAGGTGACGGCGTTTGCGTTTGCGCCAGCGCGGCGGACGCGACGAAGAGGACGGTGCTGCACACAAGGGCGCTGAAACGGATCGACATGGCTACTCGCTTTCATGGCTCATGATGAAGTTCATAGCTCGGATTGAGGAACGCGGAGTTTGATCGCCGCGGCGCTGTTGCGCGCAAGTGGCGGCTGAGAGGGGCCGGATCATGCCCTACCATCGCGCCCGTGCCTATAGGGGCTAACGGCCCGGATCGGCGTAGCTCTGCGAGCGCGTGGCGGCGCCAGTCGGGAATTCGAAGAACTTGCGGAACAGGCCGGGCGCGAACACCGAGATCGGGTTGACGCGCAACACCGGCGCGCTCGGCGGGCCCGCGACCTCATAGGTGAGCCCGACCAGCCCCTCGTTGCTGCCACCACCCAGGATCTGCCCGAAGATCGGGATCTGCCCGAACATGTTGTTGAGGCCGTAGAAGGGCACGATGGTGCCGCTCATGTGCACTTCGTTGTTGAGATAATCGATGAAGCCGTCGGTGGTGGCGCCGATCACCGGGCCCTTGACCAGGCCCTCGCGAATGGCGAAGCGGCCGTGCGTGCGGGTGAACTCAACTCGCATGCGCGAGAAATCCACGCCGGGCTTGTTGGCACCGCCCTGCCCGTTCGGCGTGTTCGATCCGGCGGCAACCCGCTCGAGCGCGGCTTCGCCGCGCACCGAGAAGTCGCGAATATTGAGGATGCCGTCCTGCGGCGCCTGTGGATCGGCGCCCGGAGGATCCATCGCCACCCACATCTCACCGCCATAGATCTTTGGATAGGTGTCGGTGAGGCGGAAGAATGCGCCGGCGTCGGCGCTCTCGATATAGATGACATTGCGGCCGCCCTTGCTGCCACGCAGGTCACCACTGATCGCGGTGTCACGACCAACCTTCCCGGCCAGTGTGAAGCTCTTGATCGTACCGCTGCGCCGGGACATCCGCACATCGAGGCCACGCACCGTCTCGCCGTGGAAACCCGCAACGGCGCCGAGCCTGACATCGAGGTCGAGGTCGGGCACCTTCTGCTTGCTGGTGTTATCATTCTTGTTGGCCGGCTTGCCGCCCTGCTCGTTCGAGGGGCCAGCAATTGTCTGCTTGATGAAGCCGCGGCCGTCGAGCACGTCGCCGCGCATCATGACGCGCAACGCGCCATCGGGCCCGCGCTCCGCGCGCAGCGTCGCCTTATCGCCATCGGCGAGCTGGAACACCGGCAGCTGGGCCGACACGACATCGCCCGCCTCGTTGATCTCGACAGTGCCCTTGATCTGCGTGCCCTGCGCCTCGATGCTGAAATCATCGAGCCGCGTCAGATTGGGCTTGTTGATAGCCGTGAACGTGGCGCGCGCCTGCTTGCCAGGCAGCTTCTGCCAGCCCGGCACCAGCTTGTCGATGCGCGCCTGGGTGAGATCGGCCTCGACCGCAAACCGGCTCTCGCCCTCGACCGCCGGCACGCGGCCATCGATCTTGACCGGCACCGGACCACTGAGGCCGCTGAGATCGAAACCGAGGCGGGTGCGGGCAGCTTCGTCGAGGGTCGCGCGCACGCGCACCTCGGCGTCGGCGTCACCGCGCGGCTTGCGATAGTCGAGCGCGGCCGGAACGCCGTTGATCTTGACGTCGCCGCGGATCTGGTAGCCGTCGTTGTTGGCCGTCACGCGCAGGTTCGCGGCTTCGACCTTCTGGCCCAGCACCAGTCGGTCGGCGGCGAAATTAGCAACGTCCATGTTGATGGTGTATTGCGCGCTGCCCGTCGGCAGATCGGGCTGCAGCGGCATGCCAAGTGCGATCGTGGCGCTCAGGGTTCCACGGCTCGTGCCGGGCTCGATCGGCGCGCCGGAGAACTCGCGCAAGCGGTCGGAGTTGAGCAGCTCTGCAGCCGCCGGCACCGGCCCATCGAGGCGGAAGCGCACCTTGGCGGGCGGCGCCGGGCCGTGCGTGTCGGGCACCTCGAACACGCCGTTGGTGATCGCAAGCTTGCGATTGGGAGCAAGCTCGATATTGCCGCGTCCGACATTCACGGTGGCGGTGCGCCCGGAGATGCGCACACTCATGTCGGCGTCCCGTATCGACGGCAATCCTTCAACCGGTCTGATCTCGGCACCGGTGCCGTTGATCTCGATCCCCAGGCCGTTATCCGGAATCGGCGGCCCGCTCGATCGCAGCGTCGAGAGCTGCGCATTGGTCGCGATCGAGATGCGCTCGACCATGCCGCTGATCAGATGCTGCTCGACCCAGTCGCGCACTTTTGGCGCCATGAAAGCCGGCCACATCCGCTTCATTGCCGCAACCGACATGCGGCTGCCAGCGACGCCGATATCGAGGCGCGGATCGCCATTGGCAAGATCGACCTGGCCCGACACCAGGAGCCCGATGTCCATGTTGCCGAACTCGCCCTGCTCGATGTCGAGGCGCTGCTTGTCCGGATCAAGCCGCATGCGCAGCAGGAATCGATTGAGCACGATCGGGCTCGGATCGCCGGTGGCAGCTGCCAACACCACGGTGCCGCCCGTAACCTTCATGCTCCACGGTCCGCCGGCCTCACGCGGGGCGTCGACCTGGGCAAACAAGGTCAGGCGGTTGCCGCCGGCCACGATCTGGAACGGCACGAGCAAGGCGCGCCGCGTCGAGTCCCAATCGAGCGAGAACTCGGCGCGGTCGATCATGATCTTGCTGAGAGGCTCGTCGAGATCAACGATGTGGCCACGCTCCATCAGAATGCGACCGTCGACCATGCGCGGCATGCCGTCGGGCCCGATGTCGGCGCGGATCTTGGCCGACACCGGAAGGTCCGGCTCGAACTGACCGTCTCCCAACCGCAGCGCCAGCATCAGGTCTTTCGCCGGCAGCCGCTCGGTCTCGATATTGACAATGCGATGGCCTTGCTCGCCAGGCGCGAGCGTGGCACGCAGCGACCACGGCCGCTCGGGTTTGTCGGAGCCGATCGTCAAGGCAACGCTGCCCGCCTTCGGCCGCGTCAGGCTCAGATTGATGTTCTCAAAGGTCCACTGCCTGCCGTTGCGCTGATCGTCGACGGTGAGATTGCCGTTCTTGAGACCGATCTCGCCGAGATCCTTGCCATCGAGGCCGCTGGCGCCAAGGCTGTCGATCCAGGCGATGAACGCGGCGAAATCCGGGATCACAGTCCGGGCCGCTGCCGCTCCAGGCGCCGCCATCGACGGCGGATCAGTGCGCTCCGCGCTCAGCAGCGGATGCGTCGCACTTGCCCGCAGCGTGCCCGGCGTGACGGGCGTGCTCGAGGCGGAGGCCGTCACGAACGTTTGCTTATTGGCGCCCGCGAAAACCGTGACTTTGCTGTCCGGCTCGATCCGCACTTGCATCTCGGCGCCGACCAGGCTGAGTCGCTGTGCGCGGACGCGGCCGGTCATCAGACTTGAGCTCGACACGCCGACTTCAGCCTTCGGCGCGCTTGCGACGATCTCGCCGTCCTGATCGCGCACCACGATGTCGCGGATGCGCAGCGCGGTGCGCCCATTGGCGTCGCGCTCGATCTGAGTGCCACCAACCTCGACGCGGTGGTTTGAGCCGAAGTTTTCCTCGATTGCGGCCGCGAGCCAGGGCGTGGCCACATCCAATTCGATTGGACCGCTGCCCAGCCGCCACCATAGCGCCAGCATCGCAAACAGCACGAGACCGGCAAGCCCACCGGCAACGTAGACGACTTTGCGCAGCCGCCCCCACACGTGCAGGACATTCGCACGCCAGTAATAGGTGCCGAGCACATCGCGCGACGAGGTTGGCGTGCCGCGCGATGGAGCATTGCGGACCGCTGGGGCCGCCCCCGCCGCCAGTGTGCTGCGACGGGCCGCGGCGACATTGCCAGCAATCGCATTGCCAGCGGCCGGATTGGCGACATTTGCATTGGCAGGAGAACGAACGACGCGAGGGATCGGCGCCTCGTCAACGGAAGGAGCGCCACGGGCCAGAGGCGCGCGCATCACCGCCTCCCGCTGCCGCAGGTCGTGTTGCAGGCTCGCCTCCAATTTGCGGAGTGCGGCCATATTCGGGCGCGTATGCTGATCCGCCATGCCCCGACTGGTGGTCCCCCTTGACCGCCGAACGCTGCTCAGACCCTGAGCAGCAACCCCGCTGCAGCCCTGCCACTCTTGGCTTGCGCAGCAATCCTAACGCCTTAGTCGACGATTCGTCCGTAATCGTTCGACTGTCCCACACTCGCGCGCTTATCCTAACATCCATTGCCCTGGAAAAGGACGAAAGGAAGGCATATGGGAACACCACCTGCTGTAGGGGACAAAGCACCCAACTTTAAGTTGCCAGGAGACGACGGGAATACCGTTTCGCTTGCTGACTTTAAGGGCCGCAAGCTCGTCCTGTACTTTTATCCGCGCGCTGACACCCCCGGCTGCACCAAGGAATCCATTGATTTTTCAAAGCAAAAATCCGCCTTCACGAAGGCGGGCGCGGACGTGATCGGAATCTCGGCCGATCCCGTGAAGGCGCAGGAGGCGTTCAAAAAGAAACACAAGCTGAGCGTGGGCCTGCTCTCCGACGAGACCCATGCGATGCTCGAGGCGTACGGGGCCTGGGGCAAAAAATCCATGTATGGCAAGACCTTCATGGGAATCATCCGGATGACCTATCTGATCGCTCCGGACGGGCGAGTCGCGCAGGTCTGGCCCAAGGTCAAGGTCGACGGCCATGCCGCCGCGGTGCTGGCCGCGGTCAAGGCGCTTTGAGCTAAATATCTGATGTCTATGGACTATCAAGCAATTGGCGGAATCTTAACCGTGTTCGGTTGAAATTGACGCGTTGTAGCGCCGGTGTTGTGGACCTGAGCCGGCTGGGAAGCGTCGATGCGTCGGCCGGAATCGTCTTACTCGTCCTGCAGCCCGCGTGGACGCACCACCCCACCTCAACGTGGCGCGGCAGCGATCGCCCCAGCTGCCCGCACTGCGGCTGACTACACGCTCGCTCACGCCGGGCGCCACCTCCGGCTTGGCCCCATCGCATTCTGGGTGACCGTCGGCTCGCTGGTGATCATGGCGGCGTGGACCATGCTCACCGCAACGTATTTCGCCTTTCACGACGACGTGCTCACGAGCCTGATCGCCCGACAGGCGGAGATGCAATTTGCCTATGAGGATCGCATCGCCGAATTGCGCGCTCAGGTCGACCGGATGGCGAGCCGGCAGCTGCTCGATCAGGAGCAGGTCGAGCACAAGCTCGACCAGATCCTGCGCCGGCAGACCATGCTGGAGCAGCGTGCAAACACGCTGAACACCCTGCCCGATCTCGGCATCACTGGCGCGATCAGATCGCCTGGCCGCGGCGACCGCTCGGTGACCAAGCCAGCGCCGATCAACGACAAGTCTACCGCGCCCTCCGCTGCATCCGGCCGCAAGGCCGCGATCGGCAACCTCGACAGCATGCTCACGCGCCTCGCCTCATCGCTCGATCGTGTCGAGAACGAGCAGGCCGCTGCGCTCGCCTCGATCGAGAGCAGCTACGACTTCAAGGCCCGCCGCATTCGCGGCGTGCTCTCGGAACTCGGCATCGATGCCGGCAAGAGCACACCCAACGCCGACGCCACCGGCGGACCGTTCGTCGCCGCACGGCTGCGTTCCGACAGCAGCACCTTCGAGCGCCAGCTCCACCGCATCGGGCTTGCCCGCGCGCATGTCGATCAGCTCAATCGCACGCTTGCCAACGTGCCGGTGCACAAGCCGGTTAGCGGCGAGATCGATTCCTCGTCCGGTTTCGGCATGCGGATTGATCCGTTCCTGAAATCGCTCGCGATGCACACCGGCCTCGACATGCGCGGCGAGCCGGGCGACCTGGTGCGCGCGACCGCAAACGGCGCGGTGACGTTCGCCGGCTGGCAGGGCGGCTACGGCAAGATGGTCGAGATCGACCACGGCAACGGCGTGGCGACCCGCTACGGTCATCTCTCCAGCATCGACACCGAGGTCGGCCACACCATCAAGACCGGCCAGATCATCGGCAAGGTCGGCACGACCGGCCGCTCCACCGGACCGCATCTGCATTACGAGACACGCATCGACGGCGAAGCGGTCGATCCGCAGCGCTTCCTGCGTGCAGGCACGAAGCTCGGCGGAGTGCATTGAGTAGGCTTGCTTCCATCACCTACCCCCGTCACGAAGTCCGCGAGCTTGCTTGTAGGATGGGTTGAGCCACAAGCGCGTTTACGCGCGTCTTTCGACGCGCTATGGCGAAACCCATCTTTCCTTGCACGCGCTTGCGCAGTCGCCTTGCAACGCAGGCGATCGGGGCCTAGCCGCGGTGGGTTTCGCTGGGCTCAACCCATCCTACGCACTGGGCGGCGTGAGCCGAGCACGCGAGTTGCACGCCTCAATGCCGGGTTCCAGGTCCCGAGATCATGCTCTAAGAACAGCACGTTGAGAACTCGGGGGTGCGGCGATGTACGGCCAGCCGTCCAGACTGATCGAACTCGTTCAGCGAGGGATGGCCTCGCAGCAAGCCGGCATGATCGATGCGGCAGAGGCGCTCTACCGACAAGCGCTGGCGATCGACGCCAATCAATTCGAGGCGCTTCATTTCCTCGGCGTTCTTCAGGCCCAGCGCGGCAATCTCGTCGAGGCCGAACGGCTGGTGAGCCGGTCGCTCACGCTCAACGCACAGCGCGCCGAGGCCCATCTCAACTACGCCCGCATCCTGCGCGATCTGCAACGCCCAGAGGCAACGATTGAAAGCTGCAACACCGCGCTTCGCCTCAACCCTTCCCTGATCGCGGCTTCGCTGCTGCTCGGCAATGCGCTACGCGACATCGCCCACTACGACGCGGCGCTGGCCAGCTACGATCGCGCCACCGCGATGTGGCCCAACTATCACGACGCCATCTACAACCGCGGCCTGATCCAGTTGGCGAGGGGAGAGTTCGTCCAGGGTTGGGCATGCTTCGACCGTCGCTTCGAGATTTCCGAGCAGACCGTCCGCCGCCCTCCCCTCCACGGCCGCATCTGGGCGGCCGAGCCGCTGTCGGACAAGAGCATCGTGGTGCATGCGGAGCAGGGCTACGGCGACACCATCATGATGCTGCGCTACCTGCCGCTGCTCCAAAGAGCAAGAGCGCAAGTCACGTTCTTTGTCGCCCCCGAGCTCGTGCGCCTGTTGCGCACGCTCTCGCCCCTGATCGAGCTGGCGGCACGCGTTGATGCCCGCACGTTCGATTATCAATGCGCCCTCATGAGTCTGCCGCGTTGGCTCTGGGCGTCATCTGGTTTTGCCACCGCCGTTCCCTATCTTTCGGCCGAAACGGAGCTCGTTGCATGCTGGCGGGCGCGCATCGGGGACCACGGGTTCAAGGTGGGAATTTGCTGGCAGGGAAGCCCCAACAGCAAAGCCGACCGTGGCCGCTCGATCCCGCTCGCCCAGCTTGCACCGCTCGCGCAAGTTCCAGGCGTCCGGCTGATCAGCCTGCAGACTCATCACGGTCTCGATCAATTGCAACACCTGCCGCCGGGCATGATCGTTGAAACGCTTGGCGAAGACTACGCGGCCGGCCCGGACTCATTTGTCGATGCCGCCGCCGCCATGCATTGCGTCGATCTTGTCGTCACCACTGATACCGCACCGGCGCACCTTGCGGGCGCGCTCGGCTGTCCGTGCTGGGTCCTGCTCATGCAGGTGCCGGATTGGCGCTGGTTTATCGAACGTGACGACTCGCCGTGGTACCCGCACACGCGGCTGTTTCGCCAGGCTGAGCGCGGAAATTGGGAGACGCCGGTGCACAAGCTGGCCGATGAGCTGCGGCGTCTAGTCGCCGCCAAGACCTAGACTCAGATCCGATTAGATTGATCGGATCTGAGTCTAACTTTTGTTTGAGCATGATCTTGTCCGAAAACCGGTTTCCACTTTTCGGGATCATGCTCGGGCGCGGGGCAAACGTGCCCCTACTCCACGTCCTCCACCTCGGCCGGGCCTGTGCCGAAGGCGCGTTGCGCCAGCGTGGCCTCCATGAACTGGTCGAGATCGCCGTCGAGAACGCCGCCGGTGTTGGAGGTCTGCACGCCGGTGCGCAGGTCCTTCACCATCTGGTAGGGCTGCAGCACGTACGAGCGGATCTGGTGGCCGAAGCCGATGTCGGTCTTGTTCGCCTGCTCGACGGCGGCCTTCTCCTCGCGCTTCTTCAGTTCGAGCTCGTAGAGCCTGGCGCGCAGCATCTGCCAGGCCTGCGCGCGATTGCGATGCTGCGAGCGGTCGTTCTGGCAATAGACCACGATGTTGGTCGGGATGTGAGTCAGCCTGATAGCCGACTCGGTCTTGTTGACGTGCTGGCCGCCCGCCCCGCTCGCCCGCAGCATGTCGACGCGCACGTCCGATTCCTTGATCTCCACGTTGATGCGATCGTCGATCACCGGATAGACATTCACGCTCGCGAACGAGGTGTGCCGGCGCGCGTTGGAGTCGAACGGCGAAATGCGCACCAGGCGATGCACGCCGTACTCGGTCTTGAGCCAGCCATAGGCGTTGCGGCCCTTGACCTGGATGGTGGCCGACTTGATGCCCGCCTCTTCGCCGCCGGTCTCCTCGATCCAGTCGACCTTGAAGCCGTGCTGCTCGGCCCAGCGCGTGTACATTCGCAACAGCATGCTGGCCCAGTCCTGGCTCTCGGTGCCGCCGGCGCCGGCATGTACCTCCAGATAGCTGTCATTGGGGTCCGCCTCGCCCGAGAGCAGCGCCTCGAGCTCACGGCGCGCGACGTCGGCGCGCAGCTTCTTGAGCGCGGCCTCGGCCTCGCCAATGACCTTCCGGTCGCTCTCGGCCTCGCCGAGCTCGATCATGGTGAGCTGGTCGTCGAGCTCACGCTCGATGCGGGAGATCGAGCTAAGCTGGTCTTCGAGCGCGGTGCGCTCCTGCATCACGCGCTGGGCGCGCTGCTGGTCGTTCCAGAGGTTGGGGTCTTCGGCCTGACGGTTGAGCTCCTCCAGGCGCTTGCGCGCCTTGTCGAAGTCAAAGATGCCTCCTCAGCAGCCCGACCGACTGCTTGATCTCATCGACGGTTGCCTGAACTTCCGCGCGCATGGCCCTGTCCGGTTGCTTGCTCTAGCCGCCTATCTAGCGATCCGGACGGCATTCATAAAGCCCCTTCCGCAGCTGAAGGCGCAGCAATCATTGCCACAAAAGAGCCATCGGAATCCTGCTCAGCGCTCCCAGTCGGCCAGCGCCGCCTCAAATACACGCTTCCCGGACGCGCCCTTGTTGAGGGAGATGATGGCAGCCGACCCATCCGCAAATTTCACCAGGATATCCAGCCGTGACAGCGCCCGCAGCGCCTCGGCATTGTGTCGGGCATTATCCCTTTCGGCCGAGAGACCGAACAGGAACACACCTGGAGCGACCTTGATCGAGAGCCCCGCCAGCGCACTCCCACGGCTCCCGTCGACTTCCTTCATCAGGATATTGCCGAGCCCGGCAATGCTGTCGATGGGCGCTCCACGCCGGTCGGAAAACTTGAACTCAAGCAGATGAGTCATGGCGACGTCCTCACCGGCGTCGCGGCGAATGGCCATCATCATCATCAGACCGCGCTCGGGTATCAGCAGGTCGAGCGTGATCACGGCGGAATGCGAGCCGCTTGCGGCACCTTCGATCCGGGTGTGCCAGCGCGCACTCCCATTGAGCCCCTCCAATGGCACCTTGCCGCTGGTCGGCTCGTAATAGGTCGCTTCCTCGACCGGCCCTGTCATGCCTTCGCCTGCGGCAAGCCAGGCTTTGGGCAGAACTCGACTGAGGAGCTGCCCCAGGAAGGGCTGCTCGATCTGCCCTGTCTCGTAGGCATATCCGGCCAAGCCCAACGCGACGAGCAGCACCGGCAGGACCGTGCGCATGGCAACCCGATGAAGCACTGACCGGTGCTCCGCCATTGCAGCGAGCACTGGACCGTCCTGTTCCGGAGTGGGCAGCATTTCGGCTGGCAGCGTAACGGCTTGGCCTTCCTCGTCGGGCAAGGCGGCGGAATGCGCATCGACCTGCTCTATCTGCCGGGTCTCGCCCTGGCGCCGCTCGCGGAGGCTCGCCAGGTATTGCGCCCGCTGGGCCACCCCCTGCTGCGCGATGCGGTCATGGTCGTCCATATCGCCGAACTCAATGCGCCGGACGGCCGCTCGAAATGCCAGCAATTCCTGATCGATATCGGGCTGCGAGGGAGGTGGGACGGTCGCGCCGAGGCGCTCCATCATAATGGCCAGGGCGCGATCGTAGATCGCGCCACGCGCCTCATAGGAGGTTTGATCGAGGCGCGCGACCGCGCGCAATAGCGGCACGTAGTGATCGACCTTGGGCACCATGGGCCAGATCCATGGCGGCCGGCTCGTGGGCCACAGCCGCTACCCGACAATACTATATTACCTTCAACTCGGAAACCCCTCCGCGGCCCGGAGCAGGCCGATAAGGGCTAGCCCGCTGGGAGCAGCCCGCAAGCGGTGGTCGACGTCATGAGGTTCACTGCAGACCTCGAGGCCTCACCACACCTCATGACACACCTGAAGACACATAAGCCGCTGCCACAAAACGGGCGATCACTGTGGCGCTGGCGAGACAGCACGACAGGCCAGCCAGCAGCGAGCTGAATCTTTAAACCTTGCGATGAGAGTACAAGCCGCTCGAATGGTTCTGGTAATGACACGTCGTTGGCAATCTGCGCACGAATTATCCGTCGCATTAAACAAAGCTTAGTGAAGTTGATCGACACATGATCGCCCGCTAGCGAGCACAACCATGACCAAATCGAGATGTGTTCGGCGACAGTGCGCCACAATCTATTTGGAGAGCGTCGTGCAACGAGCCACGTAAACGAATTGCACGCAAGTTTCGATTACGCTTTGTCCACAGCGTAATTTAGGGCTTGCGTGAATTGTTACCTCTCGCGCAGACTCAAACAGCGCTACCAAGATTCTGGATTGGAGGATTCAGATTCGCTTGGAAGAGGCGCATTGGATCGGCCGGTTTTGTCGCACCGGTCATTGGGTGGGTGAAGAGACGATGCAGACACATTACGACGTTCTTGGAGTGTCGTGGAAGGCCAACGACGACGAGATCAGGGCCGCGTTTCGCAGGTCAGTCAAAGCGTGTCATCCTGATCTGCATGCTGGCGATCGAAACGCGGAGCGCGAGCTCCGTGAAGTTCTCGCCGCCTATGAGATTCTCAGACGACCGCAGCGGCGAATGATCTATGATCGCCTGCTCAGGGCGGAGCGCAGCGCGCGTGTCCAGCACGTCGCGCTCACCGCATTCACAGGTCTCGTCTGCTGCAGCGTCATTGCCGCGCTGACAATGTGGCTGCCGCGATTGCCCGATGCATCTACCCTTGTGGCGGCGGTTGCAGCCCCGCCCGAAACCGTACGGGTCGCGGTTGCCGAGGTCGCAGTTGTTGACGTCGCCAGCCGTATTGACATGGCCCACCGTGTCGTACGGGCGGAGGTCAACACCAGCAGCAAGAGCGATCGGATTGCGGCCGCCCCTATTCGACAGGCCATTACCGAGGATGCCCAGCCGGCCCAACGGACAGCTAACAACCAGCGCACAGCGAGCAATGCGCGTCCGCCAGCGCGCCGCGCGGAACCGCGGCTCGCGCGGGAATGGGGACAGGTCCGCGAGAGCGATGATCCGATGGCGATTGCAGCGTTCGCGGCCCGCCATCCCGAGGCCTCCGAATCCAGGCTTGCACGCTCCAAGCTGATCGGCCTTATCGAGACCGCCGACGACGTTGCTCTGCTGAACATTCTAGGCCTCGGCACCGGCGACATCGCCGAGCGCGCGCAGCAACGGCTGAGCCGGCTGCACGCCGCGGTCAGCCCCGGAGAGGACGCGGCGCAGACACCAGTCGATAGTCTGAATGAGCGCGCCGCGAGCTTCGTGTCCGCACGCGTGACCAGCTGGTCATCAGCCAACGGCGTCAATCTTGCCGGCCACGCCAACGCTTATGCGGATGAAGTCATCTACAATGGCAGCCGCAAGTCCAAGCAGGCGATCGTCCGTGAGAAGCGCCGCATGCTGGAGCTTTGGCCAGAGCGCAGCTATGAGGTGCGACCGGATTCGGTCATGGTTCGCTGCCTCGCCAGCGTCTGCAAGGTTGGCGGACTCGTGGATTGGCAAACACGCAATATTGCGCGCGCCATGTCATTCAGCGGCACGTCGCGTTTCGAGTTTGAGGTGGCCTTCGCGCGCGGCAGCTTCCGCATCCTCAGCGAGAGCAGCACGGAGCTGAAGCGTCCCCGACAGGCGGCTTCGTGCACGAGCAAGGGCACTGACACGAAAGCCAGGTCCAAAGCAGCCAACTCCACGGTCGCTATGTCGCGGACCATCAAAGACGCCCATCGCGACGCCGCGCACTGCTTGCAGGTCGCGAGCCGAACGTCGCCGTCCAAGCTCAAGACCGCCCTGCTGGCGCAAGCGTACGTGCTGCAGCGGGCGCAGGAGCAGCGCGCTCAAGCGGAACAGACCCTGGCCAACACCTTCGCTGAGCGGTGGACAATGCGCGAGGTCAGTTTGCGCTAGTCCATAGGCCAAGGGTTTTGGCAAAGCCCGTACACACCGAAAGAGAACACACGCTTGGCTTAAACGACGAAGAGGCCCGCAGGCATCGCCGCAGGCCTCTTTACGGTTCATGTCAGAGGCGATCGACTTAAGTTCCTCATTGCCGTACTTGCGTAGCCGCCCTTGCGCACCGTTCACCGGAAAACGCAGATAATCATCGATTGGCACAGTGTTGGCATGACGAGCCGTTGCGCCGTCACGGCTGGACCTGTGCAAGGCTGGACCTGTGCAAGGCTAAGCCATACCTGCCTTTGATCATCGAGCTACTTGAAAAAGCGACTTGAAAAGACGTGGCTGGCTGGAACAGCCCCGGCCAATCACGTCAAGTGCCGTTCGTTGATTGCAGGAACGTTGGTCAGTACAAGCCGCGGGCCCCGCCGACCACCCGCTCCGCCTCGGGTGACACGGTCATCGGCCGGCCGTCAGGATCGGTCACACCGATTGCCGAATAGTAGTCGGGTGGGGCAGTACCAGGCTTGAATGCTTCGAGAATCTGGGCACTGCCCGGAACGGCGCGCATGCCGGTGCGCGGATCGACGCGGATGAGCTTGATGCCGGCAGGAACACGGAACGGCACCGCCGGCTTGTCGGCAAGCGCAACCTTCATGAAATCGCGGAAGATCGGCGCCGCCAGCGAGCCGCCGCTGGCGCGATCCGCGATATGGCGCGGCTTGTCGTAGCCCATGAACACGCCCACCACGAGGTCGGGCGAGAAGCCGACGAACCACACATCCTTCTCATCGTTGGTGGTTCCGGTCTTGCCAGCGATCGGCTTGCCCACTTCTTTCTGGATGCCGGCGGCGGCCCCGGTGCCGCGCAGGACCACACCTTCCATCATCGAGGTGATCTGATAGGCGGTCATCGAGTCGATCACGCGCTCACGCCGATCGATGATCGCGGGCTCCGGCTGGCTCTCCCATTTAGTGGCGGAGCAGCCGCGGCATTCCCGTTGGTCGTGCTTGTAAATGGTGTGGCCGTAACGATCCTGGATGCGGTCGATCAAGCTCGGCGTGACTTTCTTGCCGCCATTGTCGAACATCGCATAGGCGCCGACCATGCGCATGAGCGTGGTCTCGCCGGCGCCGAGCGAGAACGACAGGTAGGGCGGCAGGTTCTCATAGATGCCGAACCGCCGGGAGTACTCGCCGATCAGCGGCATCCCGAGATCCTGCGCGAGCCGCACCGTCATGACGTTGCGCGAGCGCTCGATGCCGAAGCGCAGCGTCGAGGGCCCATAGAATTTGCCTTCATAGTTCTCCGGCTTCCACGTGCCGTTGCCGGTATCGACCTCGAGCGGGGCATCGAGCACGACGGTCGAAGGCGTATAGCCGTTGTCGAGCGCGGCGGCATAAACCAGCGGCTTGAATGAGGAGCCAGGCTGGCGCAGCGCCTGCGTTGCACGATTGAATTGACTCTGGTCGTAGGAGAACCCGCCCACCATCGCCAGCACCCGCCCGGTCTGCGGGTCCATGGCCACGATGGCGCCGGAGATCTCCGGGATTTGCCGTAGCTTGAACTGGCCGTCCTTGCCGGCGAGCGGCTCGACATAGATGACGTCTCCGGTCTCAAGCACCTGGGAGATCTTGACCGGCACCTTGCCTTTCATTGCTCCCCAGGTGGGTTTCGCCCATTTGACGCCTTCGAGCGTCAGGATGCCGGTCTCGCGTTCCTTTGACAGGCCGCCGCCCGGCTCGCGAGCGGGCTGGAACCCGATGCGCGCGGATTGATCGGTCGCTTCCAGCACCACAGCCAGCCGCCAGGGCGCAACGTCCGAGAACGCCTTGACTTCGGCCAGCTTGCTGCCCCACTCGCCAGCCGGCTCAAGCTTGGTGACCGCGCCGCGATAGCCCTGCGTTTCGTCGAAGCGCACAAGCCCGTCGATCAGCTGTTTGCGCGCCAGCACCTGCAGCTTGGGGTCGAGCGTCGTGCGCACCGACAGTCCGCCCTCGTACAGCTTCTTCTCGCCGTAGTTCTCATTGATGTAGCGGCGAACCTCCTCGGCAAAATATTCAGCCGCAAAGATGTGCGCGCCGGTCGGCCGCTGGGTGACCTTCAAGCCTTCCTTCTTGTATTTCTCGGCGTCGGCCGTCGAGATGTAGCGGTCCTCGGCCATGCGCTCGATCACATAGTTGCGGCGCGCGATGGCTTCGTCACGACGACGAATGGGATGATAGTTGTTGGGCCCCTTCGGGAGCGCTGCCAGGTAGGCCGCTTCCGGCACGGTCAGCTCATGCACCGACTTGTCGAAATAAAGAAGCGAAGCGGCGGCCACGCCATAGGCGCCGATGCCGAGATAGATCTCATTGAGATAAAGCTCGAGGATCTTCTCCTTGGACAAGGTGCGCTCGATCTTCATCGCCAGCAGCGCTTCCTTGATCTTGCGCCCTACGGACAGCTCGTTGGTCAGCAGGAAGTTCTTGGCGACTTGCTGCGTAATGGTCGATGCACCCTGCGGGCGGCGGCCACGGCCATAGTTCTGCACATAGGAGACGGTTGCGCGGGCGATGCCGGAGAAGTCGATACCGTTGTGCTCGTAGAAGCTCTTGTCCTCGGCTGCGATGAACGCGTTGATCACCGATTTCGGGATCGCCTGGATCGGCAGATAGAGCCGACGCTCCTTGGCGTATTCGGCGAGCAGCGACCCGTCAGACGCATGCACGCGCGTCATCACCGCCGGCTCATAGTCCTGCAACTGTGAATAGTCGGGAAGGTCTTTGGAGAAGTGCCACAGCATGGCGGCCACGCCGGTCACGCCGACGAAGAACATAATCGTTCCTCCGGCAAAGACCCATCCCAGGAATCTGAGCAAGAACCTCATCGGCTTCGTCCTACATTCGTCCGAAGAGTCTGATTTCCCCCTGCCCTCGGGCGTGGTCTAACCCCAGCGGGCGAACTTGGCAGGATTCTCTCCGTGTGACCAGTGCGGCATCGCGCACCGTTGCCCGGATGATCCTACCCTTTGGTTGCGGCCGGCCCGTATCCGAATCAAGAATCGCTGTAGAATCATGACATTGGATCCCAGTGTGGACGGATCCCACTGTGGACCCCGCTGTCCGACAGCATTCGGGCGCGCGCATGGCACGCGACATCGATCAAGGACCACCCCGGAGGGACCGCTGTGGACACCGGCACCCGCACCGCTGCCGGTTTCGCCATTCAATCGCAAATCGCTGAATTTTGTGTTGAATCTGAGGCCGTTGCCCCTCGCCTCCCGGGCTCATTTCCGGGCCGCCGGGCGCGTTGCGCCGACGGTGCGGACATTGAAGAAGGTCCCCACCGCCTGCATCACCGAGTCAGTGACCTTGCCGCGCCAGCCGTCCGAGGTCATGGACTTGAGGTCTTGCTTGTTGGTCACATAGCCAAGCTCCACCAGGACCGAGGGGATATCAGGCGCCTTGAGCACCACGAAGCTCGCCGAGCGCATCGGCTCCTTGTGCATCCGCGTGGCGTTGCGCATTTCGCCAACCAGCGTGCGGGCGAACTGCAGCGAGAATGTTTTGGTCTCGCGCTTGGCCAGATCGATCAGGATGTCGGCTACGTCGGTCGCCTCGGGCGCGATGTCGAGCCCCGCGATCACATCGGCCCGGTTCTCGACCTCAGCCAGGCTAGCCGCCGCTGCGTCAGAGGCGGTCTCCGACAACGTATAGATGGTCGCACCCTGCGCGTCGCCGTCGCCCCGTTCCAACGCATCGGCATGGACCGAGATGAACAGCGCGGCTTTGCGGTCGCGTGCAAAGCTCACCCGATCTGCCAGCGCGATGAAGGTGTCGTCCGTACGCGTCATGGCGACGCGGTACTTGCCGGTCTTTTCGAGCTTCTCCTTCAGCATCAGACTGAATTCGAGCACGATAGTCTTTTCAGGGCTATCGGTGGGGGCAAGCCGGGTGCCATGGTCGGGGCCGCCATGTCCAGGATCAAGCACCACGAGCGGACGTTGATCGACAGTCTTCACCTCAGGCTCGGGATCACGAGGCCTCTGGCCGCGATCGGAGGGCCGGTTATTGAGTGCGATGGTCCGCATGAATGCGTCGCGGTCCGTCGCGGCCAGATCAAGCACCAGACGGGCGGGCTGTTCGTTGGCCGCATCAAGGACTTGCGCCCGTTCAATCCGGGCGGGCTTGAGCAGATCGATCACGATGCGTGAGCCGCCCTGCATGACCAGGCCATAGCGGAACGCCTTGATCAGTCCGCGCCCCTTCTCGCCGGTCTTGTCCGGAAACGTGAAGGTCACCTGCGGCATATCGACGATGACGCGATACGGATTGGCGAGCGCGAATGCGCGCACCTCGATCCTGCGGTCGAGGTCAACCACGAGACGGGTCTTGGTTTCGTCGCCAGCAAGACGCACATCGCGGGCAACCGGAACGTCACCAAGCGCTCTCGTCTCGGGAGCTGCGACCGCTCCAAACAACAGCGCGAAGGTCAGCCCGGCCGCGCCTGCGGCGCGGCAAGTCACATGGGACAACATGCTGATCAACCAGGAGCCCCCCGACGCTCGCGCCATATCCTTCCCCCTTAAGGACGGACGGTTAACCGGTTGTTAAGGGCAAAGTTGTGGTTCGCACCTCAACCATAGACTCTCAACCATAGACTTGAGTACCGCGCGCCATCTCACGCTCTCGGCGGCCTTTAACCCAAGTCGCCCACCTCAAGTCGCCCACCTCAAGTCGCCCACCTCAAGTCGCCCACCGAAGACGCCCGCATGCAATCCTGCTTGCCTGGAACTCTACATGGAACTCGGGGCGTCCTGGCAACATTCAAAAAATGCGCAGGACTTCCTCTAAGAGTCGAGTCGCCGCCTGGCACGAATGGGTCGATTGCTGGTGACCGCGCCACGCAATGTCCGAAGGCTCGGGTTCCTTGGTATTATTATACTTAATTGGTGATAAGTCGAAGGTCGTCGGGCGCATGGACCGCGCATGGGGAAAAGCCCTTGAGCGCTGTAAATGATGGCGTTCCTGGCCTCGAACGGCAGCTGGTGTCGCGCCCCCTGTCCCACAAGGGTGCGGAATTCAATGCGAAAACCTCCTTGTCAACAACACGGCGCACCCGTAAGTATGAGGTCGTTGACGGTTTAGAATTCCGGCTATGCCGCGTTCGGGTATCCGGCAGGTTATTCAAGAGCCACCCCGCGATAATCGACCGGAGGGCGCTTGGATGGCGATCCGCACGGTCATGCGTCGGCGCAACGGCGGATCATTGAGGCCGATGTCCTTGTAGTGCACCAGCCGGTGTCGCGCGAAGCCTGTGGCTGAAGCGACAGTGGTGCGGCCAAAGCAAGTGGCCGTGTCGTATCGACGCCGTCAGCCAACGAGTAACAGCGGCCGCACCGTTCGCTGCCGCTCCGTCACGGACCGAAGGTCATGCTACGACCACGCGTCGAGAGCCAATTCCTATTCGATCGCAGTCTCATCGTGTCGCGGGGCGACGCCGTGCTGATCACTGCAGGGCTCGCAAGCGCGCTCAGGGTCCATCCATTCCACACCAGTCAGTCAGGCGCTCGGTCGCGCCGCTCTGCCTTGCCATTGTGGCCCCGCAGGGTGGCGGCGTTCGCGCCTGCCGTGAAGAGATTATTCAATGCCCAACAAGATGCTCATCGATGCGACCCACCCGGAGGAAACCCGAGTGGTAGTTCTGCGCGGCAACCGGGTCGAGGAATTCGACTTCGAGTCCGCTAGCCGTAAACAGCTTCGCGGCAACATCTATCTGGCCAAGGTCACGCGCGTCGAGCCGTCGCTGCAGGCGGCCTTCGTCGATTATGGCGGCAACCGGCATGGCTTCCTGGCCTTCAGCGAAATCCATCCCGACTACTATCAAATCCCCGTCGCTGACCGACAGGCACTGATCGACGAAGAGGAACGCGCGGCACGCGCTGCCGATGCCGAGGCCGACCATCGTGCCGGTCGTCGGGCGGAGCGCGATCGCGAGCGCCAGTCCGGGCGCCGACGCGACCGGGTCCGCAGCCGGGCGGTCGAAACAACCGATAGCGAAGCCGATACCGAGATTGAGGCCGAGGCCATGGCGGCCGCGTCCGAGGTCATGGCACCGCCTGCTGGCGAGCTGGAAGGCCGGCACGACGAGGCAAGCGAGGAGCCTTGGACGCCCGCGCCGACGAGCGACACGACCGCCGAGTCCATCCCGGAAGAAAGCACCGCAGCAGGGCTGGCGGAAGCAAGCGAGATCCCCGTCGAGCCGCAGGCCGACCGGGCGGATGACGGCAGCGCCGAGAGCGTCACGGCCGCGGCGGGCGACGCGGGCGGCGACCATGCGACGGCTGACAATGCCGCTGGCGATCCCGCGACGAATGACAACGTGACCGAGGTCAACGGCAATGGCGCCGGCACCGAGGAGGAAACCGTTGAATCGGTCGGCGGCGCCGACGCGATGGAGGAAGTGCCGGAGCGCATGTATCGCCCGCGCCGGCAATACAAGATCCAGGAGGTGATCAAGCGCCGGCAGGTGATGCTGGTGCAGGTGGTGAAGGAGGAGCGTGGCACCAAGGGCGCAGCGCTGACGAGCTATCTGTCGCTCGCCGGCCGCTACTCGGTCCTGATGCCCAACACGGCGCGCGGCGGCGGCATCAGCCGCAAGATCACCAGCGCCGAGGATCGCCGGCGGCTCAAGGAGATCGCACAGGAGCTCGAAGTGCCGGAAGGCATGGGTGTGATCCTGCGCACCGCGGGCGCAAGCCGCACTAAGGTGGAGGTCAAGCGCGACTTCGAATATCTCTTGCGGCTGTGGGAAACAGTGCGCGACCTCACGCTGCGCTCGACCGCCCCCACCCTCGTCTACGAGGAAGGCTCGCTGGTCAAGCGCTCGATCCGCGACCTCTTCAGCAAGGACATCGACGAAATCCTGGTCGCCGGCGAAGGGGCCTACGACGAGGCTCGCGAGTTCATGCGCATGCTCATGCCGAGCCATGCCAAGGGCGTGAAGCCGTTCCGCGACACGCTGCCGATGTTCACCCGGTTCGCCATCGAGAACCAGCTCGATGCGATGTTCCAGCCGGTCGTGCAACTGCGCTCGGGCGGCTACATCGTGCTCAACCAGACCGAGGCTCTGGTTGCCATCGACGTGAACTCGGGCCGCGCCACGCGCGAGCATCACATCGAGGACACCGCGCTCAAGACCAACCTCGAAGCTTCCGATGAGATCGCGCGGCAGTTGCGGTTGCGCGACCTCGCGGGCCTGATCGTCATCGATTTCATCGACATGGACGAGAAGCGCAACAACCGCACGGTCGAGCGGCGGCTCAAGGAAGCGCTCCGCCACGATCGCGCCCGCATCCAGGTCGGTCACATCTCCCATTTCGGGCTGCTCGAGATGTCGCGCCAGCGCATCCGCTCGAGCGTGCTCGAGAGCTCGACCGACAAATGCCCGCATTGCGGCGGCTCGGGCCACGTGCGCTCGGTCTCCTCGGTGGCGCTGCAGCTGTTGCGTTCGCTCGAGGAGACGCTGCTCAAGGGCGCGACCCACAACATCATCGTGCGCACGCGCTCGGAGATCGCGCTTTATCTGCTCAATCAGAAGCGGGCGCATTTGCGTGGGCTCGAGGAGCGCTTCCAGGTCGCCATCGTGGTCAATGCCGACGCGAGCATCGCGGGCCAATTGTCCTACCTGGTCGAGAAAGGCGAGCAGGTCCACAGCGTCGAGCAGGCGAGAGCGATTGCGATCCAGCCCACGACCGTGGCCCCGGTCACGGAGGAGGACGAGGAGGAGGCGATCGAGGAAGCCGTCGGCGAAGAGGAAGGAGACGACGAGAGCGAGGGCGAAGAGGAGGCCCTGCAGGCGGGCGGCGAGCCCGTGCATGGCGAGACGCATCGCGAGAATCGCGGCGAGGAGTCGAGCGACGGTGGCCGTAAGCGGCGGCGCCGACGCCGTGGGCGGCGCGGCGGTGGCGGCGAGACGCGCGCACCATCCGATCAGCCGGTGGAGCCGATCATGGTCGCTGGCGAAGGCCAGGCAGAGCCCGTCCAAGACGCCACCGAAACGGAAGCCGCGCATGCGGATGCCGCTGGCAGCAACGGCGAAGATGACGACGCGCCCGGCGCCGAGACGCACGGCGATGGCGACCGGCGTCGCCGAAGGCGCGGCCGCCGCGGTGGTCGACGCAATCGACGCGACCGCGAGACCGGCGTGCCGCCGTCGTCCGATGGCGCGCCCATGGAAGCCGACGCGGAAGCCGACACGTCGAAACCTGAGCCTGCTTTCGAGCGCGAGGCGGAGCCGCCGCAGCCATTCCGCCCGCGCGAAGCCGCACCGGTTGCCGAGGCACCGCAGCGGGAGACGCCGCCTGCCTCAGAGCCGGCGCCTGTTGAAGCAAGTCCCTCCGAGGCCGCTCGGCGCCGCTCGACGGTGCGCGAGCCGGCGCCCATCAGCGTCGGCCGCGAGCACAGCGCGACGCATGAGCCCGCCGCATCGCCGAGCGAGCCGCCGCAACCGGTCGTCGTCAGCCCGACCGAGGACGATGATTCCGACCGCCCGCGCCGTTCCGGCTGGTGGAGCCGGCGCGTGCTTGGCAAGGACTGATCACCTCAGGCATCCTGCCCGCGGGAGCTTGAGGCAATCCCGCGGGAGCTTGTGGACATGAAGAGCGCGTGGTCCGAGCACGACGCGCAGGCGATCGTGGATCGCTATGCCCAACAGGGCATCGGACCCGATCTCGCGCTGCGCATCTATTCGACCCGCTTATTGGGCAGCGAGCCCGGGCTGGTGCTGCACGGCGGCGGCAACACCTCCATCAAGGCGCTGACCACCGATCTCCTGGGCGAGGTGACCGAGGTCGTCTGTGTGAAGGCCTCCGGCGGCGACATGGCCACCCTCGACGAGACGCGCCTGCCAGCGCTGCGGCTCGACCGGCTGCACAAGCTGCGCACGCGCGACAGCCTGCCCGACGAGGACATGCCACTCGTCCTGCGCGACGCGCTCATTGACCCGATGGCGCCCAATCCGTCAGTCGAGACGCTGCTGCACGCCTTCCTGCCGCACAAGTTCATCGACCACACCCATGCGAACGCGGTGCTGAGCCTGACCGATCAGGAGGACAGCGACCTGTTCTGCGTCGACGTCTATGGCAGCCGCATGGGCATCGTGCCCTACATCATGCCGGGTTTCGGCCTCGCTGTGCGCGCCGCCGCTATCTACGAGCTCAAGCCCAAGGTCGAGGGACTGATCCTGCAGAAGCACGGCATCGTCACCTTCGGATCGAGCGCGCGCGAGTCGTACGAGCGCATGATCGAGATGGTCTCGCTCGCTGAGGATCGGCTGGCGAAAAACCGCAAGGCCGTTTTCGTCCCGGCACCCATTCCGGGGCCGGTGGCACGGCTCGCCGAGATCGCGCCCATTCTGCGCGGCATCGTGAGTGTGAAGGACGAACGTCTCGAGGGCGCGTGGCGAAGGCCGATCCTCGATTTCCGGACCGGGCCGGCGATCCTCAACTTCGTCAACGGCACCGAGCTCGCGCGCTACGCCCAGGCCGGCGTGGTGACGCCCGATCATGTCATCCGCACCAAGATCTGGCCGCTCATCCTGGCCGTGCCCGACCAGGGCCGCCCGGTCGAGTTCAAGCGCAATACCCAGAAGGCGGTGACCACGTTCATCGAGTACTACAAATCGTATTTCGCGCGTCACAACGTGCGCGTCGGCGGCGACAGGAAGATGATCGACCCGCAGCCGCGCGTGGTGCTCGTTCCGGGCGTCGGCTTGTTCGGCCTCGGCCGCAACAGCCACGACGCCATGATCGCCGCCGACATCGCCACCAGCGCGATCGAGACCATCACCGACGCCGAAGCGGTCGGCCGCTATGTCTCGATCTCGGAAGCCGAGATGTTCGACATGGAGTACTGGCCGCAGGAGCAGGCGAAGCTCATCGATGCGCAAGCAGCACATGACAAGCCGCTCACCGGCCAGGTCGCGGTCATTACCGGCGCAGCGGGCGCCATTGGGGTTGCCACCGCCAAGGCCTTCATGGAGGCGGGCGCCGAGGTCGCGCTCATGGATCTCGACGAGACCGCAACGCTGGCGAAGGCGCGCACAATCGGTCCCGCCGCGCTCGCGGTACGCTGTGATGTCACCAGCGCGGCGTCAGTGCGCGCCGCGTTCGATCAGGTGGTCGCCGCCTTCGGCGGCGTCGACATCGTCGTCTCGAACGCGGGCGCCGCCTGGCAGGGCCGCATCGGCGAGGTCGACGAAGAGGTGCTGCGCCAGAGCTTCGAGTTGAATTTCTACGGCCACCAGCGCGTGGCGCAGGCCGCGGTGAAGATCATGCTGGCACAAGGCACTGGCGGCTGCCTCCTGTTCAATGTGTCGAAGCAGGCCGTGAACCCGGGCGCCAATTTCGGCCCTTATGGGTTGCCGAAAGCCGCCACGCTGCTGCTCGTGCGCCAATACGCGCTCGAATACGGCAGCGACGGCATCCGCGCCAACGCGGTCAACGCCGACCGCGTGCGCTCGGGCCTGCTCACCGACGATTTCATCAAGGAGCGCTCGAAGGCGCGCGGCGTGAGCGAAAAGGACTACATGAGAGGCAACCTGCTCGGCCGCGAGGTGACGCCCGAGGACGTCGCACAGGCGTTCGTGGCGCAGGCGCTGGCGCTCAAGACGACGGCGGATGTCACGACGGTCGATGGTGGGAATATTGCGGCGGCGTTACGGTAGCGCGTGTCAGGAGTACGGAGCAATACGATGGGCATTCATCTCCCAAAACCGATCGAGATCTATTTCGCGTCGGAGAACCTCCACGACCCGGCGGCACTCGATACGTGCTTCGCCGCCGATGCAACCGTGCGCGACGAGCGCCAGACGATCGAAGGCCTCGCCGCGATCAAGGCCTGGCGGATCGAGACGGGTAAAAAATACAGTCACACCATCGAGCCGCTCGCGATATCGGAGCGGGACGGGAAAGTCATCGTGACCGGCAGGGTCTCTGGCAATTTCCCGGGCAGTCCGATAAACCTCGACCATGCGTTCGAGCTTAGAGGCGACCGGATCGTCTCGCTGACAATTGGTTGACCCAAGCCTCACGTCAGCCCCTGGTGGATTGGCCGACGGCAATTTCACAAAGTTTGCAGGAGCATCGAAAAGACGCGAGTATCCTCGTTCTCGACTTCTTCACCCCAACGCCCGCAAGTATCTGATCGGCCGCCCCGGCGTGAGCGCCTGCGCCGCCGCCACGATCGCCTCGCTGTCGATGCCGTAGTGGCGATAGAGATCGGGGATCGAGCCGGTCTGACCGAAATGCTCGACACCGAGCGAGCGTGTGCGATGACCCGCCACCGCACCGAGCCAGGCGAGCGTCGCCGGATGGCCGTCGAGTACGGTGACGAGACCGCAATGCGGCGGCAGCTCAGAGAGAAGTCGCTCCACATGCGAGCGCGCATGCACCAGCCCACGCTCGCGCGCGCGCTGCGCGGCGGTCCAGCCGGCATTGAGGCGGTCGGCGGAGGTGACCGCGAGCAGCCCAACGTCACGGCGATCCTCTGCCATCAGCCCGACCGCCTGGATCGCCTCCGGCGCGACCGCGCCCGCGTAGGCGACGACGACCTGCGCGTTCGGGCCGGGCTTGCGCATCCAGTAGGCGCCATCGACGATGCCCTGCCGCAGCTCCTCGCTCATGGCGCGTTGCGGCTGTTCGAGCGGCCGCGTGGACAGACGCAGATAGACCGAGCCGCCGGTCTCGTCGCGCAACCAAGTCCTTTCCGAAAATGTGCGCTCTGATGGCTCGCCCTCCCCGTCCTTCTGGATGTAGGCGAGCGCGAAGCTGAGTATCACCGCAAGCTCGTCGACGAAGGCCGGTTCGAACGCCGCGAGCCCGTCCTGCGCCATGCCGATGAGCGGCGCGCCGATCGATTGATGCGCCCCGCCCTCCGGCGCCAGCGTGATGCCGGACGGCGTCGCCACCAGAATGAAACGCGCGTCCTGGTAGCAGGCGTAGTTGAGCGCATCGAGCCCGCGCGCGATGAAGGGATCATAAAGCGTGCCGATCGGCAGCAGCCGCTCGCCGTTGATGGCATGCGAGAGCCCGAGCGCGGAGAGGAGAATGAACAGGTTCATCTCCGCAATGCCAAGCTCGATGTGCTGGCCCTTGGGCGAGAACTCCCAATTAAAGGTCGACGGCACGCGCTCGCTCTTGAAGGTGTCGGCCATCGCCTCGCGCGCGAACAGGCCGCGGCGATTGACCCAGGCCCCGAGATTGGTCGAGACGGTGACGTCCGGCGAGGTGGTCACGATACGCGCCGCATACTCGTCCTGCGTTCGCGCGATCTCGTTGAGGATCGCCCCGAACCCCGTTTGCGTCGACATCACCGGCTGGATCGTGACCGGCAGCGCGTCGGGGACAGAGATGGACCGCGCCGTTGTCCGCTCGCCACGCTGCGCGAACGGGGCGCGATCGAGAAACGCCTGAATCGCTGCGGGATTGGTCACCAGCCCTTCGAACTTCTCCCACTCCTGGCCCGGCCGCACATTCATCGCAGACCTGAAAGTGTCCATCTGCGCGGGCGTCATCAGCCCTGCGTGATTGTCCTTGTGACCCGCGAACGGCAGACCATAGCCCTTGATGGTGTAGGCGATGAAGCAGGCCGGCCGGTCGTGATCGTTGGCCTGGAACGCGTCGATCAATGTCGGCAGGTCGTGACCTGCGAGATTGGTCATCAGGCGGGCAAGCTCGTCGTCGCTGCGGCTGCCGATCAGGCTCGCAATGTCCTGGCCGAGATCCTCGGTGAGGCGCTTGCGCCAGGCCGCACCGCCTTGGAACACAAGCGCCGAGTAGAGCTGGTTCGGGCAGTTGTCGATCCAGGCGCGCAGGCGCTCACCGCCCGGCTCCGCGAACGCCGCCTGCAGCAGTGAGCCGTATTTGAGGATCACGACGTTCCAGCCGAAGTCGCGGAACAGCGACTCGAAGCGCGCCCACAGGCCCTCGCGCACGACCGCGTCAAGGCTCTGGCGGTTGTAGTCGATGATCCACCAGCAATTGCGCAGGCCCTGCTTCCAACCCTCCAGGATTGCTTCAAAGATGTTGCCTTCATCGAGCTCGGCGTCGCCGACGAGCGCGACCATCCGCCCTTCCAGGGCGTCGGTGCCCCAGCCATGCGCGCGCACATAGTCCTGCGCGAGCGAGGAGAACAGCGTCTGCGCGACCCCGAGGCCAACGGAGCCGGTCGAGAAATCGACGTCGTCGATATCCTTGGTGCGCGAGGGATAGCTTTGCGCGCCCTTGTAGCCGCGAAAGCCCTCAAGCCGCTCGCGGGTCTGGCGGCCGAAGAGATACTGGATGGCATGATAGTTGGGCGAGGCGTGCGGCTTGACCGCCACGCGATCCTGCGGCCGCAGCGAATGAAAATAGAGCGCCGTCATGATGGTCGCGAGCGAGGCGGACGAAGCCTGATGGCCGCCAACCTTCAAGCCGTCGACACTCTCGCGAATATGATTGGCATGGTGGATGGTCCAGCTCGCGAGCCAAAGCACCTTGCGTTCCAGCTCGCGCAGGATCACCAGATCGTCCGCGCTGATGTCCGTGGTCATCCCAGTTGTCCCGATCGTTCAAGCATGCAGGCCGCCGCTGACGGCCGGCGCGCTCAATGGCCGAGCGGCTTTCTCGCCCGGACGAGACGCCAGCGATGGAAGAACACGATCCGGTTGCCCTGGATCGACAGGCCCATTCCGGCGCTCCGGCCAGCTTCCGCCAGCGCCTGCACAACGACCCGGATCGGCTCAGCGCGGGCAGGATCATTCACAATGTCCATCCATTCGTCGAATTCGCGGACCTTGTCCCACGTCGTCTGCTCGAGCTCCTGGAAGCCCGCATTGGCGATGCCGCGATCAAGCTCCGAGGCTGGCAGCATGCGAACATGGGACGGATCGCGCAGCCGCTCGATCGCGTTCTGCAGCACCTCCTCGCGCGCATCCTCGGACGACACCACGTCGACGATCACGGCAGTGCCGCCCGGGCGCAGCACGCGGAACATCTCAGCGAACGCGCGTTGCGGATCGGCAAAATGATGGACCGCGAGCCGGGTGACGACGCCGTCGAACTGCGCATCGCCATACGGCAACGCCTCAGCGTTCCCCTGCCGGAACGAGACGTTCACGAGGCCCGCCCTAGCGCATCGCGCCTTTGCCTTTTCAAGCATCTCCTGCGTGGCATCGAAGGCCACGACCGACTTTGCCCTGGGCGCTAATGCGGCCGTGACAACGCCCGGCCCACAGGCAACATCAAGCAGGTTCCCCTGTCCCGCCTCCCCGATGGCGGCGGCAAATCGAGCAGCGACATTCTCGTCGGTCTTCTGCGCGAAACTGTCGAACGTGTCGGCCTGCCGCCGAAATTCTTCCGTGACGCGTTTGAGATGATCCATGGCCTCCTCCACGACGGCCCGAATGCTACGGGGCGGCAGGCATGCCGGCAAGCGCGCAAGCGCCATACGAGACACTCGAAATCTGGATGACGAAATCAGGATGACGTGGCCATCGCGGGTAGGCTAAGGAACCGCTCGACATTTCTTCCCTTGAGGACAAGCTCGCCATGCCGGAAACCGACACCGAAGGACAGCGCTTTGCCACCGCAACGCCGCAGGCGACGCCGGGATTCTTTCTCAAAGGCTCGCACCAGCTCGACTGGGGCATGAAGAACCGGCTGGCGCGGGTGTTCGACCCGAGAACCGGGCGCACCGTGATGCTCGCGATCGATCACGGCTACTTCCAGGGCCCGACCACCGGGCTCGAGCGCATCGACCTCTCGATCGTGCCGCTGCTGCCGTCCTGCGATGCCTTGTTCTGCACGCGCGGCATCCTGCGCTCGGTCATTCCGGCGGAGAGCAGCAGGCCGATGGTGCTGCGTGCAAGCGGCGGACCCAGCATCCTCAAGGAGCTGTCCGACGAGCAGATTGCCATGGACATGGAGGATGCGCTGCGCCTCAACGCGGCCGGCATCGGCATCCAGGTCTTCATCGGCGGCGAGCACGAGACGCGCTCGATCCACAATATGACCAAGCTTGTCGATGCCGGGCTACGCTACGGCATGCCGGTGATGGGCGTGACTGCAGTCGGCACCAACATGGTGCGGGACGCGAAATACTTCCGCCTCGCCTGCCGCATCATCGCCGAGCTCGGCGCGCAATATGTGAAGACCTATTACGTCGCCGACGGCTTCGAGACGGTCACCGCGTCGTGCCCGGTGCCGATCGTGATGGCTGGCGGCAAGAAGCTTCCCGAGCTCGATGCGCTCACCATGGCCCACAACGCCGTGCAGCAAGGCGCTGCCGGCGTCGACATGGGCCGCAACATCTTCCAGTCCGACGCGCCGAAGGCGATGATCGCGGCCGTGCACGCGGTCGTCCATAAGAACCTTACGCCCAAGGAAGGGCTCGAGATGTATCAGTCGCTCAAGGCGAAGGGGTGACTAGTGCGGCGAATTTGAAGTTCCTGCAGCAGTTGCCGCAAGCTCGTTCAGGAACTTCAAATTCAAAGCCGCAGTAGAATCATAGTGTTGCTAGTGCTCCTTTGTTTCCGAAGTTCGCATTGAGCGTGCCGCAATGTGAGGCGAACTTCGGAAACGGAGCACTAGGCTTGCTCGCCGTCAACTTGCACGCTTTCTCCGACGGTCCCCCGGCCGACGGCGTCGTTCAATACAAGCAAGCATATATTCACGTAATGCACGGTTAACCGCGGTCTGATACTTCCGATCCTGCGTCTTGAACCAAGCGACAACGTCTGCATCGAGTCGGATGGTCACGACCTGCTTGACCGGGCGATAAAATCGGCCGCGCTCGGCACCTCGCCAGTCGACGATCTCGGGGATATCCGACGTGTCGATATCCACGTCACTCATAGCCCCGATCGTCCGAAGCTCAGCCGCAAGCTCACGGTCCTTTCTCGTAACGCGCACGCTCGCCTTTCGTCGCCTTGCGCGCGGAAATGATGCGGACAGTTTCTTCATCGTTCTGTTCGACATAGGTGTGAATGACCACCAATATTGCGACTGAACCAACAAGCCCGATCGTACGCCAGCGTTCCTCGCCATGCTCGTGGCGATCCGGGATGCTCACATGCAACGGATCGCCAAATACGCGCATCGCGAGCTCGAAGCTCAAGCGGTGTTTGGCCTTGTTCGCTCGGTTCTTAGCCTCGTCCCAGACAAACCGCATCGGCCATCATTTGCAATGATACCACTATATGCACATATTTGTCAATACATTATCGCATGTCAATACATTGTCAGACCAAGAGCAAAAGACCACCTCAATCGCTCGCCAGGATCACGTTCTTGACCAGCGGATAGACCTGCGTCTCCCAGCGCCGGCCGCTGAAAATGCCGTAGTGGCCGACGCCGAGCTGCAGGTGATGGCGCTTGAGATGAGGGCGCAGACCCGAGCACATCTCGTGAGCAGCCATCGTCTGGCCCACGGCACAGATGTCGTCGCGCTCGCCCTCGATCGTGAGCAGCATGGTGCGGCGAATCGCGCGTGGCTCGACTTTGTTGCCGTGCCATGTGAGCGTTCCGTGCGCCAGCGCATGCTCCTGAAACACCAGACGTACGGTCTCCAGATAGAACTCCGAGCTGAGGTCCAGCACGGCAAAATATTCGTCGTAGAATTCCTTGGTGGCCTTCGCCTTCTCGGTCTCGCCGTTGATCAGATCCTGATAGAGCTCGCGATGTGCCTTCAGGTGGCGATCGATGTTCATGCTCATGAACGCAGTAATCTGCACGAAGCCTGGATAGACGCGACGGCCGGCCCCCGGATAGCGCGCCGGCACCGTCGCGATCAGGTTCTGCTCGAACCAGTCCATCGGCTTGCTTTGCGCGAGCGCATTCACTTTGGTCGGGTTCACGCGGGTGTCGATCGGACCCGCCATCAAGGTCATGCTGCGCGGCTGGTCAGGGTGTCCGGCAGCCGCCATGACCGCCACGGCGATCAGCACGGCGACGCACGGCTGACACACCGCGATCACGTGGGCACCCGGTCCCATGACTTCGAGAAAGCGGATGATTTGATCGACGTACTCGTCAAAGCCGAACGTGCCGCTCGCGGCGGAGACATCGCGCACGTTATGCCAGTCGGTGATGTAGACGTCGTGCTCGGGCAACATCGTGATGACGGTGTTGCGCAAGAGCGTCGAGAAATGGCCTGACAATGGCGCGACCAGCAGCACGCGCGGCTGCGCCATGTCGATGTCTTTGCCGAAGTGCAAGAGCGTGCCGAACGGTGTGGTGAGCGCGGCGTCCTCAGTGACCGCGACCGGGCGATTGCCGACCATGACCGTATCGATGCCGAACGGCGGACGCTCATGGGTCAGCCCGGCGCGGGAGATCAGCTCGTAGACGGCGGTGAGATTGCGCAGAACGGGTGTATTGGAGAGCCCGAGTAGCGGCATTCCGATCGCTGAAATGGCCCCGGACGCCATTGCGCGCAGCGGGCCCATCATGTCGCAATGGGCCTGATAAGCCTGATAGAGCATGCCGTCCCACTTGTTGCAGCGCAAAAGACTAGTGCATTCTATGCTGCAGCGCGAGATGCTTTTGTAGGCGGTTTCCCCAAAGGACTGGAGGGCTTGTTATGGCCAGGGCGGTATTAACGGTTGCCAGTAAGAACTATGGCGCCTGGTCCTTGCGGGGCTGGCTTCTGTGCAAGCTAGCCGGGCTCGACTTTGAGGAAAAGCAAGCCGCAACCGATGATCCCTCGATCAAGGCCGAGCTGCTGCTGCTGTCGCCTTCATTCCTGGTCCCCTGCCTGGAGCACGACGGCATCAAGATCTGGGATACGCTCGCCATTGCTGAATTCCTCAATGAGCTGAAGCCCGAGGTGGGCCTGCTGCCGAAAGGGCGCACCGAGCGGGCGCGCTGCCGCTCGATCTCGGGCGAGATGCACTCCGGCTTCAGCAATTTGCGTTCCGCGCTGCCAATGCACGTCAAGGCGGTCTATCCGGGCTTCAAGGTCTGGGCCGGTGCACAAGCCGACATCGAGCGTGTGCTGACGATCTGGGGTGAGTGCCTTGCCGCCTCCAAGGGACCTTTCCTGTTCGGCAAGCAGCCCTGCATGGCCGACGCCATGTTCGCGCCGGTGTGCTCGCGTTTCACGACCTATGATGTGAAGCTTGATCGCGTCTGCGCGAGCTACTGCAAGACCATCATGGAGATGCCGGCGATGCAGGAGTGGATCAACGGCGCCATGGCCGAGCCGGACGAGCTGGAAGAGCTGGACGTGGAGTTTTGACGGCTCGTGTCCCGGGCGACCGCAGGGAGACCCGGGACCCAGGAGCTAAGCAAACAGGCGTAGAGTTCGAGACCCTGGATCCCGGCTCTCGCTTCGCTCGGCCGGGAAACGCCTACTGTGCGGAGCAACGCGGCTCTTACTCGAGCTTCGCGCCTGAGCGCTTGATCACGTCCGCCCACTTGGCGACCTCGTGCCTGATCAGCGCCCCGAATTCCTCCGGGGTGCCGCCGGCGGGCTCGTCGCCGATCACGCCGAAGCGCTGAAGGAAAGCCGGCGTGGTGACCACGCGATTGAGCGCCGTGTTGAGCTTCATCACGATGTCGCGCGGCATGCCGGCAGGCCCGACCACGCCGCTCCAGGTCGGCGCGTCATAGCCCGGCACGCCCGCCTCCGCGACCGTCGGCAGCTCGGGAAACCCAGGTGAACGGCGCGCGCCGCTCACCGCGAGCGCCCTCACCTCGCCCGACTTGGCGTGCGGCGCAATCGAGTTGAGGCTCTCGAACATCATATCGACGTGCCCGGCGATCAGGTCGCTGGTCGCGGCCGCGCCGCCGCGATAGGGCACGTGCACGATGTTCGTTCCGGTGATGACCTTGAACAATTCCGCGCCGACGTGTCCGGGCGAGCCGCTCGCCGATGATGCATTGGTGAGCTTTCCGGGATTGCGTCGTGCTGCCTCGATGATGTCGCGCACGGAGTGAAACGGCGATTTCGGCGACACGGCGAGCAGCAGGTGCCCACGCGTCGCCAGCATGACCGGCTGGAAGTCGCGCTCGACGTTGTAGGGCACCTTGGCGATCATGTTGGGGCTGATCGCGAGCGCGCCGACCGGGCCCATGCCGAGCGTGTATCCGTCAGGCGCAGCCTTGGCGACCAGATCGAGCCCAATGGTGAAGGCCGCGCCAGGCTTGTTCTCGATCACGATCGTTTGCCCGAGGATCGGCGCAAGCTCGGCGATGATCAGGCGCGCGAGCGTATCGGTGGCACTGCCCGGCGCCTGCGGCACGATCAGCCTGATCGGCTTGTCGGGAAATTCCGCCAACGCGCCAACCGGCGACAGCCACGCCGACGCAGCGATGAGCAGATATGCGGCGAAGCGCGCCGGCGACGATGAAA
>Ga0209488_10000367_pt1 | contig 37065 bp, 29 predicted proteins | sample Rivendell_Oct201_8_FD_188349 | JGI IMG/M metagenome (GOLD analysis project Ga0209488, IMG submission 188349) | Vadose zone soil microbial communities from the Eel River Critical Zone Observatory, Northern California, USA -... | ecosystem: Environmental > Terrestrial > Soil > Vadose zone >...
TCTTGGTTATTGTTCTACGTCAGCGTGCTGTATTTCTTATTCCCCGCCACCGATGGCCCTTGACGGATAAACGCAGGAGCCGGACCTGATCCAGCACGGTGTTTGACGCTGCATTTCGCGGGTGTTAGGCTGCCCGTTCGTTCAAACATTCATGCGCGCCGTTGACCTCATTCGCAAAAAACGCGATTCGGGAGAACACTCCCGCGAAGAGATAGATTTCCTGATCTCTGGCTACACCCGCGGTGAAATTCCTGACTATCAAATCTCCGCATGGCTGATGGCCACCTGGATTCGTGGTCTCAGCGGAGCGGAAATCGCCAGCCTGACAGAAGCGATGCTGCGCTCCGGCGAAGTCATCACTTTTCCAGAGCTCCCCGGGAAAAAAGTAGACAAACACTCCACGGGCGGAGTCGGAGACAAAACCTCGCTCGTCCTCGCGCCCATCGTCGCCGCAGGCGGCCTGTACATCCCGATGATCAGTGGACGCGGCCTCGGGCACACCGGCGGCACGCTAGACAAACTAGAAGCGATCCCCGGATTCAACAGCGCGCTCTCGTTGCAACAATTTCGCAACGTACTTGGCAAATGCGGAATGGCCTTGATCGGCCAAACTGCCGAAATCGCTCCCGCCGACAAAAAGATCTACGCGCTGCGCGATGTCACTTCCACCGTCGAAAATATCGGCCTGATCTGCGCCTCCATCATGAGCAAAAAAATGGCCGAAGGAATCGACGCGCTGGTTCTGGACGTAAAAACCGGTTCCGGCGCCTTCATGCAGAAAGAAGAAGACTCCCTCCGCCTTGCCCAATTGATGGTCGAAACCGCGCGCCGCATGGGCAAAAAAGCGGTCGCGCTGATCACCGATATGGAACAGCCGCTGGGCCGCTTCGCGGGCCATTCGAACGAAGTGATCGAATCTATTGAAGTCTTGCGCGGACGCGGCGCAGCGGATCTGCGCGAACTCAGCATCGAGCTTTCCGCGTGGATGTTTTTCCTGGGCGAGCGTACCAAGTCCGTCGATGAAGGCCGCACCCTGGCGGAAAAACTAATTGCCTCCGGCGATGCACTGGAAAAATTCAAGCAGGGAATTGCTCTGCAAGGCGGCGACGCGCGCGTAGTGGATAACTACGCGTTGCTGCCCCAGGCGAAAAATCGCAACGAAGTAAAAAGCCATTCGAACGGCTATCTTTCCGCCACCAACTGCATGCAGTTCGGCATCGCACTGGCCATGCTGGGCGGCGGCCGCGAAAAAAAAGAAGACACCATCGATCCCGGCGTCGGCTTGGAATTTCACAAACGCATCGGCGATCGAGTCGCCACAAACGAAAGCCTGGTAACCATTCACTACAACTCGGACGCCAAGCTGGCCGAAGCCACCGCCCTCATCGAAAACAGTTTTGTCTTCACCGGCCAGCCAGCCCCTCCCAAAAAACTTGTGCGGCGGCTCGTCGGAGCATAGACTTTGACAAATTGTCGCGACGCTAAATAGTTTGAACGTGTCATTCCGAGCGAAGTCTTCGGAACGAGGAATCTGTTTTGTCTTTCTGCGGCTAAACAGTTCTCACACAAGGCCTAAGGAGCGTGCATGGCACGATTTACCGGAATCCTCGGAATGTTGGTCATTCTTGCTCTGGCCTACGCGTTCTCCACCGACCGCAAAGCCATTAAACTGAAAACCATACTCTGGGGATTAGGTCTGCAACTGTTGCTGGGCGTTTTCGTCCTGCGTTCGACTACTGGCAGCGCGGTTTTTGCGTTTCTCGGTAACGGCGCCAACAAACTCCTCAGCTACTCCTACGTCGGTTCCGCGTTCGTATTCGGTGATATCGGCCAGCCAAAAGAAATCGCCAAGCTTGGCTTTTCGTTTGCCTTCCAGGTCCTGCCGACCATCATCTTCATCGCCGCTTTTTTCGCGGTTCTCTATCACATCGGCGTGATGCAAATCATCATCCGCGCAGCAGCCTGGGTGATGACTCGCGTGATGGGCGCGAGCGGCGCTGAATCCCTCAACGTTGCAGCAAGCATTTTCATGGGACAGACGGAAGCCCCGCTCACCATTCGTCCCTTCCTTCCAACTCTCACCAAGTCCGAGTTGATGGTAGTAATGACCAGCGGCATGGCGCACATTTCCGGCGGCATGATGGCAGGCTACATTCAAGTCGGTGGCGCGAACGCAAAAGATTTGCTCACTGCCGTCATCATGACCGCTCCCGGCACTTTGCTGATGGCAAAAATGCTGGTGCCGGAAACCGAGCAGCCGCTCACCGCTGGACGCGTCGAAATGCCCCAGATGGAAAGAGAGTCCAACATTCTCGGTGCGATTGCGCGCGGCACCAGTGATGGGCTGCATCTTGCGCTCAACGTTGGCGCCATGCTCATCACGTTTTTGGCGCTGCTCGCGCTGCTAAACGCCATGATGGGCGGCATCCACAACTGGCCGCACATGGCCTGGTTTCCGCAAAATCTGCAAACCATTTTCGGCTGGATTTTTTCTCCGGTTGCCTGGCTCATCGGTATTCCCTGGCATGATGCGCCGCAGATTGGCAATCTTCTCGGCACGCGCACCGTGCTCAACGAGTTCGTGGCGTTCAGCCAACTCGGTCCGCTGAAAGCCACGCTTGATCCGCGATCGTTTACCATCGCCACTTTCGCGCTGTGCGGCTTCGCAAATTTCAGCTCGATTGGAATTCAAATTGGCGGAATCGGCGCACTAGCCCCTAATCGCCGCAACGACTTGGCGAAATTCGGCATTCGCGCCATGCTCGCGGGCACCATGGCGAACTTGATGTCAGCAGCAATCGTCGGCCTCTTGACGTAACCAGTTATTGGCGACGTTACGCATTCGTCATTCCGGGGAGGGAAGCGACGAGCAATCTCTCTTTTCCTGGATTTGCCAAGAATAACAACTAATCATGCCTGTAAAAAAGACAAGCACGAAGCCCTCCGCCGAATTTCTCCAGGCTGAAAAAGCCGCAAAATCCATTCTATCCAAGACTAAACTTCGTCCCCAAATCGCGTTAGTACTCGGCTCCGGCTTAGGCGCATTCGCGGATGAATTCGCAAACGCCACGAAAATTCCCTACGCCAAAATCCCAAATTTCCCACGCTCCACCGCCATCGGTCACGTTGGCCAACTCGTTCTCGGCAAAGTTGACGACATCGCTGTCGCCGGCATGCAAGGCCGTGTGCATCTCTATGAAGGCTATTCCGCCAAGCAAGTCGCGTTCCCGGTTCGCGTATTCCAGCGCATGGGCGTTAAGGCCATCATCGTCACCAACGCCGCCGGAGGCATCAATCTCAATTATTCAGAGGGTGCGCTCGTCGCACTTCGTGATCACATCAATTTGCAGGGCACCAATCCGCTCATCGGTCCCAATGACGATCGCTTTGGCCCGCGTTTCCCGGATATGACTCAAGCTTATGATCTGGAATTTCGCCGGTTCGTCGCCGAATCAGGAAGGAACCTCTCTCTCAATCTTCAAGAAGGCGTCTATCTCGCGCTTGCCGGCCCCAATTACGAGACCCCGGGGGAAATTCATTCCTTCCGTACGCTGGGAGCAGACCTTGTCGGCATGTCTACGGTTCCCGAAGTCCTGGCCGCGCGCCATTCCGGCATCCGTGTGCTCGGAATTTCCTGCGTAACCAACATGGCTGCCGGAATCACCGGAAAAACTCTTACCGCGGAAGAAGTCTTTGAAACCGGCGCTCGAGTAAAACACCAGTTCATCGCTCTTCTGCGTGCCATAATTCCCAGAATCGCCGCGTCTTTGTAGGGGTGCAGCAAGCTGCGCCCAGCAGTCGTAACTGTTGTGTGACATCGTAGTCCTGGTTTTTTCTTTCTGTAGCAGCACCCTGCTTGCCGCAGGCAAGCCTTAGGCCGATGCGGTTTTGTTCGAACGCAAGGGAGAATTTGTGAGCAAACAACAGGGATCGAGCGCCGGCGAATACGAGTCTCTAATCTCGGCTGCAAAATCCGCAAGAGAAAACGCGCACGCCGCTTACTCCAATTTCCGCGTCGGTGCCGGCCTCCGTGCCACCTCCGGGCGAATCTTCGGCGGCTGCAACGTCGAAAACGCTACTTATGGATTGACAATTTGCGCCGAACGCGTAGCCATCTTCAAAGCTATCAGCGAAGGCGAACGCGGCTTCGACGCCATCGCAGTAGTAACCGATACGGACGCGCTCACGCCGCCCTGCGGCGCGTGCCGGCAACTCATCTGGGAATTCTGCGGCGACGTGCCTGTGATCCTTGCGAATTTGAAGGGCAAAGTAGAAACCATCCAAATGAAGGACCTATTCCCGAAGCCTTTTGACGCCTCGAACTTGTAGCCCAGGCTTGTAACTCGGGGAGAACGTTTCTTGTGCCTTGGGAAAACTCCGCGAATTGATTTGGGAGCGGGCTGCACGCTCGTCTATAATATTGAGTTTGATCACGGTCGAGGGAGACGTTAAGGATGGCTGGAGCTTGGGATAACAGACAGATCCTGGTACGAGTTTTCATCGGGATATTCATCGGACTGATCGCAATCAGTATGTTGCTGTACCTGGTGCCGCAGGGACCGAACTCGGATGCCGAGTCCAGCGACGTTGTGGCCAAAATTGGCAGCGACCAAACTGTCACGCTCGCCGAAGTCCGCCAGCAACTCAGCGAAATCGAACGCCGCAATCAGGTGCCGAAGCCGCTCGAAGGTCTCTACGCCAGGCAGATTCTGACGCAGCTGGTGTACACCAAAGAAGTTCAGTATGAAGCGAACCGCTTGGGCATTAACGTCACCAACGAAGAAATTGCCGACCGCGTGAAGCAATATCTGCCAACAGCCTTCAACGCAGGCAACCCCGTGGGCATGGATCAGTATGCGCAGCAGGTGCAGCAGCGCTTTGGTATGACCGTGCCGGTTTTTGAAGAGCAGATCAAACAGCTGCTCCTAGAGGAAAAATTCCGCAGACTGGTGACCGACGGAATCAGTGCCAGCCCCGCGGAGCTGCAGGGACAATTCCGCTACCAAAACGAGAAAGTTAAGTTGGACTACGCGCTCATCAAGCCCGAGGATCTGGAAGCAAAAATCGCTCCCAGCGAAGCGGAAATCAAGGCCGCCTACGAAAAGGGCAAGAGCCAATATCAGATTCCAGAGAAGCGCGTAGTCGAATATGGCCTGGTCGACACCATAAAGCTCCGCCAGAACGTGCAAATCTCAGACGACGACCTGAAAGCGAAGTACCAGCGGGAAATTCAGCAGTATGAAGTTCCAAACCGCGTCCACGCCGAACACATCCTGTTTATGACGGTCGGGAAACCGGACGCCGAGGTTGACGAGATCAAGAAAAAGGCTGAGGACGTACTGAAACAGCTCAAAAAGGGAGCCAAATTCGAAGATCTCGCGAAAAAGGACTCCGAGGATCCGGGAACCAAAGACAAAGGTGGCGATTTAGGCTGGATCGTTCAGGGTCAAACGGTTCCGGAATTTGAAAAGGTGGCCTTTTCTCTGCCGCCTGGCAGCCTTTCCGACCTGGTCAAAACGCAATACGGATTCCACATCATCAAAGTTCTGGCCAAGGAAACCGCACATACCAAACCGTTCGATGAAGTGAAAGACTCCATTCGCGCGCCGATGATGCTTACCAAGGCCGATGACGAAGCCAGCAAAGTGGCGGAACAGTTGGCGACTGCTGTTCGTAAGTCGAACCGTACTCCCCTGGCCGATCTGGCTCGTGATTATCATCTGGAAGTATCTCAAACCAGAGCGGTTGCAGCGACCGACCCGCTCCTGGAACTGGGAAACTCAACCGAAGCCAAGGACACCATTTTCCGGCTGCGCACTGGCGAAGTCAGCCAGCCGATCCGCACCGATCGTGGCTACGTGGTGCTGTCTGTGAAACAGATCATTGCCACGCACCAGGCCAGTTTGGATGAGGTTCGCGATAAAATCATCGCTTCGTTGAAACAGGAAAAAGCTCGGGAGATGGCTGGCCAAAGCGCCGACCAATTGGCCAAACGAATCAAAGCCGGCGAAAAATTCGACGTTGCCGCGAAAGCTTTGGGTTTGGATCCGAAAACCAGCGATGAGTTTTCTCGCGCTGGCTCAATTTCCGGCGTCGGCAGCGGTAAGCAGCTCAGCGCAGCCTTTAATATGAAGGTCGGCGAAGTCTCCGCGCCGGCCAACCTCGGCTCAAACTGGTTAATCTATCGGGTGGTGTCGAAAACGCTGGCCAATCCCACCGATTTCGAAAAGCAGAAGAAGGATTTGGCCGAGCAAGTCCTTAACGACAAACGCGGATTGGCTTATGAGGCGTTTCGTACTGGTTTGGAACAGCGACTGAAGCAGGAAGGCAAGCTGAAGCTAATGCCCGAGAAATTAAAAGGCTTCGGCGACTTGTCTTAGTCTAAGTAGCAGTAAATAAACGACTTACCGTTTCCATTAGAGATACTTGCGCTCCGCCACGCGGCCCGTTAGGCTATCTGTGTCTCTTCTGGCAGGTCCGCACGGCCCACCCAGCGGCACCTCAGAGAGTTCCAACCAGCTCGAAGAGAACTCGGCCTCTGCTTTTATTCTGCTGAACTGTTCGTTGCTGAACTAACTTCAATTGGTGATTGCCATGGCATCGCGAACTCAGACCATTCGAACTGTCAAGAACGACTATCGTTGCAGCATGGAGCGCAATCAGGCCGGCAAATATTGCGTCAGGATTCAAGTCCGCTATCCGCGCCATGCCTGGAATTTGGGCGTGTATTTTCTAGCCAGCTCCTTTGACCGCGCCATGAAAAAGCTCGAAGAGGGTCTGGACTTCCTGCAGCGCAACGAAGAAAAGCTCTGGTTTTGGGGCGTGGACCGCGCTGAGGACTTGGGTTTCTCCGCGGAATTCCTGAAAGAAGCCGGGCTGAAGCTTGATCGTCGTCAGGAATTCCCGCAGAAAGCGGCCATTGTGTCGGTAGTCCCCGAACGTGAAGTTCCCGCGTATGCGCTAGGGCCGATGCGTCGTGGGTTGGCCGAGGGCATCGAAGCCCCCCGGGCCATGGCTGTGGGCGACTAACTCAGCGCCAGGTTTTCTCGGATCCCCCGAAATTTGAATCACTTAAGAACGCGGATGGTCTTCGAGCGTAGGTTTCTCTCGCTTAACGAAGATTTGCGCGCTTTCCTTTCGTTTAGAGAACCCTCCCATTTGACCTTGACTTCGTTCTATTTCTTGGCCATGATGCGCGCATTCCAGAACGGAACGTCCGCAAGGCATGCCGAAAGCCTCTCGATTCAGCCCTCACACAAAATGAATTAGTGCGCCTAGGGCCGCACGGCAGTCACGGGCGGGGGAGAAAGCCAGATGAGATCTAATAAGGGAGTTCCATTTGCTTTAGCCGTTGCCATGCTGCTTATTTTCGGCAGCGTGACGGTTCGCGCGGCGCAGCAATCCAGTTCGTCGGGTTCCACCGACCAGACAGACACCAGCTCGACCAAGAAAAAGGCGACGAAGAAAGCGGCGGCCTCGGACGCTTCGCAAACTAGCCCGGACGCGTCCGCCGATTCGACCAAAACCAAAACTTCCAAGTCCAAAAAGAAAGCTGCGGCCACCACAGACGCTGCCGCATCCGATAGCTCCGCAGCAACGACCAAGAAGAGCCGCTCGAAGAAGAATGCTCCTGACAGCTCGACTACCAGCAAGGCGTCTACGGCTGACTCCACAGCGAAGACCAGCGGGTCGGACGCTGCCACGACCACAAAGAAGTCGCGTTCGAAAAAGAGCGCTACTTCGGACACGGCGGACAGCAAGACGGCTACGGCTGACTCCACTGCGAAGGCTAGCGGGTCGGACCCTGCCACGACCACGAAGAAGTCGCGGTCGAAAAAGAGCACCTCTGCGGACGCTGCTGACAGTTCGGCTCCGAACAAGACGAGCACAACTGAAAGCAGCGGAGCTGCGCCGACCACCAAGAAGAGCAGGTCGAAGAGGGCAACGGCGGCGGACTCAACAGCTGCAGCGGCTGCAACGGCTCCAGCTGCCAGTTCGGCTCCCGCAAGCAAGTCCACCCCAGCGCCAGCTGCGAGCAACGAATCGGCAGCACCAGCAGGCAAGCCGGCAGCGACGCCAGCTCCTGCGAGCAAGCCCGCCTCATCCTCGAAGAGCGCCGCGCAACAAACACCTCCCGCAGATAGCAATGGCATGGTGTGGGTGAACACCGACTCTGGCGTTTATCACAAGCCGGGAACTCGTTGGTATGGGAAGACCAAGCAGGGGAAGTACATGACCGAAGCCGATGCTCAGAAGGCCGGCTACCGCGCAGCAGAGAAGTAGAAAATTAAATTAAAAAGGGAGAAGGTGCGATGACCAGAATCATAAAGTCCATGCTTTTGGCAATTTTAGTAGCGGTGCTAGGAGTTTCCTTGGCAGTTTCTCATCCCGCTCCGCAAGCTGCGGGGAAGTCGGCTGCTGCAGGATCGACGGCTGCTCAGAAAGACCTCGTGGACTTGAATTCCGCTTCGCTGGATCAGCTGAAAGCGTTGCCGGGAATCGGCGATGCCTACGCGCAGAAGATCGTAGACGGGCGGCCTTACGCAAAGAAGACCGACCTGTTGAACAAGAAGATCATTCCGGCGGCGACGTATAAGAAAATTTCCGGCCTGGTGATAGCAAAACAGAAGTGAAGTGAGAGCTTGGTTCCACGTCAGCCATGCGGGACCTGCGGAGAGCAACAAGGATTCCTGTGTCCCCACCCGCTGTCCGTAAGGCCAGGAAAACAAAGGGCGGCGGATCTATGCTGGGTGATGCTAATACTTGAAAAGTCAAAGCCCGCACCCCTCAAAACGGAAGGAAGCGGCACCCAAATCCCCGGGAGGTTTCGTCTTACCATCCCTCACCCTTTAGGTCTTTGCCACCCGCCCTGGCTGCGGGAATCGCGATTAGGGTTTCTCGGACGATGGCCTTGATGTGTCCTGGGCAGAGGTGTCGGGGTTCGTTGGATTCATGGCAACGACCTTATAGGTTCGGGTTTTGTTATCTCCATCGGGAACTTTCACGAGCATTTTATCGCCTTTGATTTTGTATTCGACTTCGTGACCGACTGGCAACACTACGGGGTGTTTGCCGTCCGTCGGGCGAACGTGATACTCCATTTCATCGGTGCGCAGCAGATATTGCGGACAAAGTTTTTCGTCAGAGTTCACGTGGGTGATTCCGGCCGATGCCCATATCGTGCCCAAGCCCGATAAGCCTCTTTGTTTCGCTCCGCAGGGTACCGATTCCATCCTTTCCAACATCGCTCTGGGCACGACCTTCTTCTTTTTCGGGCCGGCGCTGAGGGGAACCGCGGAAGTCAGCGCAAGAGCTACGATCACTAAGGACTTGATATTCATACTGCCTCCGTTGAGAAAACTAACAGCCGAACAAAAAATCGTGTGCAGGAAGGCCGTTTCGATGGCCTTCCTGCCAGCGATGTTCAACTACTGCTTTGGCGGCTTTGGCGCTTCGGCTGGTTTGGTTGCGTCAGGCGTCGTGGTCTTGACGGTTCCGGTCGTTCCAGTGGTTGTGCTGGTGCTGGTTCCAGTCTTAGTGCCACTGAATTGCTGCGAGGCTTTCAGGAAGCTATCCGGGTCCTTGGCCATCTGGCTCTGGGCGTCCGGGTGAGTCTTCATATAAGCCTGCAGCTCAGGATGGCTGGACATGTATTCGCGGTTTTTGAGCAGCGACGGGTTCTTGGAAAGTTGTCCTGAGATGTCCGAATGGGTGCCCAGGAACTGTCCAAAGCTGTGCTGTTCGCGGTTCATGCCGCCGCGGTCCGTGCCGTTCTCGCGGCTTTCGTAAGTCTTTTCCTGCTGCATGAATGCATTGGGGTTTTGATCTAGCTGCTCACGCACGCCCTGATGATCCTGGAGATAGGCCTGCAGCGCCGGATGGTTGTTTACGAACTGTTGGTTTTTCGCCAGAGAAGGATCGCGACGGAGCTGCTCGGCGATTTCCTGGTGTTTGTCCAGGAACTGATCAAAGCTGGCAACCTGGCCGTGATCGCGGTTACGAGCATCCTGGCGGGCGTCGTTATCCGCGCGGTAGCCGTTGTCACGGTCGCGGTCGTTGCGGTCGCGCAGATCATTGTCGTTACGATCACGAACGTCGCGATCTCCATTGTTATTGCGAGCGTCGGTGCGGTTGCCAGCGTCACGATCTCGAGCGTCGCTATCGCGGCGATCGTTGTCGCGAGCGCGGGCGTCATCTCGGTCGTTGTTCCTCCGAGCGTCGTCGCGATCAAAATCACGATTGCGAGCGTCAGCGTCGCGTTCGTTGTTATCGAAGCGGTTTTCCTGCCGCATGAAGGCATTGGGATTTTGATCCAGTCGTTGCTGCATGTCCGGATGCTGCTGCAGATAAGTTTGCAGCGCTGGATGGGTTTGCAGGAATTGCTGATTTTTTACCAGCGATGGATCGCGCCGAAGTTGTTCGGCGGTTTCGCGGTGACTGTCAAGGAAGCGATCGAACTGTGCCAATTGGGCGCGGCGACCATTGTCTTGACGGTCTGCGTCTCGATCAGCGTCACGGTCGCGGTCTTGGCGGACGTCATTATCCCGGCTGTCAAAACGCCGCGCATCATCACGATTCGCGTCTTCGCGGCGATCATAGCGCTCTTCCTGGCGCATGAAGGCGTCTGGATTGCGCGTTAGATCTTCGCGTATCGCCGGATGGTCCTGAAGATAGGACTGCAGCGCCGGGTGACTCTGCAGGAATTGCTGGTTTTTTACGAGTGAGGGGTCGCGGCGAAGCTGCTCGGAGACCTCGCGATGGTTGTCGAGAAATTGATCGAACCGAGCTAGCTCTTGGCGGCGGTTGTTGTCGTCGCGCGCGTCTTCGCGGCGATCATAACGATTTTCCTGCCGCATGAAATAATTTGGATTTTCTTTTATTTCTTCGCGTACGCCAGGATGGTCCTGCAAAAAGGTTTGCAGTTCCGGATGCCCCTGTACGTAATTCTGATCGTTCACGAGCGAAGGATCGTGGCGAAGTTGTTGGGCAATTTCCTGGTGGCCGTCCAGAAATTGATCAAAGCGCGCCAATTCCTGGCGTGTAATGTCGCTGTTTGGAGAAGTTCTGCTCTCCTGAGATGAGGGGGACGAGGATTGTGCATTCAGGCCAGGAGCGATCCACAACAACGGTGTCGCCGCGAGGATCGCCACTGCGTTTCGTACAAACAAGTGCCTCTTCTTAGTCATTCCACGGACCTCCTGTATCGATTACATCCGCCTGTGAATGTGCAACCGCAATGCCAAGCAAGCAGGAAAAAACAGAATGCCCTGTACAATCAGTGAGTTACGGAGATGTCAGCGGATAGCACGGACGCAGGCCGAGAGGAAATTCGACACATCAGGGGGAAAATCGCCGTACAGCGAGGACCCGAGGAATTCTTGCGCAGGCACACGCGGACTAGCAGCGCCATTCGTCAGGTTACGGCGTCCAAATCAAGCCTTGCAGCGAAGAAGCTGCAAGATGTAGTTATTCGTGGCGGTAGAAAGCGTGTCTTAGTCGATGAATGGAGCGCGAAGGGTGGACTATGCAGACTGAGCGACGGACATTTCTTCGGCAGTCTCTTTTGCTCTCGTGCGCAACGGTCGTCGGCGGGTCCACGGTGCGAACTGTTAGTCCAGCGGATGCCGACACCAAAACCGACTTGATCGCCAGTATGAAGTGGATGAATGAGCCTGCGTCATGGAAGAGATCAGGCGACCGTTTGTTGGTTCGCAGCCGCGCCAAGACCGACTTCTGGCGCAAGACCTTCTACGGCTACATAACTGATAATGGGCATCTCTTTTACCTGCCGGTGAGTGGAGATTTTGTCTTCCAAGCCCGCGTGAACGGAGAATATGCGGCGTTATACGATCAGGCCGGGCTCATGGTGCGGCAGAATGCAGAGAACTGGGTTAAGTGCGGAACGGAGTTTTTCGACAGCCAGCGCCATGCCAGCGTGGTTTTCACACGAGACTTTTCCGACTGGTCCACGATGCCCGACCTATCCAGGACCGCGGCAATCTGGTGGCGAGCGGTACGGAAGAAGACTCGATTGAAACATTGTGTTCGCTAGATGGTAAGAACTTTACTTCGGTTCGCCAGGGATATTTCGTGCGGGAGTCGAGTCGAATGTGGGACTCATGTGGGCCGCTCCCGAAGGACCAGGGTTTGAAGCGGCGTTCGATGACTTGAAGCTTGAGATCGGATAGAGCTCTTCGGCAGAGCTAATCCCGGAGCAAAACCTCGCCACGGCCAACGAGCTGCTCGTTGATCCACAGGCGGTATTTGTAGGCGCCGACTTTGGTGCCGGGGCGTGGTGGACCGGTCTGCAGGCGCATGCCAATCGGAGCCTGAAAAACATTGGAGCCGAACGGGCAACGGTTTACATCGAATTCGATGCGCAGATTGCCAGCGTCACAGATCCAGGTGACTTGATCGCCGGGATCGAGGACCACGACTTCGGGGAAAACACCAACGAGAACGGGACGTTCGGCCATGCAGAGAGTTTACAGTTAAACTACCGAAAGTTGAAAGTTTCGCAACGCGAACGGCCAGTCACGGAAGACAATGCGCCGGTATGGAAATCGAAGCTCCAGTGCAGTTTGCGAAGCTTGAGCGGACAAAATGGCGGTTGCGGGTATCGTACGGTTGCGACAAAATCTAATGGCACCGATTGGCTTGGAGGCCTGGCAATCACGGCTAAAGGGCGTCCCGGCGGCGCAGACCTGAGGTTAGATAAGATGAGTGACGGCGCAGAAAAAAAGATTGGTGAACTGGCTCCTCCGATGCGGCTGATGATGACGCCGGGGCCGTCTTCGATTGATCCGCGGGTATACCGTGCGCTGGCCGCTCCAGTGGTCGGGCACATCGATCCGTGGTTCAAGACCTGCATGGATGAAACGCAGATCCTGATGCGGCAGGTCTTTCAGACTGAGAATCGAGTCACCATGCCGCTCTCCGCGTCGGGTTCGGGTGGAATTGAAGCTTCAGTGCTAAATACTCTGGAAGCAGGCGACGAAGCGATCATTTGTGTGAATGGCTGGTTTTCTGAACGCATGTACGAGATTGCGCTGCGCTCTCCAGCAAAAGTGACCAAGGTGGAAGCGCCGTATGGCACGGCGGTTGACCCTGAGGACGTTCGCAAGGCGGGCGCTGGCAAGAAGATTAAGATCGTCGGCCTGGCGCACGGAGAAACTTCATCGGGAGTTGTCACGCAGCTCGATCCGTTCCGCAAGGTGGCCGACGAACTTGGCGCGCTATTGATCGTCGATGCTGTAGCCTCGCTGGCCGCCGAACCTCTCAACGTGGACAAACAAAAACTGGACATCGTATTCAGTGGGTCACAGAAAGCGTTAAGCGCGCCGCCGGGCATGTCCCCGATTACCGTAAGTCCGCGCGTCGAAGAAGTCTTAAAGAATCGAAAAACGAAAGTTCAGAGCTGGTATTTCGATTTAACGACGGCGATGAATTACTGGGGCAAAGACCGCTTGTATCATCACACGCCGCCGATTTCTTTGATTTATGCGCTGCGTGAAGCGATGCGCTTGACCATGGAGGAAGGCCTGGAAAATCGTTGGGCGCGGCATCGCGTGAATCAGCAGGCGCTGATCGCGGGTGTTGAGGCCATGGGTCTCGTATTGCTAGTAAAAAATCGGAAAGAGCGTCTGGTCACCGTGACCCCGGTCATGATTCCCGCCGGTATTGATGACGCGAAATTCCGCAACCAGTTGTTGGACGAGTTCAACATTGAAATTGCCGGCGGCATCGGTCCGCTGAAAGGCAAAATCTGGCGTTTGGGCTTGATGGGGTACTGCGCTCAGAAAGCCAATGTGCTTTTGCTGTTGTCCGCCATGGAAAAGGTAATGACCGATCAGGGCGCACGTGTTGCTCCGGGAGCCGGCGTGGCTGCCGCAATCCGCAACTACGCAGGAGCCGAAGCCGCGGTCGCGGTGAGCAACGCCTGAGATTACGCGAGCAATTTTCAGAACTCGGAGCGACAGAATTTCTTACCGGAAGGAAAAGGAGCAAGCGTGCCGACATTTCCCGTGCTAGCGAACACCGGGGCCATGAGCCAGTTTGTAGGGGCATTCGAAGTAACTTCGAAGCTTACCGGCAAAGTTTATCAGTGCCGCTTTTCGCACATGTGGAATGGCATTGCCACGCGTCATAGCGATACCATCGACACGAAATTTTTTGTGGATGGTGAAGCCTTGGTCGTCGGGCTGAACCACACCGGCTTCGTGAAATTCCGCGAGAAAACTTCGCGCGATTTGACTGACCGGGAAGCCAGTTTCATCGCCGCAGACTATCTGAAAGAACGACTGGAAGAAGAAGACCAAAGAAAGTTGTATGACGTGACCGGCCAAGACGTGGCCCGGCTGATCGCTCAGATCGGTATCAAGTAGCCTGATTCTAATTCGCAGATTGTTTCCACCCGTCCGAGGCCGCAGTTACGGCAGCCGCTCTGGGACCGGCTCAGCGTGAAAACTTTCTAGCTCTGGATGGCGTAGTCCATCACGCCGGATGAAATGAATCACCAGCAGCATCAACAGTCCGCCGCAGACCAATACGCCAACCGAAATTTCCAGGCCTACCTGCAAATCGCGCGTATCGGAGATTTTCCCAATGACTTGCGGACCGAAGCCGCCAATAAGCTGCGTCAGGAACATATAGATACCCACTGAAGTTGCATGAGCCCGGCGCGGCATCATGTCATGAATCACCGCGGTGACCGGCCCGTGATACCACGACAAAAAAAATCCCGACACAAAAAGACCCGTCAGCACCGCCCATTTGTCTTCGGAAAGAATCGCAAAGAGCAGGAAGGGAGTAGCCAGAAGTAAGGCGCAACCAATCGCGATCAAGCGTCCGTAAGGGAATCGGCGCTGCAACTTGTCCGCGACGTAGCCGCCCATCAGTACGCCCAAAATTGACGAGAATAACGCGATAGCCGCTAGCGAAACGGCCGCTTCGCGCACCGTAAAGTCCTTGTAATCGCGGGCAAAGTCCAGACCCCAGGTCAGCAGCGACACACTCGAAAAAGTAATACATGTTCCGGCTGCGATCATGGCCACAAACGCCGGTACGCTCAGGAGCTTAAGAATTGGCACCACTTCCGTGCGCGGCCCGCGCGGCGGGTCTTCAATCCACAAAACTGCTAGTCCAGGCAACAGACCTGCCAGCGCGGCGAAATAAAATATGTGCTGCCAAGTGTAGTGTTCACTCAGGATGCCTCCGACCGCCAGGCCGCAAGCACCACCGAGCAGCATCCCGGTTGCAAAAATGGCCTGCGCGAACGCGCGACGTTCTTGCGGGAACGCTCCTGAGATCATCGACTGCGCCGCTGGAGCGTATGCGCCCTCTCCAACTCCAACCAGCGCGCGGGACATCAGCAGAAACATAAACGTGCCCGCCATTCCGCTGGCGAACGTCGCCAAGCTCCAGAAGATTATGCCGAAGGCGATCACCGCGCGCCGGCTCAACCGGTCCGCCAAAAAGCCAAAGAGCAAGCTGGCAACCGCGAGCACCGCCAGCAAATACGTTTGCAATGAACCGAGCTGCGCATCTGACAAACCGAGCTGTGCGCGAATCAGCGGCAGTAACGGCACGAATACTTGCCGGTCGGCAAAGTTGACAAAGTTCACCAACGCAAGTACAGCAAGTAGGCGATACTGATAGCGGGAAAGCGGAATGGGGCTCGATGACATGCGGAGTATGCGGCGATCCTGTCCGTAACCTGGCGTCGTAAGAGCTAAGGTGATTATATAACGGTGACAAAGACGGTCCGAGAAAAGAACGTAACCACCAGTGACCAGGTCACAACAGTCCTTTCGTACGGCGCGCTGTTGCTGCTGGGCTATCTGGTGTACGAAATCACCGCGCCGTTTTTGGTGCCGTTGGCCTGGTCGGCAGTCGTCGCCATCTTTTTCTACCCGCTGCACGAGAAAGTGCGAAAACGTTTCAAGCCCAATTCCGCTGCACTGCTGAGCACGCTTGGCGTTACCGTGCTGCTCATTGTTCCGTCCCTGCTGCTGCTGTTTTTCACCGCCAGACAAGCGATCGACGCTGGAGCGAAGGCGCAAGTGATACTGCAATCTCCGGATAAAGCAGTACCGGGACGAGCGCTTGATTGGGCGAAACGGCACTTGCCGCAGTCCATGCAGGAGGTGGACTTTGCCGATTCCGCAAAGAGCGGAGCGGAAAAAGTGGGAGGATTTCTGGCGGCCAAAGTGGGTGGCCTGGTTAAAAACATTTTTTCGTTTTTTCTGGACCTGTTCGTTCTTTTGTTCGCTTTGTTTTTTATGTTCCGTGACGGCGAAGAAATCGCTGAGGCAGTGCGACATCTCTTGCCGTTCGATCCCCTGATTCAGGAAGACATGATGAACGAATCAAAGGAATTGATATTTGCCAGCGTGGCGGTCGGCCTACTGATCGCCGCCATTCAGGGCGCGCTAGGAGGGCTGGCGTTTACCTTAGCCGGGATCGGTAGTGCGCTTTTCTGGGGAGTGGTGATGGGATTTTTCTCGCTGATTCCGGTGGTGGGTTCCGCTCTGATTTGGGTGCCCGCCGCTGGATGGCTGATGTTGACCGGCCACGTGTCAAAGGGCCTTTTAGTTTTGTTAATTTGCGGCGGCGTCGCAGGAGTCGCGGACAATATCGTCAGACCGCTGTTGCTGCGCAATCGCACGCATTTGAACGAGCTGCTGCTGTTCGTCAGTGTGCTTGGCGGAATTGAAGTGTTTGGTTTGCTGGGACTGGTGGCTGGCCCCACCATTCTCGCCGCTGCTATGGGAATATTCCGCGTTTACACGCATCATCGCGAGCACCTGGAAGCGGTGCGCGCTTAGAAAGCAACTCGCAGTCAGTCCTTCAGGCATCTCTCCATGGGGTGTGCTAGAGTACCGCCGAACATGAACGAACCCACCAAACGTCTGGAAAAACCGGAGGCGCTTTCAGTGGAAAAACTGCGCTGGCGCTGTGAGCCTTCGCGCTTGCCTTTTGAGACCACTGCGCAAGCCGATTTGCGCGAAGGATTCGTCGGCCAGGAGCGCGCGCTGCGCGCTTTGAAAATGGGCGTTGAACTCACCGCGCCCGGCTATAACGTCTTCGTCTGTGGGCTTGCTGGCACCAGCCGCGGCGGCACCATCGCACGCATGATCGGCGAATTGCACCCAGGCACAAAGCAGTCACCCGATCGCTGTTACGTGAATAATTTCAAGATTGCCGATCGTCCGCGCTTGTTGACGCTTCCTCGTGGGCAAGCCAACTCCTTCAAAAAAGATATGCAGGCCGGTATCGACTTTCTTCGGCGGCGCATTCCACAAGTCTTCGAAGGCGAACCGTTCCAGCGGCAAAAGGGAAGAATTGTCGAACGCTTTACCGCGCGGGAAAAAGATCTGATGGACGATTTCACACGCAAAATTGCGCGCGAACAGTTTGCCCTTGGCCACATGCAGGTTGGCGCGGTTGCTTTGCCGGAGATTTTCCCGGTCTTGGAAGGCCAGATGGTGCCCATCGAAGACATCTCGAAGATGGTCCACGAAGGCAAACTCGATTCACCGGTCGCCGAAGAGATCGAAAGAAAATACGAACAGTTTCGCCAGGAGTTCACCGTCGTTTACCGCAAGACGCTGACACTTTCGCGGGAACTCGCCAGCGAACTCAGCTATCTCGAGCAGGAAGCGGCGTCCGTTCTAGTGGATGGCGTTATCGAAGAGCTGAAAGAAAAATATCCCGGCACCAGCGTCTCGGAATACCTGGAAGAAGTTCGCCATCATCTGCTCGACAATCTCGAGCCGTTCAAGGAACGCGAAGGCGAAACGGAAGATCATCCCGACAGCATGGAAGGATTGCCGAAGCCGCAGGGGCCGGGATCGGAGCGCGATCCTTTCCGCAGCTACGGTGTAAATGTAATTTTGGCGCACGATGGTGATGGAGAATCTCCGGTCATCTTTGAAACCACTCCCACCTACGCAAATCTTTTCGGCACCATTCAGCGTGCCTACGACGCGCGCGGCGGGTGGACCAGCGATTTCATGGACCTGCGCGGAGGCTCGCTGCTCAGGGCTGACGGCGGCTACCTGATCATGTACTCGATGGAAACCATTTCCGAGCCCGGCGTGTGGCGCGCGCTGAAACGCACGCTCAATCACAACCGCCTGGAAATTCAGCCGCTGGAAATGTTTTATCCCTTTGGCGGCAGCGCGCTGAAACCTGAAGCCATCCAGATCAACGTGAAGGTTATCTTGATAGGCGACCGCGAGATGTACGAATTGCTGTACGATTACGAAGAGGACTTCCGCAAAATCTTCAAAGTGCGCGTGGAATTTGACGAAGAAATGGCAATGAACGATACGGTCATCGCCGAATATGCGGGTAGGCTGCGTGCGCTTTCTGAACGAGAAACCCTGTGGCCATTCGATCGTGGCGCGTTCGCAGCGATCCTCGAATATGGCGTTCGCATGGCCGGCCGCAGAAACAAGGTGACTGCTCGCTTCGTGGACATTGCCGATCTTGCGCGCGAAGCGAATTATGAAGCGACCGAGGCCAAAGAAACGGTAGTACGGGCCGCCCATGTGCGCAAGGCGCTCAGCTCGAAAATGGAGCGCCACAATCTGATCGAAACGCGCCTGCGCGAGATGATTGAAGAAGGCACGCTATTGGTGGACGTTTCCGGGCAGCGGGTTGGCCAGGTCAACGGCCTCAGCGTTCTGGAAATCGGCGGATATGCATTCGGTAAGCCGGTGCGCATCACCGCGAGCGCAGCGCTCGGCAAAACCGGCCTGATCAACATCGAACGTGAATCAAATTTGAGCGGACGCTTCCACGATAAGGGCGTGCACATTATTTCCGGTTTTCTACGCAGCCATTTCGCGCAAAATAAGCCTTTGTCACTCGCCGCCAGCATCTGCTTCGAACAATCCTATTCGGGTGTTGACGGCGACAGCGCTAGTTCGACCGAAGTTTACGCGCTGGTGTCCGCGTTGTCCGGATTGCCCTTGCGCCAGGATGTGGCGGTTACCGGCTCCATGAATCAGCAGGGCGACGTTCAGGCTATTGGTGGCGTGAATGAAAAAATCGAAGGATTTTACGACGTCTGCCGCATCAAAGGCCTGACCGGAACTCAGGGAGTGGTTATTCCCGCGGCCAACGTGGAAGACCTGATGCTGCGCGAAGATCTGCTGGAAGCCGTCGCAGCTAAGAAATTTCACGTTTGGCCCGTGTCCAGAATCGAGCAGGGAATCGAATTATTAACCGGCGTTCCGGCCGGCGATCGCAACGGGGACGGAACTTTTCCGGCAGGAACGGCGTTCGCGCGCTTGGATGATCGCCTCTCCGAAATGGCCAAAACTCTCAAGGAGTATCACTAGGGATGTTCTAGCGCACCAACGTCCTATCTACAAGGCCCGCAGCAGACGGCGGCCGCTATTCGCCTTCTTCAGGTTCCGAGGGCTTTATTCCTTCTTCTGTTCGTGCGTTCAACACTGTAGCGAGACAAGCCTCGCTGGCAGCCGCGATACTCACAAAGATTTACTCGATCCACCCGTCAACATGCATACCCCGCGCATCTTTCCACGATGCGCTGGCAGTCATATGCAGGTGACGAGGAAACACTCGCGGATTCAAGTCTTTCAGGGCATTTGCAAAGGCATCGCGCGCGGCTTCTGGTTGGGTTCCTTTCGATGTTGGCGCTTTGCGTGATTCCGCAATCCATCGCTCTTTCGCGGCGGTCCAATCTATTCTCTGAAAATCGAAGAAGCTCAATCCATTGATGGTCTTGGGAAATTGCTCGCGCGCTTTTTGCCACGCTGGCGGCACCAAGGTATTTTCGCCATGCGTGGTTTTGGCCGACGCCAGTATTTCCCGCACGGACTCGTCTCGCGCAGAAGCGACGATGACACCGGGAGTCACCGCCAGGTGATAATACTTCCGGGATGCAGTTCCGGCGGCGCTTGCCATTCCGCCCTCAGACATCCTGAGAAAAGTCGTATCGCCTTCGGAACGTTCTGCAGTGACCCGTTCAGCCAGTCCAGCGCGCAGCAGTTTCAGCGTGGCCACCTTTTCCCGTATTCCAACCACATATACCTGTTTCGCAGAATCAAGCGTCGAGCTCGATTGCAGCGTCGCAAATTCTCCGCTAAACAATCCGATCGCGTCAGGCAGCGGCATGCCCAGCCGTGTTGCAGCCTGCGTCTCCAGGAAATCCATCGGACTCGGCTGGCCGGCTCCCACCGTGGATTGCAACGCGCGCTTAATTAATGCATAGATGCCCAGCAAATTCACCCGCCACTCCTGGTACGACACAGTATTCGCGGTGATGAATTGCCACGATGACGGCGAGGTGCCGCCTTCGTCCCAAATGTCGAAAAATGATCCGGTGCTAGTGTCGCCCAAAATTGCACCTTGAAACCGCGTTCGTGCGCCGTCCAGCGCAAGGCGACCCGCGATGGAGTGCACCGCCTGGAGTTTCAGACTTTGTATCAGGGGCCGCAGCCGAAACCCCATGACGCTGGTGTCCCAGTTCCGGTCGATAATGTTGGGAAAGTGAAAAAAGAATTCCATCAGCCCGCCTTTAAGCAGGCCGCCGGCTTCGCGATACGCCGCAGTTTGTGACAGCGTCGCCGCCTCTGGTGTAGCGTGCTTTGTCCAGGCAGAGATTTTTTCGAATACCGCCGGTTCGCTCGCGACTAACGTATATTTCCCGTCGTCTGCCCAAAACGTCGCGCCGTCTTTGCGTTCTATCTTGATCGCGGAAATTCCCGCGATTGTCGCGGCTGATATTTTTGGCGGATCCTTTTCGTTCATTCGGGCTTGTAAAAGCAATCTCGCAAGCGCGGCCTCTTTACCGGTATGGTCATAGACAAGAAACATGCCGTTCCAAGAATTTTTCTGCGATTCCTGCCCTGCTTCGCTACTCTTGACCTGGTTCGGATTTACGATATAGCCAAAAACGATCTCGTTATCGAGTAACAAGGCGTACTGCGAAAGTTCCTCCCTGGTCAGAGCAGCTTTTGCTTTGGCCGAATCCGCGGGCCTGCTCATCATCGCTTCGATAATCGCGGCACGCACCGGCTCGAAATCCGCATCATCCCAGGTCGCCAACAAGGAATTGGCCCGGCGCGCGTCAATCGATGGCGTTCCATGCCACGCCAAATAAAACGTGGTGGACTTCGGCAGCTGCCCGGGATCAAGACTCGACTGTGCAAAAACGGCAACCGGCCCCGCCAGTAACATGACAACCAGAATCGCGTTGAGTTTAGCCCGCCTCATTTCCGCTCCATTTTTCCCTTGCGTGCAAAAACCTCTATATATAAATCCATCGTAGGACACCCCTAAAAACGCCAGAAGCCCTGTTCCACGTCCAGTTTCCAGAACGCAGAACAGGGCCACTTTTGCTTCGAATCGTTGTGAACTGTGACTTTAGCGCCGCTATGGCTTCGTTGCAGGCGCTGCTGTCGGCGTCGCCGCTGATCCGCCGGTCCCCGCATCCTTTGGAGTGGAAAGGTAACCGGTGATCTGGCTCTTGCCGACGTCGAATACCACCATCTCGTAGGGCGCCGCGCCGCGGCCACCTTTGACGTAAAATTGCACGGGTTCGCCCGCTGTCTTGTCTCTCTTTTCAATCGCCCGGTCATCCACAAACACGGTCATCGTGTATCGGGATTTTTTGGGGTCCACCTTATTCAAGGTAATCTGTACGGGTCCCACGCGTTGCGCGGTCTTGGTCTTGGCCACTGTAAATTCGTAGTAGTTACGATCACCGCGCCGCTTAAGGTCTTCGAGGTCATCATGATTGTGCGCAATTAAGCCGCTCATCACACCCATGTCGCCCTGCGCGCGTTCCAGCTTGCCTTTGGTAGCTTCCAAATCATTCCGGGTCGTTTCGATATCTTTCCTTGCGCCGCCCAGATCCGTCGCTACAGCGCCAATCTTTTGTTCGCTGTCTTTTTGCACTTCGGAAAGCTGCGTGCCGAATTTCTGCGCCGCCGCTACTTGTTCTTTGCGAATCGATTCCGCGCGGCTCCTGGCCTGCGCGAGCTCCGATTGCGTCATCCCAACCTTTTGTTCGGTCACTTCGATGTGGCCCTTCAAATCCGCCAGGCTGGAATTTGCTTGCGCCAGTTGCGCGGACAGCGTCTTGTTCTGATCCTGGGCCTTCGCCAATTCCTGCGACATCCGCGATTGCGACGTATATCCAAAAAATCCCATTGCCGCCAGCGCCACAAATAGCACGCCAAAGAGCACCGCAATCCAGCGCGGCGTTCCCGTATTTTCATAATGGTACGAGTCCTGCGGGCCCGGTACGTTTGGAGAAATGCTCATTCCCCCTCCTCAGAAAATTTCTGCTGCAACTATTTAATATACGATGCGTGACGCTAAAGATTATGTCTCTTGCCGTTTCGCCTGTCCAGACGCGGCTCGCGCGCCGTCCCCAATTGCGAACACTGATCTCGCGCGCTGCGCCTACTTCCGAGCCTTACCCTTGGGACGCGGCCAGCGCGCCTCCACCGTCGTGTTCAGCCCCCCACGCGGCGTAAACTCTGCACGGATCACACACCATTCCGGCTGAATCGCCGCCACGATGTCGTGCAAAATCTTGTTCACCGCGTTCTCATAAAAAATCCCCAGGTTGCGGTAGGCCAGCAAGTACATCTTCAAAGCCTTTAACTCCACACACGCTTTACGAGGCATATATTCAATCGTCAAAGTTCCAAAGTCCGGTAGTCCGGTCTTGGGGCACACCGACGTATACTCCGGATAGCGCGTCGTAATCACATACCCGGGAAACTGGTTCGGCCACGTATCCAGCTTCGGTAGCTTTGCGTTAATCCCGGCCCTGGCGTGCTCGTCCGTGTAATCAGCCATGATTTCTCCTGTAAACTATCTTAGCTCAGGCTCTGACACTTCTTCATGCCGCTTCAATTTCGCCTTGCTTACCAGCGCGAATTCCCATAGCATAGCGCAAGCCTTTTCCAACCCAGGTGGCGTAAGACCCTCATGGTTTGCCCTGTTTGTAATTCTGCCGAATGCCGCAGGTCGCGCAGACGAACTCTTCTCGACTACTTCGCTCGTGTCGTCGGCAGCGTGCCTTGGCGTTGTTCGCGATGCTCTAGACGTTTTCGTTCGCGTACCACACCACTTGCACATTCGCTCGTCGCGCATTGTGCGATTTGCGGCAATATTGAAGTCAAGCGCGTCGCTAGCGATCTCGCCGATGGCTTTGCCGCTCCCTTGTGGCGGACCCTGGGTGTTCCGGCTTTCCGCTGCATCCCCTGCCGTCACAAATTCTTCAGCGTGCTTCCCCTCAGCAAGGAAGTTCAAGACAGCGACTACAAAATCGACAAGATCGCTAGCTAAACTCGGTGCTTTCGCAGTAGGCTGAGGCTCAAACCGGACTACTTGTGCGGCTCTGTTTTCCTTCGCGCGACAAATCCGCCACCCCCGCGTTATACTGTCCTGTAGCTGAGTTTCGCGGCGATTCTAAGGGTTTGACGCCGCTGCGCTCTGCTATACGCTGTCTGGTCTCTCCGGCGATATCGTCTAAGGGTTAGGACATTGCCCTCTCAAGGCAAAAATCCGGGTTCGAATCCCGGTATCGCTACCAACTCGCTAGCCCTGTTTCGCTAGCCCTGACAGCGCTTCGAATCCGCCGCATCGCGCCTGCTGTTTGACAGCATCCCTGGGAGGGAAGCGCCTGGTATGAGTTCCCCAACTATAAGTTCCCGCAATCTCGCATCGCCGCTCAGCAAGAACGACCACCTCCTTCGCTGGGTGGAAAAAATGGCCGAACTCACCCGCCCGGCTCGTATCCACTGGGTTGACGGCTCGCAGGAAGAAAACGACCAGCTCTGCAAGGAGATGGTCGCCAGCGGCACATTTATCAAGCTCAACGAAAAGCTCTGGCCGGGGTGCTTCTACGCTCGCTCCGATCCCAATGACGTCGCTCGTGTAGAAGATCGCACCTTCATCTGTTCCTACTCCAAGGACACCGCTGGCCCCACCAACAATTGGGAAAATCCCTACGACATGCGCAAGAAGTTGAAGTCGCTCTTCAACGGCGCCATGAAGGGCCGCACCATGTACGTCCTCCCCTTCAGCATGGGTCCTATCGGCTCGCCCATGGCAAAAATCGGCGTGCAGCTTACCGATTCGCCCTACGTCGTCGTCAACATGCGTATCATGGCCCGCATCGGGCAGCGCGTTTTCGATGAAATCGATAAAGGCGTTCGCGTCGTTCCTTGCATGCACTCGGTGGGCGCGCCGCTAGCCGCTGGCCAAAAAGACGTGCCCTGGCCATGCAACAAAGAAAAATACATCGTCCATTTCCCCGAATCGCGAGAAATCTGGTCTTACGGCTCCGGTTATGGCGGCAACGCTCTTCTCGGCAAAAAATGTTTTGCGCTGCGTATTGCTTCCAACATCGCGCGCGACGAAGGCTGGATGGCCGAGCACATGCTCATCCTCGGGGTCGAAGATCCCAAGGGCGAAAAAACTTACGTCGCCGCCGCATTCCCCAGCGCCTGCGGAAAAACCAATTTCGCCATGCTCATTCCACCCAAAGGATTTGAAGGCTGGAAAGTCTGGACCGTCGGCGACGACATCGCATGGATTCGCCCCGACGAAAGTGGCGCACTCCGCGCCATGAATCCCGAGTCTGGTTTTTTCGGCGTAGCACCCGGCACCTCCGCTAAAACCAACCCCAACGCGATGGCTACGCTTTCGAAAAACACCATCTTCACCAACACCGCGCTCACTCCCGATGGCGGCGTCTGGTGGGAAGGTATGACCGACGAGCCACCCGCCGAACTTACCGATTGGCAAGGCAATCGCTGGACTCCCGAAATCGCCAAGCAGACGGGCGCGAAAGCCGCCCACCCGAACGCGCGCTTCACCGCGCCCGCTTCGCAATGTCCCACTATCGACCCTTGCTGGGAATCTCCGACTGGCGTTCCTCTCCACGCTTTCATCTTCGGCGGACGCCGTGCTAGCACCATGCCGCTCGTCTATCAGGCTTTCAACTGGAGCTCTGGCGTGTACATCGGCGCAACCATGGGCTCGGAAATGACCGCCGCAGCCGCTGGCGCCATCGGCAAAGTTCGTCGCGATCCCATGGCCATGTTGCCCTTCTGCGGCTATCACATGGGCGATTATTTCCGCCATTGGATCCAGATGCAGCGCTCGCTTACCGTCACCCCGCGCATCTTCCACGTGAACTGGTTCCGCAAGGACGCCGAAGGCAAATTCATCTGGCCCGGCTACAGCGAAAATATGCGCGTCTTGAAATGGATCGTGGACCGCGCCCGCGTCCGCGCCCAGGGCCGCGAAACTCCCATCGGCTGGATGCCCGACTACGAAGATATGGAATGGACCGGCCTGGATTTTCCCCGCAAGAAATTCGAAGCGCTGCAGGAATTCGACGGCAAAGCCTGGCGCCGCGAAGTCATCGAACACGAAGAGCTCTTCATCGAGCTGCACGACCATCTCCCCAAAGAAATGGTCTACGAACGCGAACTCCTCATCTGCCGTTTGTAATTTTCTCCTACTTTGTTATTTCCCGTAGGAGCACCGCATGCCGTGCCCGTCTTGGCCCTTGAACCGCTGCCTTCTCGGTCTCTCGCGCTGAAATTGTGCTGCCAATTCGGAACAGCGGCATTCCCAGCGAAGCGAGACTTCTCTCTTTGTTCCTGTCTTTCTTCCGCGCTTCCGGCTTCGCATCCCGCCCTCCGGCTGTTCCCTATAAGTTGAAAATAGCCCTTTCTTAAATCGAATTAAATTTCCGGCATCACAGACTTCGAATTCGTTTAAAGTATCCGGGTTGATCGTCGCGGTTAGGGAGGAACAGTGAAGAATCGCCTTCGGCCTCGCAGCTCTATGCAGCGCCCGGTTTCACGGCGCCGATTCTTGGCGCAAACCACCGCGGCAGCAGGTCTTAGCATCGTTCCACGCCGGGTATTGGGCGGCATAAATTACGTTGCGCCCAGCGACAAGCTCAATATTGCTTTCATCGGCGTTGGCTCCCAGGGCTTTCGCGTCATGCTCCACTTTTTGCAAGAACCCGATGTGCAAGGCGTAGCCGTCTGCGATCCCAATAAAATCGGCTTCAACCATCCGCAATGGGATACGCACGAATTTTGCAACTCCATCCACAAATTACTTGGTGTTACTAGTGGCTGGGATTGGCTCAGCCCGGACACGCCCATTCAGCTCACTCACTCCATGCGCGCACCCGCTGGTGTCTCTGGTCGCGAACCTTGCCAGAAAATTGTCGATGCCTATTACGCCACTCAACAACGCTCCGGCCAGTATCGCGGTTGCGCTGCGTACAGCGACTTCCGCGAGCTGCTTGAAAAGCAGAAGGACCTCGACGCCGTCGTGGTATGTACCACCGACAATCTGCACGCCGCCGTCTCCGCCGCCGCGATGAAAAAAGGCAAACACGTCTTCTGCCAGAAGCCGCTAACCCATACGATTTATGAAGCGCGTCGCCTCGCCGAAATCGCCAAGCAAACCGGAGTGGCAACTCAAATCGCAGTCGCCAACCAAGCCTCCGAATCCACGCGCTTACTCTGCGAGTGGATTTGGGATGGCGCCATCGGTCCGGTGCGCGAAGTCGTCAACTGGTCGAGCCGCCCGTTTTGGCCGCAAGGTCTCGACCGCCCTAAGGACACTGAACCCGGACCCGACGGATTGGATTGGGACCTCTGGCTCGGACCCGCTCCTGAACGCCCCTTTAATCGCGCCTACGTCCCCTTCGTGTGGCGTGGCTGGAGTGACTTCGGCTGCGGCGCACTGGGCGATATGGGCTCCTACAGTTTCGACACAATTTTTCGAGTCTTGAAACTCGAAGCACCGTCGAGCGTCGAAGCCAGTACCACCGATCGCTACGAGGAGACCTATCCGCTCGCCTCGATTATCCGCTACAACTTTGCTGCTCGTGGCGAGATGCCACCGTTGAAATTTACCTGGTACGATGGCGGTCTAAAACCGCCACGCCCCGACGAACTGCCAGAAAATCTTCCATTAAGAGGCGACGGAGAAGAAATCGATGAAGGCCTCTTGTTCGTCGGCGATCGCGGTAAGATTCTCTGTGCATTTAATGGCGGCAGCCCGAGATTAATTCCCGAATCCAAAATGCAAAGCTACAAACAACCGCCAAAGACCCTGCCAAGATCACCCGGCAACGAACGCGAATGGCTCGACGCCGCAAAAGGCGGCAAGGTCAAGCCCGGCGGCAATTTTGAATTTTCCGGCATGGTCACGGAGACGCTGCTCCTTGGAAATGTCGCCACGCAACTGGGACAGCGGCTCGATTGGGATCGCTCCAACATGAAAGTAGGCAGCTCCAATCTCGCCGACAAATACATTCGCCCAGAACGGCGCACTCGCTGGGAACTCTAGTTAGCACGCCGTGCGAACGAACAATGAATACGGAGGCGTCCATGTCTGCGATTTCAAGAAGAACATTTCTCAAGAATGCAGGAGCGACCGCCACTGCGGCCAGCTTTCTTGCCGCCGCAGGAGTGCTGCGTCTTCGCGCCAATCCGCTCGGCATGCCCATCGGATGCCAGACTTGGCCGGTCAGGGACATGATCGCCAAGGATTTTCCCGGCACCATCAAGCAACTCGCTGCCGCCGGATTTCAGACTATCGAGCTGTGTTCACCGGTCGGCTATGCCGATTCAGGCTTCGCCGGCCTGGCCGCGTATAAGGGAGCCGAACTTAGGAAAATTTTGAACGATGCGGGTGTTACTTGCCTGAGCTCGCACTTCGGTATCGAAGAACTCCGGGCGAATCAGGAGGACCGGATCGCCTGGGCGAAAGATCTCGGCCTCACGCAAATGCTGGTGCCGACTCTCAATGGCCCCAAAACGCCAACTATGGACGACGTGAAGCGCGCCGCCGACGAATACAACAAGATGGCCGAAAAGTCGGCTCAGGCCGGCATTCAACAGGGCCTGCATAATGAAGACTTTGAGCTCTCGATGATAGATGGCAAGCGAACCTATGATCTCCTGTTCGACCTTCTCGATCCGAAGCTAGTCAAGTTCCAGTTCCAGGTCTCCACCATCAGCCGCGGCTACGATGCCGCCGAATATTTCACCAGGTATCCCGGCCGCTTCATTTCCATGCACGTACAAGGCTGGTCAGCCGGAGCAAAAAAAATCATGCCAGTGGGTCAAGACAGCTTGGATTGGAAGAAGATCTTCTCCGCAGCAAAATCCGCCGGCATAAGAAACTACTTCGTCGAAATGAACCTGGACCTGATGAAGGCCAGCGTCCCTTACCTTCGCACTCTGCAAGTTTGACAAAACCAGACAACCTGTCCACCTCTCCCGCAGAGGCGGAGCATGATCTCCTACTTCGCGAACGTTTTCCCCGCCGTCACGCCCTGGCCTTCCGTCGCTGTCACCGTCTGCCCGGCATTCACGTTCAACAGCTTGTCGACTTGACCGCTTGGCCAGCGAATCTCTACCGCGTCCGCCTTCGTCAACTGTCCCAGGCCAAACGTCATCACCAATTCATTTGCCGCCAGGTAGCTCGACCCGCTCTTCAGCATTTGCGTTTGCGTTCCGTCTGAAGAGGTCACTCGCAGCACAGCGCCAATTCCATCGCGATTCGATTTTGTTCCAATCAATTTGAATCGCACGCTGTGATTCGTGAAGGAGGAAGAATCTTTCGCAGCCACATTGCGAAAAAGATGCACTGCGCCGCCATTCGTGGAAAGCAGCACATCTAGCCGCCCATCATTAAATACATCAGCGTACGCAGCTGACCTCCCCACGCGCGCAGCGGCAAACTCCGCCCCGGCCGATTTCGTGACCTCGGCAAATTTCCCTTTGCCCAAATTTCGAAAAAGATGCGGCGGCTCCGCGTACTTCACATTCACTTGCACCTTCTGAATGTCCGGATCAATGTGGCCATTCACCACCAAAATATCCGGCCAGCCATCAAGGTCGTAGTCGAAGAAGAAACATCCAAATCCAAGCGTTAGCAGGGAAGCGCGGCCCACGTCAGAACGCGGCGCTTCATCAACAAACAATCCTTTGCCTTCGTTGTGATAAAGGGAAATCATTTGGTTCGAGAAATTCGTGATCATCAGGCTGGTGTTGCCGGTGCGGTCGTAGTCGGCAGTGTCCACGCCCATGCCCGCACGCGCCACGCCGTCCTCGCTGAACGCCACACCCGCGACGACGGCTTTTTCAGTAAATGTTCCGTTGCCGTTATTTCGATAAAGCTTGTTCGGCTGCGTGTCGTTGGAAAAAAGCAAATCCGGCCAGCCGTCGTTGTCGTAATCGAGCACCGCAACTCCCAGCGTCTTGGAAGTTGGTTCGCCAAGCCCGGCTTTTTGCGTCACATCGGAGAAAGTAACGTTTCCATTGCTGTCCTTACCATTGTTATGCCAGAGCCGCACGGACGTTCCTTTGTACGATTCGGGCGTGCAATACGACTTGCTCTTGCCGTCCATCGTGCAATACAGATCGGTTTCTGGCGACCACTGCACGTAATTCCCAACCACCAGATCGAGTTTGCCGTCTCTGTCGTAGTCAACCCAAGCGGCGCTGGTATTGAATTCCTTGATTCCGCCAATCCCAGCCTTCTGCGTGACGTCGGTAAATGTTCCATTGCCATTATTGTGAAAGAGGTGAGATTGGCCGTATGCAGTGACAAACAGATCGTCGTAGCCGTCATTGTCGTAATCGCCGACCGCCACGCCGACACCGTACATTTCGATGTCCAGGCCCGCTTTGTGCGTGACGTCCGTGAACGTTCCGTCGTGATTGTTATGATAAAGCTTTGGCGTAGTGTGCTTTTGTCCGTGCCCCGGCCAGTCCGTGCCGTTGACCAAGAAAATGTCCGGCCATCCATCGTTGTCGTAGTCGATAAACGCGACTCCGGGACCCACGGTCTCCGGCAAAAACTTTTTGCCAAACGCTCCGTTGTTGTGAACGAAATGGATTCCAGCTTTTGCGGTGACATCTGGAAAAGTAACGCCAGCTTCGGCGCTTTGCGCTTTCGTGATTGTAGAAAATAAGAATAAGCAAAAGAATGCAACAACAATCGCTTGCGCCGAGCTGATGGCAAAATATTTCTTCAAGGTTTCTCCGCAGGAGTTTCGCGGCCAACGCCCAGTGCATCGGCCACGCGATTGATGTAGTTGAACCAGGATGCAATCAAAGTGATCTGCAAAATTCCTTTATCGTCGAAGCCAACCGCGCGCAATTGGTCCAGGTCCGCGGGACTGCATTGCACTGCGTCCTTGGTAAGTTTCACCACGTAGTCGCACATTATGCGTTCCTGCTCGGTAATAGGAGCACTGCGATAGTCACGGCGCAATGCTTCGATCAGCGAGTCGTCCAACGTCACTCTACGCAGAAACTCTGCGTGCGATTCGATTCAATAGTGGCACCGGTTGGTGATCGAAACCATGGCCGCGATCATTTCATGCTGCCGCCGCTGCAGAGGGAGTTCCGGCGCCATCATCGCGCCAAATGCGCTAAAGGAATGAAACAGCACATCGGGCAGCAGCGTGTGCGAAGCGACGATGCTGGCCTCAAAGCCACGGTCCAGCGCGGGCACAGGGGTCGCGTATTCCTGTGGATATAATTTTCGCTGGGCCTCGATTGCGGCGTTTACTCGCTCGTCGTCCAGCATGGAGACTGTTTTGATCCAGGTCATTTATTGTTGTCCTTCGCGAAAGTTTGATTACGGATCAATCCGTTCCCGCAGGTGAAGCTGCTGAAGAGCGATCGCTTTGAGCGACGCCGGAGTTCTTTGAAGCAGCCGCGCCCTTCGGCGCGCTCAGCGCGACGGAAACGTGCTCGTGAATCGGTTGGCGTTCGTTGTTGTCTTCCGGATGATTCTGGCGATAAGGTCCGGTAATTGCCTGCGCGGATTCATCGGCCTTGTAACGCAAATAACGGATTTTGTGCGCTTCTGCTTTGGCATCGTCGCCGAGTCCGTTGTAGCAGAGCATCAGATTGTAGTGGGCCTGCAAGTCCTCCGGATCAATGCTGAGCGTAGCTTCAAATTCTTTCGCCGCATCAGAATATTTCTTTTGCAGAAAATAAATGCGGCCGAGTTCGTTGCGCACCACCCGATCGCGAGGATATCGCTGCAATACGCTTTGCAATTTCGCGATGGCTTCGTCGTACCTGCCTTCTTCTTTCAGATCGCGCGCATAAAAATAATTGGCTCGTGCCAGATTCGGCTTCAGTGAAAGCGCTTTGTCCAAAACTGTGAACGCACCCGCGGTGTCGCCTTCCTGAGTGCGCACTCGGCCGATATTTACCCAGCCATCGAAATTATTAGGATCGGCCTGCGTGGCTTTGATGAACGCAGCTTCTGCTCCCTTGAAATCATTTTGCAAAAATAAACCGATGCCGTAGTCATTCCAGCGCATCCAGTCTTCTTTCGCAGCAGCCGCATTGGGAGTTGGGGCCGGATTGGTTTTCGGCAAGACAGAAATTGATTTGGTATCTTCAGCGACGGTGATGATCGGAAGATCGGGAATTCTTTTCAACGCGCCGGCAACTCCACTAGTGTCGCCGTGGAAAGCGAATTTGCGGTCGTCATAGTCGGGAGTCGTTGCGCCTTTGGGCGGAGTTGGATCTTCTTCGCCGGCGTAAGAAAAGTGCGTGTTCCACCACATGAATTTTCTGTAGTTCAGTTTGGCGTGGAGGTTGATTTTGTCGCCGGCATTTTCCGGAATGTGCATGTGGAAATGGACGGTGTCGGCCGCGCCGGGCGGAATCAGATGCACAAAAACAGTTGCCCGACTAGACCACGCATTGCGTTTGTTGATGACGTTGCCGTGGGCGTCGATTTGTTGCGAGCGGTAGAAATGCGCGCCGGGTTCGACGGGGCCTTTAGCGTCATCTTCGACTTTGCCGCTCCAGAAAAGTATCTGGCCTCTTTCGTCGGTGGCTTGCAGCTCGAGCCAGACATCGAATGCGTCCACTGTTCCACCAGGGAAGAAGTGCCCAACTTTGCGGGTTCGAACGACCAGCTCCACCAGGTAGTCGTCGCCGCGACGCACGGAAGCATTTACCCGTCCGAGAGGCGCAGTGATCGGCCGCGCTTCTCCCTTGAGACCTTGCGGAGAAGTAACCTCGGCTTCTTCGCCAACCGCGAAAGTGGTGGAAAGTTCCTGGCCATTTGCCAAGGGCGAAGCTGCAGAGTGCCCAATCTCCTTTTCTGCAGGAGAAATTCCAAACACATCGACCGTGACTTGTTGGTCCTGAAGAAACTTCACGCTCTGTGCAAGTTGCTCGGGATCTTCGTTCGCGGTGGGCACCGCAGTATTCGCTCCGGGAAAGCGATGCGAGTGAACGAATCCGTTGATGTTGCCTTCGTCTTTCGAAGGCAGCAAGGGCATGTGGCAGTCGGCGCACATCATGGAGTTTGCAGGGTAATAGAAAGAGCGCGCGCCTTGGCCGGAGACGCCGCTGGCTTGCCAGTTATCGTATTCATTGAATCCGCGCACCCAGCGATATCTATTCACCGGAACGTCGAGATGAACTTTGTGGCAGCCGGAGCAGAATTCGGCGGTCTGCTCGCGCATGAACGGTTTTAGGAAGGTGCGGCGGTGCGGTTCGGGATTCACTTTGACCATGAAGTCGTGCAGAGCGCGCAGCACGGGATTTTCGCTGGCGGCCAGTTCGTGGAGCTTGGGATATTCCAGGACGAAATCGCCCTGGCCCATGGTGCTTTTCACTTTGACGATGCTGTGGCACATCATGCAGCTGAGGCCGGCCTGCGCCGCAGGCGTATTCTCGATCTGACGAATCGGAGTATCAAACATTCCGCTGAAGAGAAGAGCGGGATCGTGGCAACCGGCGCACCACTTGGATGATTTCACGCCAGCGACGTCCTGCATGTACTCGATGCTTTTGCGATACCACTGATTGTTGAAAGAGGAAAAGTGGTGCGCGGAGCTGTTCCACTGTTTGTAAATGTCGGAGTGGCAGCGCTCGCAGGCTTGCGATTGCATAAAATATTTCGCGGGAATGTTTTTGCCGTCCCGTGTTTGCGCCGAGCTCGGGAAGAATTTTCCGTTGGGCCCATCGCCTTCGCCGTCCATGGTTTCCGTGGGCATGTGCGGATTGACCACACGATTAGAGTTTTTCCACGCGATGTTGCGGGCCCACCACGAGCCAGCAGCGATTCCAGTCATCAGCAGAGTCAGTACCGCAAAGCTGGTGACCGCCGCAGCGAAGCCTTTGCCTAGCCAGCCTCGTCGAGTGAGCCAGGAAGTGGCGACGAGCAAAACTCCTGCAGCGCAAAGAGCAATGTGCAAATAAAGCCAAAGATGAAAACGATTCGGCGTGCCGATTTTGATCAATACTAGACCGAGCAGAGTGCCCGCGGCGATCAGTAGCCAACCGAAGCGAATTTCCAGAGGGCAATCGCGAAAGACCTGGCGCAAAATCGGAATCAGCAGCACGGCCAGAAGAATTCCTGCTCCGGTGTGAAGAAGGACGCCGCCGCCGTACATGATGGTGGCGGTAGGGTAGGCATACAAATAAATCGCGGAAAGAGTTAGCAGAAAAAGAAGCGGAAACCGCCAGCGAGTCATCACCCGTTAACCCCGAAATGCAATATGTGCCACTCGTCGATCCCCAAGAAACGCGAACGCGGCCGGCATAGTTTGGGGTATCCGACCGCGTCGCTAAGGGGTGCTCCCGAGGTGTTATGAAAATCGCGAAATCGGGTAGCGCTGATTACTTTCTTGAGGTCATTTATATGGAAGGCCACAGAGGGGCACAATAATGCAAATATATTAGAATTAGCGCGCATCCGTAAGCGCCTCATTTTCATGTAGTTCGTAGGCTTTAGCCGTCGAAACATTCTTGAATTCCTGGGTTGTTCCGCTGGGCCATTCTACTGCTAAGCGGTCAACGCGATCGGAGCTCCCGACACCAAAAGTCAAAGGCAGTTCGGATTGCGATAAATAACTCGATCCGCCGCGCACGGTGCGCATCTGAGTTTCGCCGCCGTGATAAATGCGAACAACGGCTCCGATAGCGTCGCGATTGGATTTGGTTCCGGTCAGATGGAGGCGCAAGGCGCGACTTCCGGGGTGCAAATCATTGCGGAAAAGGTAAGCGGGGCCGTTGTTGGTGGTGAGCAGAAGGTCCACGTCGCCATCGCGGTCGAAGTCAGCGAAGGCGAGACCGCGACCGACACGAGGCGCGGCAAAATCTCCGCCGTTGGTGTCTACCACATCTTGAAATTTCCCCTTGCCGAGGTTCAGGAATAGATGTGGTGGCTGGGCGTAACCGACGTTGCCGCGAATGTTGCGAACGGTATCGTCGATGTGGCCGTTGGCAATAACCAGATCCAGATGGCCGTCCAGATCGAGATCGGCGAAACCGCAGCCGAAGCCCAGAGTTGTTTTGGAAGGTCCGCCGACCCCGGCCGCGAGCGACACGTCATCGAATTGTCCGGCGGAAGGCGAACGGTACAGTCCAACCATTTCATTGTCGAAGTTGGTGATGGCGATTCCGGGTCGGCCAGAATTTTCGAAGTCGCCGACATCGACGCCCATACCTGCGCGGGCCTTTCCGTCGGCGCTGAAGGCGAGGCCTGCTTCAACGGCGGCGTCTTTGAACTTTCCGTTGCGCAAATTGCGATAGAGTTTGTTGGGCTGAGTGTCGTTGGCGACGAAAAGATCGGGCCAGCCATCTTGATCGAAGTCGAGCATGGCAACGCCGAGCGATTTTGAGCTGGTGTCAAAAATTCCGCTGGCGGCGGTGGCGTCTTCGAAGGTGCCATCGCCGCGGTTGTGGAACAGCCAGCAGGTCTCTCCTCGATAGGCCTCGGGAGTGCAATAGGATTTATTTTTTCCATCGAGGCTGCAAAAGACGTCGTGTTCCGGCGACCAATTCACATAATTGCAGACGAAGAGGTCGAGATGGCCGTCGCGATCATAATCGAACCACAGAGCTGAGGTGCTGAAAGCCATGCGCCTGCCGAGGCCGCTGGATTTGGTGACGTCGCGAAAGGTGCCTTTGCCGGTATTCAAAAACAGGTGATTTTGGCCGACACAGGTGATCAAAATGTCGGGGAATCCGTCGTTGTTGTAATCGCCGACGGCGACCCCCATGCCGTATAGTTCGATGTCCAAGCCCGCGGCGCGGGTAACGTCGGAGAAAGTTCCGTTGCGATTATTTTTGTAGAGTTTCAACGCGGAGCGAATACGTTTGTGACCGGGCCAGTCCATGGAATTTACCAGCAGGATGTCCGGGTAGCCGTCCGAATCGTAATCGAGGAAAGCGCAACCGGAGCCGAGGGTTTCCGGAAGAAACTTCCCGCCATAGGCGCCGCTGTTGTGGCGAAAATCGATGCCAGCTTGCGATGTAACGTCCTTTAGCTGGAAAAGAGGATGGCTTGAAGCATTAGCAGCTAACGTGTGCAACGGAAAGAGCGAGTCCAGGGCAAGCGCGGTACCGGACTCCAGAAAAGAGCGCCGCTTCACGGCAGATTCACCAGCCCGTTTCGAATTGCATAGACCACCAGTTCCGCAGTTTTGTGAATTCCCAGGCGCTCCATGATGTTGGCGCGATGGACCGAGACGGTGTTCACGCTGAGATCGAGCTCCGAGGCAATCTCCTTGTTCGATTTTCCGGCGACGATGTGTTGCAGAACCTCGAGTTCGCGAGCGGTGAGCGCCGCGTCGCGCTCGCCTTTGAGAGTTTCGGCGCGCTGAAGCTGCGGATCGATGACCGATTTGCCTGCGGCGACATTCTTTATGGCGCTGGCCAAATCGAGATCGTTGGCGTTTTTAAGAACGTAGCCGCGTGCTCCGGCATCGAGAGCCTGGCGGACGAGGGTGTCTTCTGCATGCATGCTGAGCATGAGGATCGCGGTTTCGGGATGAGAGCGCAGGATTATTCGGGTGGCAGCGACGCCGGTTAGTTCCGGCAACTGGCAGTCCATCACAATTACCTGCGGACGTAATTTCTCAGCAAGCTGCACGGCCTCAGTTCCGTTGCTGGCTTCGCCGACAACTTCAAGTGTTTCGTCATCATCGAGCATGCGGCGGAAGCCGCGGCGCACCAGGGCGTGATCATCCACCAGTAAAACGCTGATCTTATCTGACATTGGATTCTACTTTTTCCCTCGGCGCACTCATTCGAACCAAAGTGCCTCGTGCGTTGGCCGGCAGATATTCAATGTTGCCAGAAATTAATTGCGCGCGTTCGCGCATGGCCACCAGACCGATGCCACGTTCGTAATTTCCGCCAGTCGGCGCGGATTGCGGCGAAATGCCTTTGCCATGATCCTCCACTTCAAGAATCAATGCATCCGACTTGTACATCAGACGTACCCAGGCTTCCTGCACGCCCGCGTGCTTGCTTACGTTGTTCAACGCTTCCTGCGCGATGCGATAAACCTGCACGCCTGCTGACGACTCTATGTTGAAGGGTGTTCCGGATTTTTCATAGTGTAGAGAAAGGCCCATTTGCCGTTCGACGGTGGGAATATACCAATCGAGTGTGCTTTCCAGTCCGACCTCCTCGAGCAGCACCGGATGGAGAGCTTGCGAAAGGCTGCGAATATTGTTCAGCGTGGACTGGGCGATTTCGCGGACTTCGCTCAGATCGGAGTGGAGCGGAGACGATTGCGGCAACTGTTTGTTGGCGCGGCCAAGTAGTACACCGATCGCGGTCAACACCTGCCCGAACTCATCGTGCAGTTCGCGGGAAATGTGGCGCAGCGTGGACTCTTGGGTATGGATTAATTTCTGCGCGAGCTCGCTGCGTTGCGCGGAGAGCAATTCGAGGCGAGCGAATATCCTGCGGTTGGAGCGAATGAGGTAAAGACTAGTGAGCACGATGGCGACCAGAGTTGCGCCAAGCAGCAGATAGAGCTGGCGCTGCACGCCATCGTAAATTTTCGCGATCTTGTCCGCGGCCTGCTCTTCACCTTCGTTGTTTTGTACCAGCAGGCGGGAGACGGCCGTGCTGAGCGCCGCCTGACGGGCTTGCAATGTGAGCTGTATTTGATCGCGAGCTTCTTTTTCTTTGCCGGAGCCGGCCAATTCGAACATGCGATCTACAGCGTCCCAAAATTGCGCGAGGG
>Ga0209488_10000369_pt1 | contig 36971 bp, 35 predicted proteins | sample Rivendell_Oct201_8_FD_188349 | JGI IMG/M metagenome (GOLD analysis project Ga0209488, IMG submission 188349) | Vadose zone soil microbial communities from the Eel River Critical Zone Observatory, Northern California, USA -... | ecosystem: Environmental > Terrestrial > Soil > Vadose zone >...
GCCGTGATCGTGCGCGAGGGCCTGGACCACGTCTTCTATGGCCGGCTCAAGCCCATCTCGGAGAAATGGATTCCGCAAGCGCTCGCTGTCAGCGGATTTTCACGGGAGGAAACTCTCGGCTTCGACGATCCAAAGGCCGTGATGGAGAGCTTCGCGCTTTGGATCAAGGAAAACGCTAACGGCCGCGCCGTGTTCGTGAGCGACAACAACGGCTTCGATTGGCAGTTCATCAATTGGTATTTTTGGCACTTCACAGGCGGGAACCTGTTCGGCCATTCGAGCCAGAACCTCGGGTCACTCTACAAGGGGTTGGTCCAGGACACGTTCAAGAATTTCAAGCATCTGCGCAAGACCACGCACACGCATCATCCGGTCGACGACGCGCGCGGCAACGCTGAGGCTCTGCTCGCCATGAACGCCATGGGACTGAAGATATCGCTCTGACAAGTAGCGCCTACGGCGCCGGCAGGTCCACCTCCGGGGATTCGCTGGCGGATACACTTCCATATGGATGTGCAACGCAACCACATTTGTGCTATACTTTTATAATGGGCACAATCACTCCAGAACGTATTGTCGAACTATGGCCGCCCCTCTCCCAGGAGGCGCGCCAGAAAATCGCTGAAATCGCCGAGGGTGATTCCAGCAAAGACCTCCCGCTCGAACTCTCTGACGAGGAGGAGCGGATGCTTGCGCGGGCACGCGACGATTTCAAGCATGGCCGCGCTCTCGACGCCGATGAATACCATGCCGAGATGTCAGCCTTCATGCAGCGTCTGGCAGCCAAATCCACGTCGTGAGACGCGTCCGTCGATCACGAACCGCCATCGAAAGTGAATTGGGGTCCGTCCCTAATTAATTCGCAGAACGCTTGGCATTTTTTTTGTGCACGGTGTTTCAATCCAAATCCTTGGATTCTAATAAGAGTCCGTTTTCCATAGAATTTCGACAGGCTAGGTCCGACCGCCGATTCGCACAGGGTCGCACAAGATCGCACAACATCTTTGTTTGACTACGCGCTGCGGATCAATTATTGGCGAAATGGTCGTGTCGAATTGCGCCCGCCGCTTGGCCGGGCGCATTTTTATGTCACGGGCAATCCGCACTGTCAGCATCCGAGCTGTGCGGCACGACCAGCGAGCCAGTCTCATGCGTCATCATCAGATAGTGTTGCGTTATTCAACATCCGTCAATATGTTGAATCTGACGGCCGAGAACTACGAAACGATGCCAACCTTTTTGGCCAAAACGAAGCCATCAAAACGTCCCCTCGCGGGTCTGTCCCGCAATTCCCGCTCAGTTCGCGGATCCGCGCGCCGGCGGGAAAGCCGCGTTTGTCGTGGTACCGCGCAACAGGTCAAGCGCCAGATTGAGCGCCTTGTCATCCTTGGCGTTCGGCGGAATGTAGGACTGCGAACCGGTTTCCTCCTGGCCTTCGGCGCCCAGGTGCCCACGCAGCGAGGCCTCGCCCCGGGTGGCTATCCGCGCCTTGAGCTCCTCGGGCACATCCTGCAACACCTCGATGTCGGGCACGATTCCCTTTGCCTGGATGGAACGTCCCGACGGCGTGTAGTAGCGCGCCGTGGTCAACCGCAGCGCGCCATTGCCGGAGCCGAGCGGAATGATGGTCTGTACCGACCCCTTGCCGAAGGAACGCGTGCCGATGATGGTGGCGCGCTTGTGGTCCTGCAGGGCGCCGGCGACGATCTCGGAAGCCGAGGCCGAGCCGCCGTTGATCAGGACGATGACCGGTTTGCCCTTGGTGAGGTCGCCGGCCCGCACGTTGAATCGCTGTGTCTCCTCGGCGTTGCGGCCACGGGTCGAGACGATCTCGCCCTTCTCCAGAAATGCGTCGGACACCGAGACCGACTGATCCAGCAAGCCGCCCGGATTGTTGCGAAGGTCGAGGACATAGCCCTTGAGCTTGTTGCCGGCCTGGTTGTCCAAGTCGGAGAACGCGCGCCGCAGGCCTGTCGTGGTCTGCCCGGTGAACTGGGTGATCCGGATATAGCCGATGTCTTCGCCATTGAGGTTCGAACGAACAGCACGTACCTGGATGATGTCGCGGGTGAGCGACATCTCGATCGGCGCGTCGGCGCCCTTGCGCATTATCCTGAGCTTGACCTTGGTATTTGCCGGTCCGCGCATTTTCTCGACTGCCTGGTTGAGGGTCAGCCCCAACACCGGCTCGTCGTCGACATGGGTAATCATGTCGTTGGCCATGATGCCGGCTCGATGCGCCGGAGTGTCGTCGATCGGCGCCACCACTTTGACGAGGCCGTCTTCCATGTTGACCTCCATTCCAAGCCCGCCGAATCTCCCGCTCACCTGGGTCTGCATGGCGCGGAAACTCTTCGAATCCATGTAACTCGAGTGCGGATCGAGCCCGGCCAGCATGCCGTTGATTGCAGATTCGATAAGCTTGTTGTCATCCGGCTTATCGACGTAGTTGGTGCGGACCCGTTCGAACACGTCATGGAACAGGGCGAGTTCCCGGTACGTTTCGGAGGCGGCCGCATTCGCGCTCGATCCGTCGAACACGATTCGGGGCTGCGCGGCGAGGAGCGCCAAGGCTGCGCCTGCCGCGGCACCCAGGAGGATGAGTGGAGTCTTGCGCATCATCCGATATCCTTTTCGATTTCGCTTGCCGCCCACCAAGGGCCCAAAAAGTGTTTCGCGACGCCGGAACGCAATGTAGCATCAACTGGAACGCGCCGCGAGGCCTCCAATCTGGATGTGCAAAACTGCTATGTCCGTGCTGCATATGCGTTATGACCACGATAACTTGAGAGCTACGCGCCTTGTTCCTTGCCTCAACGCGCCGATCGCAGCCCTCTCTCGATCTCAATGCCGTCGCGTGGCAGGGGCCATAGAACAAGCGCTACCAGATTCCCGGGATCCATCTGTAGCGCGTAAGCGTCGCGAACTCCGCATAGCCTGGCAGTTCGCGGTGCAAGGTTGCATCCTCCAATATGGTGCGAATTGCCAGGACGACGACAACGAATAGCGCCGGTAGCATGGCAATAGCGAGCCCAAGGCAAGCGCGATCCCGAAGGTCAGAACGATTCGGGATAGCCAGTCCTCAACTCGCCCGATGTGGGATCGGACAAGAACTCGATGTCCTGGATCCCAGGCTGACTTGGCAATCAAAGTCGAGATAGGATCAATTGACACGCACCGAAGCAAGGCCATGCCCCGTGAAAATCCACGCCAAATACGTGTCTGCCGAAGAATCCGGCGACGAGTACTTCCAGATTTCGTTCGACAGCGAGGCCCCTAACGACGATGACTTCGATTTGTCGGATCTCGATCACCCTTATCTCCTCGTTTCACGTCAGTTTGAGTGCGAAGACGGTGGCCGTTGTTACTTCGAGACCCACGATTACGATACCTACGCGGGCAACTTCCGGCTGCGGCTCATTGAGTTCACACCGACCCGGTTCGCCTTCGAGATCGCCAGGGAAGCAAACAAATACGTCGAGGTGAACTACGACTTGGGCGCCAAGCAGTTCCGTGACGTGCAGCGCATCGTGCACATCATTTTTGGCGTCCACGGCTGAGGTGGCACCTGGCAATCAGCGTGGAGTTCACGGCGCCGGCAGGCCGGGGCCGACCTCGGGCGCCTCGCTGGCGTCGGCATGCACTCCTTCGCGGATGACGCGCAGCGTCACCTCGCGCAGGTATTTCTGCAATTCGGCATCGAGTTCCTTGAACTCCGGCCAGAGGACTTCGTCGATGAAACGGCGCGGCGCGCGCACCAGCACAGTGGTGTAGCGCTGGCGGTAGCGGCGATAAGGTTCAAGGCCGTAGCGCCGGCAGAGGGCCAGGAACAGAAGGCGTGACCAGGCATCGCCCATCGAGAACTGTATCTCGGTTGCGGTTTCCTTGGCGCCCATGTCGTCGAGTTTTGCGCGGATGCGCCCGAGCGCTGCTTCCGCGGCCGAACGCTCGCCCGCCGTGCCGGCGCCGGCAAACAGCGCCTCGATCTTGCGAAGTTTTTCCCGCAGGTGGCTGTCGTTGAGCATTTTTGTTGGTCCGTTCTTGGCGGACCATGCGAGCATTGCACGCGCGTCGGGTCAATGCGCGGAACTGCGTTGTCAGCAGAATTCTAAGCCGCGCCTTCGATCTCCGCCTTCACGGCCGTGAACGCCTCCGGCGTATCGACATCGGTCAGCACGCCCTTGTTTTCCACGGGTACTTCGACCACCGCTTCGCCATAGCGCTTGATCAGGTTGCGCGCGCCGACGTCGCCTTCGATGGCGATGAGGTCGGCGAAAAATCGCCGCGCCCACAGCACCGGATTGCCGCGCTGGCCATTGATGCTCGGCATCACGGCAAGCGCTCCCTTCTCGGGATCGAAGGCGGCGATGAGACGATCGATGAGCGCCGCATCGACTTGCGGCATGTCGCCAAGGCACACGACGACGCCGTCGACATCGGCGGGAAGCGTCACGATGCCGGCGCGCAGCGACGTGCCGAGTCCGTCGGCAAAATGCGGATTGTGGACAAGGCGAACGGGGAGACCGCCAAGCGCCTCTTCGACGCGCTCGCGCTGGTGGCCCGTGACGACGATCACTGGTTTCGCACGCGATGCGAGCGCCTGTTCGACGCAGATGCGCACCAGCGGCTTGCCGCCGATCTCGGCGACGAGCTTGTTCGACGCGCCCATGCGCGTGGAACGGCCTGCCGCCAAGACGACCGCCGCAATGTGCCGGTCCGACACGACGGCTGGTTCGTCGCGCGGCTGCGGCCGTGTGACGATTTCCATCAGCAGGCCACCGACACCCAATGCGGTGATCGCCTGGCGCGGCACGTCGAGGCCGGCGAGCAGGCGCATCAGCACCCAGTCGAAACCGTTTTCCTTCGGGCTGCGCGCGCATCCGGGCGCACCCAGAACAGGACGCCCACGCGCGCTCCCGAGCAGCAAAAGATTGCCGGGATCGACCGGCATGCCGAAATGCTCGATGCGTCCGCCGATGGCCTCGACCGCGGCCGGGATCACGTCGCGCCGGTCCGCGATGGCAGATGCTCCAAACACGATGACGAGTTCGGCGCCATCGCGCAGCACGTCTTCAAGCGCAGTCACGAGCGCCGCCTGCTCGTGTGGCACGCGCAGGTCGGCCATAATGGTGGCACCGGCCGGCGCCAGGCGCTCGGCCATGACCTTGACCGTCTTTTCGATGACCTTGTCGGCAAGGCCCGGCAGTACGGTCGAGACGACGCCGACTTTCCGGATCCGAAACGGCGCGACGCGAACCAGCGGCGCGGCACCGCGCGCGACCTTCACGGCCTCATCGCGCACACTCGCCGCGATGGCGAAAGGAATGATCTTGACGGTCGCGATCATTTCGCCGGCAACAACTGGCTTGAAGGCGTTGAGGGTCGCGAAGGTGACCGATTCATCGATCAGGTTGAGGCGGTCGATCGCCTCCTTGTCGACCACCAGCACGCCGGCTGTCTCAGCAAACAGATTGGCGCGGCCCGTGAATGCGCGATCGACCCGCACGCCCTCGCCCGCGACCGCCGAAGCAATTTCGGCTGCCGCGACATCTTCCGTAACATCGTCGGGCTCGAACCGCGCCACGACCAGTTCGGCAATGCCGGCGGCCTTAAGCGCCGCAATCTCTGCCTGACCGATGAGCGTGCCCTTCTTGAGCACCGTTCCGCCCTTGCGGATGGAGTGAGCCGCAATGCCCCCCTCCGCCGCCGCAACCGGAACGGGCCCGAATTTCACTTTGTTTTCTCCGCCGACTGGCGTAGCCGCGCCGTGATCTGGCCCAGGACCGCCACCGCGATTTCAGCCGGCGAAACCGCGCCGATATCAAGCCCGATCGGCGAGTGGATGCGCGCGAGCGCCCCCTCCGAAATGCCTTCCTGTTTAAGCCGGTCAAGGCGCCGTGCATGGGTTTTGCGCGACCCCAGCGCCCCGATATAGAAGCAGTCGCGCGACAGTGCATGGGCAAGTGCCGGATCGTCAATTTTGGGATCGTGGGTGAGCGCCGCAAAGGCCGTGTAATGGTCGATGCCGAGTGGCGGCAGCGCCTCGTCCGGCCACTGTGCAATGACGCGCACATCCGGGAAGCGCTCGGCCGTCGCAAAGGCCGTGCGCGGATCGACGATCGTCACGTCATAGCCAAGTTGCTTCGCCATCGGGGCGAGCGCCTGGCTGATGTGAACGGCACCGGTGATGACCAGCCGCGCCGACGGCACATGGACGGTCAGGAAGAACTTGCCCTGCGGGGTTTCTTCCATGCCGCTCTTGCCGCTGCGGATGTGCTTTTCGAGCACTTCCTTGAGCGAGTCGCTCGCAACATCTGTGGCTTTCACGAGCCGCTGCGCGGCGGTCGCCACATCGGTGACAACGATCGCCGCGCGCCGTGCGGCGCGTTCGGTATTTAACGATGACAAGATGTCTAGTTTCATGGGGAAAGGTTCCACTCACTCGGTGTGTCCCCTCCCCCTTGTGGGGAGGGTTAGGGAGGTCGTTCACCAGTCGACCGACAAACTCGGTGTGTCCGCTCCCCCTTGTGGGGAGGGTTAGGGTGGGGGGTGCCGAGCGCCAAGACATTGAGGTGTGCTACGAGGGGATACCCCCCACCCGACCGCTTCGCTGCAGCGAAGCGGTCGAACTCCCCACAAGGGGGAGGTGGACCGAGTATGCCGCTCGCGCATTGCGAACATCACCCTACTCCACCTTCTCGACGTAGACCCTGATGGTGCCGCCGCACGAGAGCCCGACCTTCCAGGCGCTTTCATCAGCGACGCCGAATTCAAGCGTCTTGGGTTTACCGCTTTCGATCACGTCAAGCGCTTCCGTCACAACCGCGCCTTCCACGCATCCGCCGGAGACGGACCCTAAGAAGTTGCCCTGGTCGTCGATCACCAGGTTGGAGCCGACCGGCCGCGGCGCCGAGCCCCAAGTCTCGACCACGGTGGCGAGCGCCACGCCACGGCCCTTGCGGCGCCAATCTTCCGCTGCTTTGAGAATGTCTTCATCGCGTGCCAGCATGGCTCCCTCCATCTCAGACAAGTGAACTTAGTCGTAGATAACTACGCCACCTTGGCGAGCCAAGTCTTCGGAAAGACGAGCTTCGGATCGCCGGCACCCTTAGCCGACAACGCCGCGACCAGATCGGCCATGGTGGCGAGGGTGTGGATGGGGCGCATTTCGTCGACATGCGGCAGCATCGCCCGGATGCCCTTGGCCTTGGCCTCGAAGCCGGCAAATCGCAAAAGCGGATTGAGCCATATGAGCCGCCGGCACGAACGGTGCAGGCGATCAATCTCGAAGCCGAGGTCGTCGCCGCCATCGCGTTCAAGACCATCGGTGATCAAAAGCACGATGGCGCCTTGTGTGAGCACGCGCCGCGCCCATTCCTTGTTGAACGCGCGCAGCGAAGTTGCAATGCGCGTGCCGCCCGACCAGTCGGCAACGCTCGCCGAAACGACGTTGAGCGCTTCGTCGGGGTCCTTCTGCCGCAGCGCGCGCGTCACATTGGTGAGCCGCGTGCCAAACAAGAACGTGTGGACGCGCTTGCGCGCATCCGTCACCGCATGAAGAAAATGCAGGAACAACCGCGTGTACTGGCTCATCGAACCCGAAATATCGAGGAGCGCCACGATCGGCGGCGCCTTGCTGCGCGCACCCAGATATTTGAGATCGATAACAGCTCCGCCCGCCTTGAGGCTTGCACGCAGCGTGCGGCGCATATCGACCATGTGACCATGCGGACGGGGCACAAGCCGCCGTATCTTGATCTCATCGAGCGACAACACGAGCCGCTTGATGGCTGCCTTGGCGGCCGCAATCTCGGCCGCCGTCATCTGCGCGAAATCCTTGGCCTGCAGTATCTCGCGATCGGAAACCGTAAAGCGCGCGTCGCGTTCCACTTCCGTCTTGTCGCGTTCGAGCGGGCGAAGTGCTGCGAACAAGGCCTCCTGGACGCGTTGCGCGCCTGGCTTTGGCGGCGCCTCCTCTTGCGTCAGTGGTGGCGGCAATATGAGCTTGTCGAAGGAAGCACGCTTGCGGAAAAACAATGCGAAGGCCTGATCGAACAGCAGCGAATGTTCGTGCCGCTTCACAAAAACGGCATGCAGCGTCCAGTAAAAATCCGCGCGGGTTCCGACACCGGCTGCTGCCACGGCCTCAAGCGCATCGAGCACGGCGCCGGGTCCAACCGGAATCCCGGCTGCCCGCAGCGCGCGTGCAAAATAAACGATGTTGTCGGCGAGATGGTTCATCTCTTTCGGTTACCCGGCCTGACTTGCGACACTTTGAACAATAAGTGAATCGGCCGGCCTTGTTTGTAGTTCCGCCTTTACGGCGGCTTCGCCGCGGGCGGTCTTTCCTTGCCGCCAGCGGATAAAGACCGCCTAAAGGCGGAACTACGAACGGACGCACCCGCGGAATATGTAGCACTTATTGTTCAACGTGTCCTTACCCGGCCGCGCGCACGCTCTCGATCAACTCCTTGGCATTGCTGCCTTCGATGCGCGTGATGTCGTCTTGATACTTGAGCAGCACACCGAGCGTGTCGGATACCGTCGCGGGATCAAGCACCAAGGCATCGAGTTCGGTCAAGGCCGTCGCCCAATCAAGCGTCTCGGCAACACCGGGGACCTTGAACAGGTCCTGCTTGCGCAGCGCCTGCACGAAATGCACGACCTGTTCGGAGAGCGCCTTCCCGATGCCCGGCACCTTGGCGCGCACGATCTTGAGTTCCCGCTCGGCATTGGGATAGCCGACCCAATGGTAGAGACAGCGCCGCTTGAGCGCGTCGTGAATCTCGCGCGTCCGGTTCGATGTGATCAGCACGATCGGGGGCGCTGCCGCCTTCACGGTGCCGAGCTCCGGGATCGTCACCTGGAAGTCTGCCAGCACTTCGAGGAGGAATGCTTCGAATGCCTCGTCCGCCCGATCGAGTTCATCGATCAGCAATACGGGCGAACCCGCGGCATCCGGTTCGAGCGCCTGCAGGAGCGGCCGCTTGATCAGGAAACGCTCGGAGAACACATCGTGTTCGATGCGCGCGCGATCGTGCTCGCCCTGCGCTTCCGCCACGCGGATCGCAATCATCTGCGCCGCATAGTTCCACTCATAGACAGCGGCCGCGACATCGAGGCCTTCGTAGCATTGCAGCCTGATGAGGCGGCGGCCGAGCGTGCCGGACAGCACCTTGGCAATTTCGGTCTTGCCGACACCTGCCTCGCCTTCCAGGAACAAAGGCCGGCCCATCCGCAGCGCAAGAAACAGCACCGTGGCGAGCGAGCGTTCCGCCACATAGTCACCGGCTGCAAGCAGGTCCAGCGTCGCGTCGATCGAGGTGGGCAGCGCTTGCGGTTTCTGTGATTGATTTTTTTGCGATGGATTCATGGGGGCAGGTATAGCCCGGCAGAGCGAACATGTCGCGGCGATTGGGGCCGTAGGGCTTGCCGCGGGCTCCCACCTCTCCCCGCTCTTCTGCGGGGAGAGGTCGACCGCTTCGCTCTTCGCGAAGCGGTCGGGTGAGGGGCGACCACCAGCTCGGTCACGTCGCGTTGCTGCCCCTCATCCCAACCTTCTCCCCGCAAAGGGCGGGGAGAAGGAGCACACCGAGTTCGCTGCTCGTTCAACGACTCAACTTAGTAGGCGGGTTCACGCGCACTTTGCGCGAGAACCCGGCTACATCAGCTCAATGCGCGAGCGCATTCGGGCGGAGCTGGAAATGGACCACCAGCGGTGATGATTGCGTCTTCTCTGTCGTACCCGGCGCGCCCGGATGTGGCGGGTCGATGCCTTCGATGTGGATCGGCGTGCGGTTGCCCGACGTGACCCACAGCCCGCGGGCCTTCCAGCCCCCGTTGCGATCATCGATGCGGCCCTCGAGACCCTTGGCGAAGAAGCCCATCGGATAGGGGACACGAAGCTGCACCATCGCGCCGTTGACGAGGGCGAACAGCGCGTCCGACTGGTTGCCGGTCATGACCGGCACGTCGGCGCCGAGACCAAGAATGTCATGCTGGTCGACCCAGGTATAATAAGGATTTTCCGCCGCTCCCGAATCGCCCTGGTAGCCAGGTCCCGGAACCGCGTAGAAATCCCAGCCCTCCGGACACTTGTTGCCCAATTCTGCGCCCGGCCCATTGAGCGGTCCCTTGCATTTGCGGCGGTCAAAGCTGCCGAGGTGACCTGAATCGAGCGGCACCCAGACCACGCCCTTGCGATCGACATCCATCCCGCGGATGCCGAAGCCGGGGAGCGGAATCTTGTAGATTTCCGCCATCGCGGTGTCAGGCGGATTGGCGCCCGGCGCCATCCGCACGACGTAGCCGGGATGCGCGAGGTTGGAGCCCCAGAGAGCGCCGTCGGCCGGCGACCAGGCGATGCCGTAGAAGCTGAACGGGATACGCGTATCTTTGCTGTAGTCGGGCGCGCGGCCAGGTTCGTTGTAACCCTCGTCGCGTTTGCCGTTGGCATTGGTGTCGACGATCAGCGGCGTCCAGCCTTGTGACCTCATGGCATCGCCGGTCTCAAAATACATCTTGGTATTGAGCCAGCCCACGACGGCGAGATTTCCTTGCGTGTTGTTGCTCAGCCAAAGCGTATTGTTGGCGTCCTCGGCGAAGTTGAGGTGATGCGTCCCGAAGCACGTATCAACGTGATAATATTTCTTGAGCTTTGGATCATAGATCGTGATCTGGCGCGCGTTCTGCACAAACCCGTCGGGCGTGCCGGCGAGCGGATACAGTTGCGCCGAGCGTATGGGTGAGCCGCGCTTGCAATATTCGGGCGGATCCTTGGGCGAGCGCGTCTGGGCGGTGAAGTAGACGCGTCCGTCCTGATCCATCATTGGATTATGCGCGTTTACCTGGGTGTCCCAGATCTGCTCGGTGCCGAAGTACGGCGATGGCGCGATCACCGGATTGGCGAGCGCCGAGGACGGCGCGTATTTCGGATCCGCAACCGGCACATCGAGCACGCTCTTGGTGTTCTTCACCGGATCGAGCACCGGCAGCTTGCTGGTTGATAGTTCGGCGGCGCCATACATCGGCCCATAACCGTTGACGGTCGGATCGCGCCGGTCGGTCGCGATCAGGTCGTGGAGGTAGTGCTTGGGGTCCGACCAGTCGCGCACCGTGATCACCAGATTGCGTTCGACTCCGGTCGGCCGCGCCGGCGTGGCATTTGGCAATTCGCCGGCCTTGATGCGGTCGGTCCAGTCGGCGAGCGCCGCCAGATGGCCGCCGTCCGGCGTGAGCAGCGGCGCCATATTGTTGACCATCGTGGTGCCGGCCGGCCCCGACTGGATGCGCCGCGCCCAGGCCGCGATCGACGAATCAAACTTGCCGAGCGATTCAGGGATCGTGCGCGTCGCGTAATTGCCGATCTGGTGGCAGTTGCCGCAGCCGTTGGTCTTCACGACGTTGAGATATTGATCGTAGGTCTTGAAGACGGGATTGATCCCATTGCCGTTCGGTCCTGTTCCCGGGAACATGCTCTGGTCCGGAATCTTGATCATCGCCGCCCAATAGATCGCCGGATAATATTGCGCGGCATCCTTGAGGCTTGGTGCAATCACGGCCGTCAGGTTGAGGAGTTTGCCGGGCTCGGCATCGACCTTGGGCGAATCGACAAGGCCGTAACCGCGCACCCAAATTCGGTATTTGGCCTTGGGCAGGTCAGGAATGACGTAACGGCCGACTTCGTCGGTCACCACCATCTTGGCAAAGCGCGTCCCAAACTCGGTCGTCTCTGCGACCACCCATACGCCGGCTTCGGGCCCAAAGCGGCTCGTCACGATGCCGCCGATGTCGTCGCCGTCGATTGCCACGGCCACGTTTTGTGCAGCGGGCGCCTGCGGCGCACGTGCTGCCGGAGCCGGTTGGGCGTTGACTGCGGCCGGATACCCGGCCGTCAGCAAAAGGACCGCAACGCTTGCATAGAGAGCCATCTTGGCGTGCATCATTTGATCTCCTCGTGGAGGTTACGGTGAACTCGTCCGGGGGCACCGGCTGCCCCTTTGACCTTTCACCCGTAATCCTACTACAAATCCGCGCCGGAACCGAACGAGTTCCGGCAGGGAGGCACAATCATGGGCGCGCGACAAATGGTCAACACAAAAACCCTACACGGTATGATGACTTCCTTGATCCTGGCCGCTGCCATTGCGGGCCTGGGCGCTGGCGCTGCTCAGGCCGCTGATGTCGCCAAAGGCCAGGCCGCCTTCGTGCGGCAATGCGCGATCTGCCACACGATCGACAAGGGCGGCGAGAACCGGATCGGCCCCAACCTGTTCGGCGTGGTTGGACGGCGTGCCGGAACCATGCAGGGATTCCGCTACACGAACGCGTTCCGTACCACCGCGACCTTCGAATGGACGGAAGGCCTGCTCGGCCCCTGGATCTCGCTCCCATCGGTCATGGTGCCGGGCACTGCCATGGGCGGATTCCCCGGCGTCGCCGACCGCGACAAGGACGATATCGTGGCCTACCTGGCAGCGCAGAAGTGAAGTTCGGTCCGTCCCCTCCGCCCAGTTCGTTCAATACGGCCTGCGATAAGGCGGCGGATAGGGCGACGGATTATAGGGCTGGGGATAATACGGCGGTGGAGGTTCAACCGGCACATAAACCACGGGAATGGGCGAAAAGTAACGGCACCATCCATCGGGGTTGATCGGGGGTTCGACAATCGTGCAAGCTGCGTAAGGCCTGAAATTCGCGCACCCGGCGCACCGAGCAGGTCCGTTCGGATAGTACTGATAACGCGCCGTTGATTTCCAGACCCAATATTCAGCCTTTGCGTCATTCCCTATTGTAACCGAAACAGCGCCCACGACGACCGCCTGGGCGCAGGCCCGGTGCAGAAAATCGCGGCGGGAAACGTTGGGGCCATCAACCGTTTTGCCAGAATGGGTGTTGTCGGCCGGATTTAATGCGACAGATTTGCAATCGTCTCTCATGGTCACCTCCCGTGGTCGGTGCCCAAAATTGAAACTGGAATAAGTCAAAAATAGTTCGGGGTCAGGTTTCGCGTTCGGAGTTCCGCCTTCAGGCGGCCCGATCGTAGCCCGGATGGAGGGCCGCAACCGCGCTTGCGCGGTTAAGGCGCGTAATCCGGGGCTCGGGCCATGTCGCAATGCGACCCGCATTAGGCATCTGCGCGTCTCACGACGCGCAGATAGCTCCATGCGGGCTACGAAGCCCGCTCCGACTCTTCACAGTCTCGGCTTTGAGGTAACAAAGGCCGCGTATACGGCGGCCTCCAAACCGTCACTCCACCGCCGCCGCAACTGCGCGACGCGCCAGCACGCCCACCAGATGCGCGCGATATTCCGCGCTGCCGTGGATGTCGCTGCCCATGCCCTCCTGTCCGATGGTCATGCCGTCGAGCGATTTGGTACCGAATCGCTTCTTGAGCGCCTCCTCGAATGTCGGCACCCGGAACACGCCATTGCCACCGGCGCCCGTCACCGCGACGCGCACTTCCGAACCGCGCTTGGAAACGAACACGCCGACCAGCGCATAACGCGAGGCCGGATTGGGGAACTTGACGTAGCCCGCCTTGTTGGGTTTGGGAAACTGCACCTTGGTGATGATTTCATCAGGCTCGAGCGCCGTCTCGAACAAGCCTTTGAAGAAATCGTCCGCCAGGATGCGCCGCTTGTTGGTGATGATGGTCGCGCCAAGCCCGAGACAGGCCGCCGGATAGTCCGCATTGGGATCGTTGTTGGCGACGGAGCCCCCGATGGTACCTCGATGTCGCACCGCGGGATCGCCGATAAGCCCCGCGAGGTAAGCAAGCGCCGGGATCATTTCCTTTACCTCAGCCGAGTTCGCCACCACGGCATGACGGGTCATGGCGCCGATGGTGACCGACCGTGCGCCCGTTTCAATGTCGGTAAGACCCTCGATATTTGTCATATCGACGATGTGCTTGGGACCCGCCAGGCGAAGCTTCATCGTCGGGATCAAAGTATGACCACCCGCGAGCAGCTTGGCTTCCTCCTGCCGCGCCAACAGGCCCGCGGCCTGGCGAACGGTCGTCGGGCGATGAAACTTGAATGCGTACATCAGGCTCTCCTAAATCGCTTTCCACACATCACGTGGACTTTTGCTTGCCAGCGTCCTTGCCCATGGCCTTGGCGCCAGCCGCGATCGACTTCACGATATTGTGGTAACCGGTGCAGCGGCAGATGTTGCCTTCGAGCTCGTGGCGAATGGTTTGGTCGTCGAGGTCGTTGCCCTTGCGGTCAACGATGTCGATCGCCGTCATGATCATGCCGGGTGTGCAATAGCCACATTGCAGCCCATGATTCTCGCGGAACGCCTCCTGCATCGGATGCAGTGTCCCGTCCGGATGCGCCAAGCCCTCGATGGTCAAGACATTGGCGCCTTCGATCTGCCAGGCGAAAACCGTACAGGATTTCACCGCCTTGCCGTCTACCTGGACCACGCAGGCGCCACACTGCGAGGTGTCGCAGCCGACATGCGTGCCGGTAAGCCGCAAACTCTCACGCAGGAACTGCACCAGCAGGGTACGGGGATCGACGTCACCAGTGACGGGCTTGCCGTTCACCGTCATCGCAACGGCAGACATTAAATACCTCCTCGAAATCCAAACACTTTGCGCCTGTTTTGGCCCGCGCCTTACAGCCTTGGGCGAGGCACGTGGTGGGCAACGGCAGTTTAGGTCCAAATCGGGCCGAATTTCACCCTTTTTGTCTGTCGGGGCACGTTAATCTCCGAACCCGTGAGGCCGGTCAAGGGTAATCGGACGCTTATTTACCCCGTCTTCGGAACCACAGCCTCGGCAAATTTGAGGAAAAAATCGTCGGCCGTCTTCTTGGCCGCGCTGTTGATCAGGCGTTGGCCAAGTTGGGCAAGCTTGCCTCCGATCTGGGCCTCGACGTTATATGTAAGAAGCGTGCCACCGTCCCGGTCGGAAAGCGCCACGGTCGCGCCCCCTTTGGCAAAGCCTGCAACGCCGCCCTCCCCTTCGCCGGAGATTCGGTAGCTGTTGGGCGGATCAAGGTCGGAAAGCCGCACCTTGCCCTTCCAACGCGCTTTGACGGGGCCGATCTTGATGGTGGCCATGGCCTGGAATTCATTGTTGTCGTTCAGTTCGAGCTGCTCGCAGCCGGGAATGCAGCCTTTGAGCACCGCGGGATCGTTGAGCATGGCCCACACCCGGTCGCGGCTCGCGGAAAGTTGCACCTCCCCGCTCATTGTCATTGCCATAAGGTTCTCCGTCGTTGCTGACGTCCTATTAGGCGCTGGCTGGCGAGGAGGAAAGCCCTCTTGCGGGTGCAAAGGCGTCCAATGGCGACGCCAGGGGGTTGGCGGCCGGCTTTGGGGCGGCTAAACGTGTCTCTGCACGCCAACCGACGCCCGGTCCAAAGGTCCGCTGCCTTCCACCATGACCGTATTTTCCTTTTCGCTCCTCACGCCCTCGATTTCAAGTGAAGCCATGCTCGCGGTCGTCGACGACCGCGCCAGGCTGCAACGCATGTTGGATTTTGAAATCGCATTGGTGCGCGCGCTGGCGGCCCTTGGCCTGGTTCCCGCGCTTGCCACGGATAAGGTTTCTGAAGCCGCAAAGATCGAGAAATATGATCTTGCCAAACTGGGTGAGGAGGCGGTCAGGGCCGGCGACATCGCAACCCCTGTCGTCAAGGCGCTCACCGACGAAGTCGCCAAGACAGACTCCGCGGCGGCGCGCTTCGTCCATTGGGGCGCCAGCAACCAGGATCTGACGGACACCACCCAGGTGCTCGAACTGCGCGCCGGCATCGATGTCCTGCTGATCGACCTCGGCAAGGCAATCGATTCTTTCACGGCGCTGGCGGGACGCCATCGCCGCACCGCATCGTTGGGGCGCACAACGTTGCAGCATGCACTGCCGCTGCCGCTTGGTCTCAAAATAGCGAATTACGCAAATGCGCTCGCCCGTTCGCGTGATCGCCTGCGCCGCCTGCGGAAGGAAGCACTGGTCCTGCAGTTTGGCGGCCGGGTTGGCACACTGGCGGCCCTTGGCGAGCGTGGACTGCAAGTTACCGAACGTCTGGCTGCGCTCCTTGATCTGCCGGCGCCGGAAGCACCCTGGCTTGGCCACAGCGATCGGCTCGCGGAAGTAGCCGCCGCCATTGCCATCATGACCGGCAGCTGCGGCAAGATCGCCCGCGACATCGCGCTCATGATGCAGACGGAAGTCGCGGAAGCATTCGAGCCGGCGCCGCGCGTCACCGATATCGCCTCAGCGATGCCTCACAAGCGGGTGCCGGTGCTTGCCGCGACCGTACTGAGCGCAGCGACAATCGTGCCCAATCTGCTCGCCACCATCGTTGCCGGTCAGGTGCAGGAACACGAACGCGGGGTCGGCGGCGGACAGGCACAATGGCACACCTTCCCGGCCCTGCTGCTTGCGAGTTCCAGTGCGATCTCCGCAATAGCAACGATTGCACAAGGCCTCGATGTCGACCCCGAACGCATGCGCAGCAATCTTGAGGTCACGCATGGCCTGATCATGGGCGAAGCCGTGGTGAATTCGTTGAGCACGAAGCTCTCGCGCGAAGCCTCCGAAATCATCGTCGAGGAAGCAAGCCGCAAGGCCATCGCCGAAAAGCGGCATCTCAACACGGTGCTCTCCGAAGACCCGCGCGTGACCGCACACATGACGCCCGGCGAACTCGCCCGCCTGTTCGAACTCATGAACTACCAGGGCTCGGCCCAGACTTTCATCGAGCGGATTGTCGGCGCCCTGCAGGCGCGCGGCATGAAGCGAATTTAACAAACGGATATGGAATGCCGATCATCGACGCAGACGGTTGTCCGATCAACGTAGAAGTCGAAGGCCCGGACGGCGCCCCCTTTCTTATTCTTGCGAATTCGCTCGGCACGACTCTGCATATGTGGGACGCGCAAGTCGCGCCTTTCACGAAATCATTTCGCCTTGTGCGGTTTGATCGGCGCGGCCATGGCAAGTCCGGCGTGCCGAAAGGGCCATACAGCATGGAACGGCTCGGTCGCGACGTGCTCGCCGTGATGGACGGTCTTGGCATCAAGACGGCGAATTGGTGCGGCCTGTCCATGGGCGGCATGGAAGGCATGTGGCTTGGCGCGAATGCCGGCCACCGTTTCGAACGGCTCGTCTTGTGCAATACGTCGAGCTACTTCGCCGACAAGAAATCCTGGAACGATCGCCTCGCGCTCGTGCGCCAGAACGGCGTTGCAAGTTTTGCCAAAGCCAATATGGAGCGCTGGTTCACGCAAGGCTTTCGCGAACGTGCGCCAGAAATTGTGACGCAGGTCAGCAACATGTTCAGCGCCACACCGCTTGAAGGCTATGTGGGTTGCGGCGAAGCCGTGCGCGACATGGACCATCGCGAAATCCTGGCGCTCATCAAAGCGCCGACGCTTGTGATCGTCGGCAAGCACGATCCTGCTACCGTGCCGGAAGCCGGAGAATTTGTTCGAAACCACATTGCGGGCGCAGCACTCGTCACACTCGACGCTGCGCATCTCTCCAATATCGAACAGGCCGACGAATTTACCAAGGCAGTTTTGGGATTTCTTAAGTCGTAACCCCGTGTCTTAAGTCGTAACCACGTGTCGCGGTCCGCAGAGTGTCGTTAAACATCTTTCTGGCCTAGTAACCGGCATGTCCGCAAGGCCATTGCAATCGGGTAACCGGGTCACCACATCTGCCGTCAGAAAACCTTGCCCCTACCGCCCAACGTCTTGGTTCGCGGACCCCAAGGGCATGGTTTATCCGGCGTAACGCCCATGAGATTCTTTCCCCCAAATTTGCACCGCTGAGACCACGAACCGTGTTGCAACGGTGCGTCCTGGACAGTTGCGCCAAAGCGCAAAGTAAGAGAACGCGATTGAAATTTTCTCTCCGGTGGCATCCCCGCCGGAATTACATCGGTGTAAAACCATGTCAAACATTCCCCTATTCATCCTTGCCGCGTTGGTGCTGTTTGCCCTGTTGGGCGTGCGCATCGCGGACCAATATGTGCGTGCTGTCGTGTTCCGGCTGGGGCGTTACCACTCGACCAGAGGGCCCGGCCTCTATTGGCTTATTCCCCTTGTCGAATGGCAGCGCAAAGTCGATTTGCGCATCAGCACCGCCGCTGTGGAAGAACAGGAGACCATCACCAATGACAACGTTCCAATCAAGGTCAATGCCGTGGTCTGGTATCGGATTGTCGATTCCAAGGCAGCCGTGCTCGAAGTCAAGAATATCGACACGGCCGTCATTCAGGTCGCACTGACGACCTTGCGGACCGGCATCGGCCAGCACTCTTTGGACGAAGTGCTCAAGGAGCAAGAAGCCGTGTCGGCGATCATCGGGCAGAAGATCGACGCCGTGACAGAGCCATGGGGCGTGAAGGTCGAACGCGTGGAAATGAAGAATGTCGAGATACCGCAATCCATGCAGCGCGCCATGGCCCAGGAAGCCGAAGCCCATCGCGAGAAGCGCGCGCGCCTGATCAAGGCGCAAGCGGAATTCGAAGCGGCCGAACAGTTGCGCAAGGCATCGGAAATCATCATGCAGAACCCGGCCGGCCTCGAACTTCGCCGCATGCAGATGATCACCGAGGTCGGCGCAGAACAGAACACGATGACCATCATCATGATGCCGAGCGAATTCGTGAACATGGCGGCAGCTTATGCGAAGGCTGTCGCGCCGCGGGCGTGATGCTTCGGACAACGGTAGGGTGGGCCATCAGGGCGTTTACGCCCGTCTGCGACGGGCGAAGGGCGCTTGGCACAATGCAAGTGTAAGCAACGAGCTATCGTGGCGCCGTGCCCACGCGCCACTCTCAACCGCCGGCGCGTGGGCACGGCGCCACGAAGGACCGTTTCATTATCGACCATTGTGCCAGGCGCCTTTGCCGACCCTACCAGGCTCGGGAGGCCGTTGACACGACAACTTGAACCGCTGGATTGACAACCGTCACTTTCCGGCGGTCGCCCGGAGTTTGCGAAACTCCTCAAGAGATTTCGGCCAGAACGGATTTGCAGGATCCATCGTTTGCGCCTTGGCGAGGAAGGATTCGGCGAGCGGAACGGCATCGACTTTGAAGGTGCCCGCAAACATCCCGCCCATCATCAATCCGTACATGCCCAGAATCCGACCTGCGATTCCAACGGTGATCGGATCCGTCGAACTCTTCAGTTCCTGGCGGGCGCGCTTGGCGAAATCGCCCGCCGCTTCCGCCGGATTGTGGCGGGTCGGCAGGCCGTTCTGATTCAAACCGTCAACGCCCAGAATGGCGAGCGCGTATAAATAGCCCAGCCGTTCCGACCATTGTTTGTCGTTTGGGACAATTTTTTGTGCCTCAGTGAGCAACGCTGCGGTGCGCTCTTTGTCGGACAGTTGAAAGAATTTTGCGACATTGCCGAGCACCGCAGTGTTGCTGCGTTGCGCCTGCGCTACGCCAATCCATAACTTCGCTGCCTGCTCGTAACCTTGTCTGTCCGCCAGAACGTGACCGGCCGGATCGATGGTGGCCTCCGACAGACCGACGACTTCGGAAGCCGGATGATGCTCGATCAGCCATAAGATATGCCGACGCCGATGGGCGATTGTGGTCTCAGCTCCATAAAGCCGCACGGCACCGCGGAAATAGAAACCCAGCAGCTTGGTTCTGGCTTGCAGGTCATCAGGCGCGCCGGCGAGGCTTGCCTCGATTTTTTCGGCGTCGACTTTGTTCAGGCTATAGCCGTCCCGGGCGATCCTTACGTAGGACACCTCCGGAGTCTGTTGAGCTGGTGCGGAGGCTGCCGGACTTGCGAGCACCGCGACCGCGAACAAAATGCACTTCGACATTTTCATGGCAAAATCTCCCTGAGCTTGGGGCCCGATGAGTGTCAGCCAAAATGCGCGCCCTGGCGACGCGAGTGTTTTGGTGTTTGTCGCGTGGCAGCTTTTGGGGGTTCAATATAATTCAAATATTTTTGGCAGGCGGCGCCGATGCCAGGATAGGGTGCCGCGAAAGCGTGCCAAGGTAGGTACCACGATGACGCAAACAGGAGAAATGGACCGGATTTTGCTCTATAATGGAATCGCACAGTCAAGCTGACGCCAAACCCATCTTACGATCCATAACGACGTTTACCAATCATAGGGAGGAAAACATGGAAACGATCATATCGAATCTCGTATCCCATTTCGAGAAGGGCTCCTTGAGCCGCCGGGAACTCGTTCAAGGCCTCACGATGCTGGCGGCGAGCGGAACAGCCGCAAGCGCTCAACAAGACCTCAACTTCAAGACGGCAACCATCGACCACATCAGCATTCAAGTCGCGGACGTGAAGCGTTCGACCGAATTTTACGAAAAGATGTTCGGCTTCAAGGTGGTAAGCGGCGAGCCGGCGCGCAACATCGTGCGCCTCGGCAACACCGGTAACTTGGTTTCGCTCAACCAGGAAAAGCCCACAGGAACAATCGATCACTTCGCGATCGGGATCCCGCGCTACAACAAGGACGTGGCTGTGCGCTATTTCACGCAGCGCGGCGTCAAGCCGCTGGAGGGTAACTTCGCGGGCTTCCACGTCTTGGATCCGGACGGGATAAGAGTGCAGATCAGCCCGCAAACGACCTGATAGCCAAAAGTGCGTTGGATGATGTGCGTAGGATGGGTAGAGGTAAAGCCCACGAAAGCGTGTCTTAAGACACGCTTTCGTGGGCTTTACCGAAACCCATCATTCCAACCGGCGGCACGACCGCTGATGGGTTTCGGAAAAGCGCGTAAGAAAGAACGCACTTTTCCTCTACCCATCCTACGATTCCGAACACGACACAAATAACCATAAGGGAGGCAAGCATGAGCGATCCGTCAGACCACATCAATACTCCTGCAGATACGCACAACCACGAAGCAAATTCGCGGCGAGATTTTCTGCTGGCAGGCGCTGGTATTGTTGGCGCCGCAGCCGCTGCCCCCTTGTTGTCTGCACCGGCAGAGGCACAAGTCAACGATAACGATCTGACCACCGCGCTCAGCCGACCCAGGATCCTCATCAAGGGCGGCGTGGTGCTCTCGCTCGACCGCGCAGTCGGTGACTTCGCGCAAGGCGACGTGCTGATTGAAGACGGTACTATACGCGATGTGGGCCCCGGAATTACTGCGTCCGATGCAGCGGTGATCAATGCCGCCAACCACATCGTCATCCCGGGCTTCGTCGACACCCACCACCACTTCTACCAAGGCATCCTGCGCAACATCCTGCCGAACGGGCTGCTCAATCCCGACTATCAGCGCGACATATCGAACACGCTCACCGCGGCCTATCTGCCCGACGACGTCTATGCGGGCTCACTCATCACCGCGCTCGGCATGATCGACCACGGCACCACGACGGCGGTCGACACCTCGCAGGTCCAGCACACGCGCGCCCACACAGACGCCAGCATCCGGGCGCTGCAGGAATCGGGCCTGCGTGTCGTCTATGCCTATTCGCGCGGCACAGGCCCGGCTGCACAGTTTCCGCAGGACGTGATGCGCCTTGCCCGTACGACGTTCAGCTCCAAGAGCCAGCTGTTGACGCTCGCACTCGGCACCGGCCTTGATGAAACGATGTTCCGCGCGGCACGCGAGGCCGGCGTGCCCACCGTCTCGCACGGCGTCAACAACAACACCGAACAAGCGCTGTTCGCACTCAATCGCGCCGGACTGCTCAAGCCCGGCGACGAATACATCCACTGCACGCACTTGAGCGACGCAGCCTGGAAATTGATCAAGGATACCGGTGGCCACGTGTCGCTTGCGGTCCCGATCGAGATGGCGATGGGCCATGGCCTGCCCCCCATCCAGGATGCGCTCGATCACGGCATCCGTCCGTCGCTGAGTTCCGACGTCGATGTCACAATGGCGCAGGACCCATTCACCGTGATGCGCGCGGCATTTACGTTGCAACGCCTCGGGGTGTTGCAGCGCGCCCGAACCGGCGCGCAGAACCTGCCGCCGCTACTCACCTGTCGCGATGTGCTCGAATTCGCCACCATCGAAGGAGCACGCTGTACCGGGCTTGATAACAAGGTCGGCACGCTCACGCCCGGCAAGGATGCCGACATCGTTCTGCTCAAGGCCGACCGGCTCAATGTCTGGCCGCTCAACAATGCGGCTGGCGCGGTGGTCAACCTCATGAACCCGAGCAATGTCGAGACCGTCTTCATCGCCGGCAAGCCGCGCAAATGGCGCGGTAACCTGGTCGGCGTCAGCGTGCCGCGCATGCTGCGGCTCGCGGCCCAGGCCCGCGACGGCGTCGTGCGACGGTCCGGGTTCAAGCTCGATCTGTTGGGGTGACTTACTCCCCCTTGATGTTGGCCGCCTTGATGATCGGCCACCACTTCTCGACCTCAGCCTTGTAGAATGCCGCAAGGCCTGCGGGCGTCTGCTGCTCGCGGGCCGCAACGTCGATCCCGAGTTCGGCAAAGCGTGCCCGCACGGCGGGATCGGCCAGCGCCTCGACCATCGCGCCATTGAGTTTAGCGATGATGTCCCTCGGTGTACCCTTGGGGGCAAAAAATCCGAACCATCCCGATGTATAAAGTCCGGGCACGCCGGCCTCTTCAGCCGTCGGAATTTCAGGAATCACCTGCGAGCGCCGCGGGGAAAGATTTGCGATGGCCTTCAAGGTTCCGGCCCGCACCTGCGGCAGCACAGCCGCGGCTTGCGAGACCATCAGATCGACATTGCCTGAAAGCAGATCGGTGAGCGCCGGGCCGGCGCCACGATAGGGAATGAACTGCAGGGTCGTTGCGGTCAACTGCTGCAACTGGAGCCCGCTCGTTTGCGCCGCCGCTGTCTGGTTGGCGAGCAGCGCCCGGCCGGGATTTGCTTTCATCCAGGCCACGAGCCCTTTGAGATCGTCGACGGGCAGGTTCTTTCGGCCAACCATCAATTGCGGATTGATCGACATCAGTCCGACCGGCTCGAAGTCGTTCTGCAGATCGTAGTTCAGATTGTAGATGATGCCGCCGACATGCGTGTCCCACTGGCCGATATCGATCGTATAGCCATCGGGAGTAGCACGGGCGACGCGGCCGAGCGCGATGCTTCCCCCCGCCCCGCCGACGTTTTCGATGATCAGCGACTGTCCGAGCAAGGGGCGCATGCGTTCCGCCATGATGCGCCCGACCACGTCGGTCGATCCGCCGGGCGGGAATGGAACGATCAAGGTGATCGGCCGCGACGGATATGATTGCGCGTGCGCGATGGATGCGAGCGCCGGTATGGCGGCCGCACTCGCGGCAAGTCCCAGGAATTGTCGGCGTTTCATCTTGACCTCTCAACGCTGTTTAGGGATCAACCGCTGCCAATCGGGATCGGTCGCGGTACGTGGATCGAACGCCGGATTGTCGGTTGGAATTTGCTGCCCGTCCGGATTGATCCATATCGCGGCGGGACCGGCGAATTGCTCGACCGGCGGCCCGCCGTAGGGATTGTCGTAGATCAGCCTGGTGGCTGCCGCAGGGTCACCGCCCCGCCCCGCCAGCAACTTGGCGCGATAGTCCGAATACTCATCCCATGTTTTCATCGCCCATTCCCGATGCGCGACCGCCTCCGGATTGTGGACGTCGGTGTCGCGCGGCACGGGCGTAGTCGCGTCCCTGAAAGGATCGGGGCCATTGTGCAGAGCCTGCAAACCGACGAGCGGCAGCCAGTCCCCGTATGCCGCCCATAGCCGCTCCTTGCTGCCCACAATCGCAATCATTCCATCCGTCGCGATATAGACATTGCCTTTGTGATAATTGGCAATATTGCTGATCGCGAGGCCACGCATCGGACCGTTTGGCCCCGTATAACTCACGTCCAGGATCCCTGCCGTTTCGTAAGCCGACATCGGATTGACGTAGACGACGCCCAGCAAGCGCACATTGACGAGATGCATCGCGGTCGACATCCACTGATACGCAAACAATTCCGGGCTCGTCTGCTCCTTAAGACCGGCGGCACCCGACACCATGATGTCCGCCGACTTGTCGCGCGATTGCAGCACCAGCGAGTGATTGTCTTCGGTCACGACCTCGAAGCCGGCCGGCATCGAATGGTTGAAATATGGACCCTGCCGAAACGGCATCGCGCGTCCTGCGCCGCAATTCAATGCATCGCAATCCGCCGCAAGACTGACGGACGGTGACATGGCCGAGTGCATCAAAAGCGCGGTTGCCGGGAGCGTAACCGCGCCCGCGGCCAAATGCAGGAATTTTCGGCGAGGAAACATCATGGCGATCACTTCATCGATATCGGTCAAAAAAAGATTGTGTGCTTCGTAGGATGGGTAGAGCAACAAAGCGCGTTCTTTTGCGAAACCCATCATGGACCTTGCCACCGCATGGAATGATGGGTATCGCAGTCGCGCGTCTTGCGACGCGCTTTTCCTCTACCCATCCTACGCAAATTCGACGGTTACCGCTCATCCTACGCCTATGAGGCTAGCGTGGGTAGGGCTGGCTGCATCGTACCTCAGGCGCGCAGGATCGCGAAAGGGGCTGCGCGCGGCGTTTCGCACCACAGCGCGGCCTTTCGCGCCACAATGGCCACAATCGCTTGGAACAATGCGGCTCTGGCGGTGATCTGGGTTGGGGGCGGAATTGCAAATCTCAATTGGAATTGGAGCAAATGTCGCGACGGGTCGCGCCATTGCGGCAGCCCGCATGCTGCTCGGGCTCGACCAAGCGGCGCTGGCTGCCTTGGCGAACGTTTCACCGGCGACGATCTCGAACGCAGAACGGGGTCACGGTGTCCGCGACGACACGCTCCACACCATTTTGTCCGCTGTCCGTCGCCGCGGCGCGACCGTCACGATAGATCGGAATGGTTTTGCTTCCATCGCGATCAATTTTCATGAGCCCCCGACAACACAGCGTGCGCCACGCACGATAAATTGGAAACGGCTCAGTTTCGAGCAGCGCACGCTGCTGTGATCCGCATTTACTCCGGCTTTGCGCCCGAGGCCTTGACGACCTTGCCCCACTTCTCAGTCTCCTGTGCGACGAACCTGGCGAGGTCGGCGGTCGAGCCTGCCAACATTGTTGTACCAAGCTCAAGAAGCCGCGCCTGCATTTTGGCATCTGAGAGGATGGCGCCAACGTCTTTATTTAGACGGCCGATAATTTCCTGCGACGTGCTCGTACGCAAACCCACAGTGAACCACTGGTCCGCCTCATAGCCTGGCACGAATTCGCCGATGGTCGGGATTTCGGGAACTGTCTGGAAGCGCGACGACGTCGTCACCGCGAGCGCACGCAGTTTGCCCACGCGGATGTGTTCGATCGTTGCCGGCAAGCTACCGAAATAAACCTGCACCTGGCCACCGAGCAGATCGGCCACCGCAGGACCCGCACCGCGATAAGGCACGTGCACCATGTCGACGTTGGTCATTACTTTGAACAATTCGCCGGCCAAATGCGTGGGATTTCCCGTTCCGGCCGACGCCATGCTGATCTTGCCGGGATTGGCTTTGGCATAGGCAATGAATTCAGGAACTGTCTTGGCCGGGACGGACGGATGCACCAACATCAAGAGCGGTCCACGGATGATGCCGACGACCGCAATGTCACGGACGAAATTGAAACTCAGGTTGTCGTAGAGCGTGGCGTTGATGGCGGCCGCCGCATCGGTGCCGATCAGCGTATAGCCATCAGCAGGTGCGCGCACGACCGCCTCGGTCGCCAGATTGCTGGCGGCGCCGGCCCGATTTTCGATGATGAACGGTTGGCCAAGCCGCTCGGAAAGCGGCGCCCCGACCAGACGCACGAAGATGTCAGTCCCGCCGCCGGCCGCATAGCCGACGAGACAGCGCAGCGGTCGCGACGGAAAAGCCTGCGCGCTTGCGATCCGCGACGAGACCGGCAGCGTGAAGACGCCCGCGGCGGCGCTCGATGCAGCACCGGCGGCCAGATGCAAAAAGCGTCGGCGGGGAAGTTTCATGGTATTCTCCCAGGAGGCAGTTGGGCGCGCGCACGCGCGCGGGCATGCTAACCTCCACACCGGCAAGGAGCAATGTTGTCGATCCAATAGCCCGCAACGGCTTCGTCCGCCCAGAAATCGACTTCAACTGTCACCGATGGCGACAGCCAATCAAACCGCTGCCGAAACTCCACATCGGGTCCGGTTTCCTTGAGCCGAGAGAACACGATGTCGAAGGCCCCTCGTGAACTAGATGCACAGCGGGATGCGTCGATCGACACCACCGCGGTCCATTTTCGTTCCAGGGTTGGTGGTCGCATCGGAGACAAGGAGACTTGCCCGACGGCCAGGGTCGGCCGGCACAGCCCCTGACCTAGTGCGGACGGCAAGTTCATCAATCCAAGCGTGCCTGCCAAAAATGCTGAAATAGCTATTCGATAGTTGCTCATGAGTGCTCCTCCCGGATCGGGACTGGAGCAGCACTTGGGACGTCATCGTCCTCAAGGATCGGGCGGCTGCGTCAAAGGCCCGATTGCGCTTCACGTGTCGAAGCGTGCTCACCTAGCGCGCATCTGAACTCATCAGCAACACTTCATTTCTGGGTCAGTCATTAGAATTTCTAATGATATTTTCCTTGCTTACCGTTTTATTGTTGCTATAGTTCATTAGTTTTCCTTATAAAAATCGAGCCATGCCGCGCCGGTTGCCACCACTCAATGCCCTGCGGGCCTTCGAGGCTGCAGCCCGGAGCGAGAGCTTCACGCGGGCCGCCGAGGAACTCAACGTCACGCAGGGAGCCGTGAGCCAACACGTCAAGGCTCTCGAAGCCACGCTGGGACTGAAGCTTTTCAATCGCGAGCGGCAGCGGCTCAAGTTGACCGAGACCGGTCTCGATTATCTGGCCGTGATCCGCGACGCGTTGGATCGCATTGCGGCAGGCACGGAACGCCTCACTCAGCGCCAACGCTCTGGTGTTCTCACCATCAGTACGTCAGCCGACTTCGCCGCCAAATGGCTGGTGGTCCGGCTCGGCCGGTTTGCGGAGAGCCATCCGGAGATTGATCTGCGGATTTCCGCCAGTTCGCATCAGATCGATTTTGCCCGCGAGGATATCGATCTCGCGGTGCGCCACGGTGATGGCGACTGGAATCACCTCGAAGCTGTGCGCCTTTGCGCCGAGCAGCTTTTTCCGGTTTGCAGTCCCAAGCTCGTGGTGGGACGTAACCGCATCACGACGGCCGCGGATTTATTGAAGTTTCCGCTGTTGCGTCTCGATGATTGGAAAACATGGACCAGATGGTTCGAAGCCGCCGGCGTCAACAAACCTGTCGCTCACGGTCCGATCCTCAACCGAGCGAGCATGTTGATTGATGCGGCCGTCGACGGCCAGGGCATTGCGCTTGCACGCACGGCGCTCGCCGCATGGGACATCATCAATGGCCGGCTTGTGCAGCCAATCAAAGTATCTTTGAGATTGTCCAATACCTATTGGATCGTCTGCCCGAAGACGACAGCGAGAACCCCTAAGATCGTAATGTTTCGGGACTGGCTCCTGGCCGAGGCGGCCGAAGACGAGCGCCGACTCAAATCCCTTTCAGCGTAGTCATCTTACCTGGTCCGCCCGCAGCGTTGTCACCGGACCTTCGCCGATGATCAAAAGCGTCACGTCTTCATCCTTGGCGCCGTCCCAATGCATGCGATTGCCGAAATGCGTGACAAAAGTGCCGGGCTTCATCGGGACCGTCAGGTTGGCGGGATCAAACGTCGTGCCGGTGCCGACCCACCAGGTCCCGGAGAGCACATAGGTGTAAAGCGGGCCCGGATGGGCATGTGGCGGGCTGAAATCAATGCCCTTGGGTAGATGCAGCAGTTCCACGAACATGCCACGCTTGTCGGGATCGCCTGCGAGCGTCGCAGTACGATGGGTAATGCGGTCGCGCCAAGGAATCTGGTCGGGCAGCACAATGGTCGCGGCCGCTGGGTCGCCGCCCGCCCACGGGCCCGGGGACTTTGGTACTTCCGTCTGCGTTGCCGGACCAATGCCGGCGATGAGGTAGGCGCCGCTTTCTTCCTTGGTGCCGTCCCAGTGCACCTTGCCGGCATGATCAGTCATGAACGTGCCCTTGGGAACGCGCGTGGCGTGCGCCGGATCCACCACCGTGCCGGTGCCACGCCAGGGTGCGCCGTCGATTACCATGATGTAACGATCATTGGGATGATGGTGCGGATTACCCATGCGCCCGGGTTTGAATTTGTTGATGTTGATAAACAGTTCTGGCTTGCTCGGATCGCCGAACAGCCGCGCCCCGTTGGTCGGCGATTGGTCGGACGGGTCGCGCCACTTCATCTGCTCGGGCGTCACAAAATTGACCGCCGCGGGATCGAGTTCGACCGCCCCCGCAACAGGGATAGAACTTACCGTTGCTGCCGCCATAACGAGTGTGGACCATAGCAGCGCGCGACGATGGATCATTTTTCTCTCCCGGGTATAAGGACCATGTGGACAGCGTGCACCCGCTGCCGATTGAGAGTCAATATTCCGCAAACATCCGTCTGATCTCATTCAAATCGCTCGTGCGCGTCAGCGCGAGCATGAGCAGGATACGCGCCTTTTGCGGGTTGAGCGTATCGGCCGGGATGTAGCCCAATTCGTCGTATTCCTTGCGCGCAATCACCCGGCCGTTGCCGGTACGGTTGGATCGCACCAAGATCGGTTTGACACCGGACGGAGACGACAGAATCGCTTTGACGGCCTCCTTCTCGATATCCGACACGCCACCCGCGCCGGTGCCGGCGAACACGATCCCCTGCACGCCGCTCGCATATAGAGTCTGGATCATCGCCCCACTCGGCTCCACATAGGAATAGACGATCTCGACCTTGGGAAACTTGGTCACGTTGCTCACATCGAATTCCGATTTCGCCGTGTGGCGTTTCGTCGAAGCTCGGTAGAAGCTGATCTTGTCCTCATCCACATAGCCGAGATAGCCAAGTTCCAGCGAACGAAAGGTCTCGACGCGATAGGTGTTGGTCTTGGTCACGTCGCGCGCGCCGTTGATTTCATCGTTCATCACAACGAGCACGCCTTTGCCGCGCGCTTCCGTTGACGCCGCGGTGCGAACCGCGTTGAGAAGATTTAGCGGGCCGTCCGCGCTCAGCGCGGTCGCGGGACGCATCGAGCCGACCACGACGACCGGCCGGTCGTGCCGGACCGTCAGGTTGAGAAAAAAAGCGGTCTCTTCAAGCGTGTTCGTGCCATGCGTGACGACGACACCCGCGACGTTCGGGTCTTTCGCGAATATGCCGTTGATTCCGTTCGCAAGCGTGAGGAGGTTATCGAGCTTGATGTCGGGGCTTCGCACATTGATGATCTGCTCGACTTTGACGTCGGCGAACTGCTTGATCTCGGGCACGGCCTTGACGAGATCTTCCCCGAGTATTTGCCCACCCTTGTAGTCGGCAACGTTGGTCGGGCTGGCGCCTCTGCCCGCAATCGTTCCACCCGTGGACAGCACCCACACCAATGGCAGGTTGTTCGAAGGTGCCTGGGCACTGCCAGGCACAATGCCGCCCAAGACGAGCACCAGCATGACGGATACGAGCCCGACAAGCAGTTTGTTCATATCGTCCTCCAGAGTGTTATTGTGTATCGTATCATAGCATCCCACTTGCGCGGGAGCGTCAATGACCACGCCAATCAACCTCGCATTGCTCCCGGGCGTTCTCTGGACAATCGTATTGGGCTCGCACGGCGTGGCCGCAGCGCAAGGCAATTGCGCTGCGATACCGGCAGGGCCGGACCGGACCGATTGCTATATCGTGCAAAGCCGCATCAACCGGCAGAAATCGGAACTCGCCGCCACCATTGCGCGACAGCAGGCTGACGCCGCTACCTATCGCCAGGTGACGGGCAAGCGCCCGAAGAAGAAATAAAATCGTGCCGCGCCTGGCGGGCAAGATCACGAACTCTGAACGAGATCATCGATACCCGAATGTCAGGGCGAGCTTCATCATGCTCTCCTGTCGCCTCGAAAAATCGCAAACATGTTCGGACTGCACTCACCTCAATCGAGTGCAATGCCAGCCGCCTTGATCGGCACGGCCCATTTCTCAATCGCGGTCAGCAGAAACTTTTGCAGGTATTCCGGAGAACGCCGTTCGGTCGTGGCGGAGAATACTCACGGCTCATTTTCGTCGCGCGCATTGGCGCGCAGGACCTTTTTTCCGCCTGGGAGCACGGCCTGGATGAATTGTCCGCCACGCGCACCATTCCTCAAGGGATGAAACGTCACCGATACCGCATCACCGGCTTTGACGGAATCAGAGCGCATGCCCATGGTGACGAGCCGCGACGGCGAACTCAACTCAAGCGCCCACATGACTTGCTGACCGGTCTTTTCGTCCTTGACCATGACGCGCAGCCATGAATGCGGATTGACCCATTCGAATTCCTTCACCGTGCCATCGAGCGTCACAGTCGTTTGGGCGTCAAACATCGCGAACGAATGATGTGCGATTGCAGGCGCCGCAAGGAGAGCGGCCGCAACAACCGTCAGACTGACAACTTGCAGTGATTTCAGGTTCATGGGAGTCTCTCCGAATGATTTGGCCAAACGGCGAAGTTCCTGATACAATATAACACAATAAAGTGAATGGTACAGAGGACTTGTGGCGATAAGGGCTTGTTGCGATGCAACAAATAAACACGCCGCATCCTCGGGATTGCGCCCACCATCGGAGGTATTTTCACGGGAGGTATCAATGCGTATGAAGGTCGTCTTGACGACTTTGGTTTGCACTGCGCTTGCGTCGATGATCACACTTGCATCAATGACCGCACCCGTGATGGCGGCTTGGCGTTCCTACATCAGCCACCCCATGGGATTTGCTTTTGCGGCGCCTGGAGAACTCGAGGTCGCAAAGGGAGCCTATCGCGGCGCGGTGGCCGGTGCGCGCGCAACGTCAGTCTATCGCTTTGTCGACGATAACATCGAGTACAAGGTCGAAGTCATCGACATGACCGACAAGGCCAATGACTCGGCAACACTCCTAGGCGAAGCCGCATACATTTTCCAGGAAAACAACAAACTGTTCATGGATGCCTTCGGCGCAGTCGATCGGCAATACGGCCGCAAGCTCACCGTCGATCTGCCGAACAATGGCGGTCGCGCGACGGCGGCGTTCTATTTCATCCATGGCCGCATCATTTCGCTCGTCGCGACGGTTCTGCCGGCGAACGGCGATTACGATACGCCGGAGGCCGCACGGTTCATCGACTCGATCTCGTTTCACACGGTGCGCGCGCCCGACAATGCGATCGAATTGCCGGCACCGCCAAAGTAGCGTCAACCAATGCTGCAGCAGGAATCCGTTGGACCATCAAGGGAGGTCTTCATGCGTAAATTAATCGTGGCGACGCTCGCGGGAGCGGCTTTGAGCGTCATGGCAATGCCTGCACAAGCGGCCTGGAAGAGCTACGTCAACAAGGAACTGGGGTTCTCCTTCATGGCCCCGGGCGATGTCAAAACCGAAGTCGGTAATTCCAGAGGCACCCTCGCGGGCCCGCGCCAGACCATCGTTTATCGATCTATCGAGGACAATATCGAATACAAGGTCACCGTGATAAGTTTTATCCAGGCGCAGGCAGAGGGCGCCGCGCTTCTCGGTGAACGGCAATACACGTTTCAGAATCGCAAGAAGGTATTGACGGACACATTCGCTCTTGTCGGATCCGGCAAGGATACGGTCTACGGCCGCAAGATCGTGGTCGAACAACCCGACAACAAGGGCCGCACAACCGGTGTCTTCTATTTCACCAAGGGCCGGATGTTCGTCCTTGAGGCAACCGTGCTTCCCGCCCGGAGCAATGCCGCTGCACAAGATCCCGACCGCTTCGTCGAGTCGATCGCCTTCGCGCTCGCGCGCATGGCGCCGGATGCGATCGAACTCACGACGCCGGAACTCGAATAACTACTTCTTGAAATACCTCAAGTCCGGCGGCATCTGCTCCTTCTTGGTTGGCATCAGGAACCCGTCGGCACTGAGAAAATAATTCTCCTTGCCGATGACGACGTGGTTGTTGCCTTCGCCGCACGTGTCGTGGGAAAACCACATCGGCTTGTCGCTCACGATCCGCCGATAGCTCTGCTTGACCAACCATGGCTGCGTGAGCGCATGGTCGATGATGCTCATGTCGTTGCGCATCAGGTTCCGGTCGGCTTTATCGAGATAGATGCGCTCGTGAATGACTGTCTCGTTATCGGAATGCAGCGGAATGCCGCTCGCATCATAGACGCGGGGCCCTTTGAATCCACGGGTCTCGACTTCGAGCGTGTCATAGCGGCCGTCACCGTCGGTATCGAGCCATTTGCCGATGGAATAACCCAGATAGCGGGGGTAGAGCGCCATGTTGTCCGGAAAGCCGCGCCCATCGGTGTGGATCTGGCGATGGAAGTCCCAATCGCGCGAAAACAAAATGTAGGTGGTCTCGGCCGTGAGGGCCACTTTCAGCCCCTGATAGGGCATCATGACGCGCGGCATGCCGGGCGAAAGGCACGTGATGGTGGGATCAATCCCCTGCCCGCCCTGCGCCATATCGGCAAGGTTCGCCTCGTAGATGGCCTGGTATTCCGCGGTGAGCGGCGGCCTCTGTTCGCGCCCGAACGGCTTGGTGGGATCGAAGGCAAGGCCGCGAAGGCCGCCCCCGACTTGGCCGGCACGCCGCCACTGGCCGTTGAAATCCGGATATTTGCTTTCGTCATGTGCAGCAGCGCTGCCGGCCGCCAGCAATAATCCGGTTACGAGTGCTGCGCTGACCATTGCCAAAATACCTGTGACACGCATAGGCGCCTCCCGTGTCATGTTGCGTTCGTGGCATATGATACACGAAAATTGGATGTACGCCGCCGGACGTCGTGCAGGTCGTGGTCGCTGTTGTTCTCGTAAGTGGATTCGCTAAGCCGCGAGCCGCTGTTCAGCCGGCTCCTCATAGGCGACCGGCTGCTCATGGGAAACCGGCAGCGAAGACTGGGCGGACCGTGCGCGCCGTTCAGCGTCCCGTTCGAACATGGTGACAATGATGGGGCCGCACAACAACATGATCTGCGTCGCAACAGTTCGTGCGAGTTCATGGTCATTGATCATCAAAGCCGACGGCGCCAAGATCAAAACTGAAATGAACGCCAGCGTGAGCGCCGTATCGATGGTAGCGCGATCGGGCTCGCGCCTTTCCGCGACGGCGCGGATGACGTCTATGTAGAACGCAACCATTGCGGCTACGACAAGCAGCTTCAGACCCGCCAGGACCTGGGACACGACCAGCATTCCATCGATCCCGAGCCCCAAGAATTCCCGAATAAGGCCCACTGCAGCAGCGTGCGAACGGTCATGCAGCCCACCAAAGGGTGAATTGAGAACCCGCAGCGCGTCCTTCGTCCAGACCGGCACCAAGTAGACAGACACCAGCAAGAGATTGACGGCGCCAAGTGGTATCAAGTTCTTCATTGCGGCTCCCCGGCGCCGGCGATGTCCAGCACCCGCCAGGAAGTTAACGCGCATTAAGGTTTGGCCTCAATAGAAACCTTTTGTTAACCTTATCGTCAAACCCGCTTGTAAGCGCGCTCGTGATAGACCAAAGCGGGGCCCACAGGCCCAAGCCGCACGGTTTCGACCGCGCCAAAGAACACATTGTGGCTTGCGACCGCCCTCACCTCCACGATGCGGCAATCGAACGCGATCACGGCGGAGGCGAGCACCGGGCTCCCGGTCGTCAATACCATCCAGTCGCCGGTTGAAAACCGGTCGGCACCCTGCAAGCCCGTCCGGCCGGCAAAAATGTCGGCGATCTCGGCATGGGCGGAGCCAAGCGTATTGACGCAGAAGACACCATTTTCGGTGACGATCGGATTGGTCTGGCTTCCTCGGTTGAGACACACCAGAACAGTCGGCGGCGCATCGGAGACCGAGCATACCGCCGTGGCCGTCGCGCCGGTCTTGCCGCCCGGCCCGGCGGTGGTGATGACGTGCACGGCCGCTCCCAGACGGCTCATCGCTTCGCGGAACGCCTTTGGGTCGGCCGTAAGCACGCTTTCGGGCCCGACCACCGTGAAGGCGCCGTCCATGGCATCGTCAGGGCGTTGGTCGAACCAGGACATGCGGTCTTTGCCCCTCACTCCGCCGCGCGTTTGATACCGACATCGCCCCGATAGGCAACATCAGCGGGATCGACCCAGTTCGAACCGACCCAACCGTTTTCGTCGTAATCGGCCATGCATTGTTCCGCCAAGGCGATCATGCCGTCGAGCGTTCCCGAACTACGGGCGTTCCACAACGCCTGGATCCTGATGTCCTCATGGTTGCCGGCATAATTCATCTCATAGAGTTCGTGACGGCCACCGAACTCGGTGCCGGTCGCATCCCACAACAGCTTCATCACCTTGATGCGCTCCTTGTAGCCGATGCCATAGGAGCCGCGGACGTAGCGTGCCAGATATGGGTCGATTGCGGGATTCTTGAAGTCCTTTGCCGATGACGGCAGATAGATCAGCGACGAAGCGATGATCTTTTCGACGATCTCTTTGACGCGCCCATAGGCGTCGCCTGCGAAGACGCGATAGCTCGATCCTGATTGGGCATTGGGCAAGACTGCATCGCCGACCCATGGGGTCGGGTTGTGGGCCATCGCGTCGGTCAGCCCCCAAAACAGATTGCGCCACGCGATCACCTCGCCAAGCAGCGCCTGGTTGCCGCGGAATTCATCGGAACCGGCGGCGCGCAACGCCTTGGCGATCACGCCGACCATAAAATCAAGTTTCACGGCAAGACGCGTGCAGCCCTGGAACTGATAGCCCTGCAAGAAGCCGGACTTCGGAAAGAACACCTTCAGCTTGTCGAGATCCCGATGCAGGAGAACGTCCTCCCAGGGGATGAGCACATTATCGAACACGAAGATGGCGTCATTCTCGTCAAAACGCGACGACAGCGGATAGTCGAACGGCGTGCCCATGACGCTCGCCATCATCTCATAGGAGGTACGGCAAAAGAGCTTGATCCCGGGTGCGTTCATGGGCGCGATGAACATCACCGCAAGATCGGTGTCGTGCGTCGGCACCGCGGCATTCTGTCCAAGAAAATTATAGTGAGTGAGCGCCGACGACGTCGCGACCACCTTGGCGCCCGACACAACAATGCCGGCGTCCGTCTCCTTCTGGATGGTGATGAACACGTCTTTGACCTGATCGGCCGCCTTGGCACGATCGACCGGCGGATTGACGATCGCGTGGTTCATGAACAACACGTGGTCCTGGGCGCGTCGGTACCAGGCCTTGGCGTTGTCGGCGAACTTTCCATAAAAGGCATGGTTGGCCCCCAGCGTATTCATCAACGAGGCCTTGTAATCGGGCGAGCGCCCCATCCAGCCGTAGCTCATACGTGCCCAGGCCGCGATGGCATCGCGCTGGCCGACCACGTCCTCGCGCGAACGGGCCACGCGGAAATATTTGTGGGTGTAGCCGCCGGACCCGGTATCGGTCGGGCTCGTGAGGACGTCCTTGAATTTTGGGTCGTGCAACGCGTCATAGAGCCGCGCGACCGAACGGGCGGCATTGCGGAATCCCGGATGGGTGGTGACGTCGGCAACGCGTTCCCCATAAATATAGACTTCCCGCCCGTCACGCAGGCTCTCCAGGTATTCGGCCCCCGTGAACGGCCGCCCTTTGGCACCGATGACATCCTCGGATTTCATGCGTGGCACGATACTGGTCATGGGCGGGCGCACTCCTCAATGGTCTGACAACCAGCAAAAGGCATTCGCGCGCCTGGGTGTCAACGCCTCCGATCAAGCCTCCTTCCGGCTTCTTCGACACCCTTCACACTCGGCTTTAACTCGCGTTAACAAACTTGCATTAATACAATTTGCACTCGACCCGCAAAGTCTCTGGGCATCAAGGATTTTCTTGCAGCCATTGAGAAATTTCTGACAGCCTCGAAGACACAGCCACGAAGACACACCCACGAAGATATGGATGGCACGAAGGATGGGCCTGCCCTTGCGATGCCGGGCGCAAGCGACGGACAAATCCAGATTGCCATGCCATGCCATGCCAAGCCACGACGACGGAATTGAATCAATCTTGTCAATGCGTGCGCAAGCCGCTCCATCAAAAATGTATAGCTTCAAGTCAACGGAGAGAAGACTATGGTAAGCCGATTGTCGGTCAACGCGTTGTTGAAGTCCGTGATTGCGATCATGGGGGCGGCGGTGATGACCACACTGTTGCTGAGCGCCTGGGGCTCCTGGAGCCGCTTGCAAATTGCCAACCAGATCGCCGCCGCCGCCGACAGCAGCAAATATTTATTTACTACATTGCATAACCTTCGCACCGACCGCGGCATGACCAATCGCGAACTTCTCGCCGACCGGCAAACCGTCAACGGCCGACTCGCGCCGCTGCGCACGGCACAGATTTCAGCGCTGAAGAGCGCATTGGTTGCGCTCGAAGCAGTGGATTTTCCCGATCGTCAAGCAGTTTTGTCGGAGCTTTCCCAGGCGACCAGGAAGTTGGCCGCATTGCATGATGAGACGATGGCCGCCTTCACACAGCCGAAGGCGGCGCGCCGCGCTGGCCTCGCCAAGGAATACCTCGATCACTCCACCGCCGTGTTTGAAATGGCATACCAGCTGTCTTTGCGGCTCACGCGGCGGGTGAAGCTCGAGGATGCGTTCGTCGACCAGTTGATGGAAATCAAGCAACTGGCCTGGATGGCGCGCGAATTCGGGGGTGACGCTTCGGCGATGATGAACAGCGCGCTCGACGGGCAACAACTGCCGGCGGACCCAATGGCGATCTATTCCGCCTACGAGAGCAAGATCGAAGCAACCTGGGCCGTGCTTGAAAATCTCGCCGGCGGCCTGCCGCTGCCGGCCCGCTTCGCCGAGGCCCTCGAGCGAGCAAAGCGGGAATATTTTGCACACGACTATCACGATGCGAGGTTCAAGACGATGAAGGCGTTGGTCGCCGGCGACCGGAGCGGGATCGACATCAATTACTGGTCGCAAGGCGCGACCACCAA
>Ga0209488_10000370_pt1 | contig 36955 bp, 28 predicted proteins | sample Rivendell_Oct201_8_FD_188349 | JGI IMG/M metagenome (GOLD analysis project Ga0209488, IMG submission 188349) | Vadose zone soil microbial communities from the Eel River Critical Zone Observatory, Northern California, USA -... | ecosystem: Environmental > Terrestrial > Soil > Vadose zone >...
CCCGCTGCCGCGCGGCCGGCCAGACCCGTCCCACCCCGCTGCTGCTTCAGTACGGGGTCGGTGACTACAACTGCCTGCACCAGGATCTCTACGGAGAGTGCGTCTTTCCGCTGCAGGTGGCGATGCTGCTGTCGCAGCCGGGTGTGGACTTCAGCGGGGGCGAGTTCCTCATCACGGAGCAACGGCCCCGCCTGCAGTCGCGGGCCGAAGTCGTGCCGCTTCGCCAGGGAGACGCGGTAGTCTTCGCGGTGCATCATCGCCCTGTGGCAGGCACCCGCGGAGTGTATCGCGTGAATCTTCGTCACGGCGTCAGCCGGGTTCGCACCGGACACCGTCACACCCTGGGCGTGATATTTCACGACGCCCGGTGAGCGCACGGAACCATGGGTGCAGAGCCTGACACGCCGCTCGACCTGTTTGTGGACGGGTACGCGCAGCCGCGCCGGGAAACGCTCGGCCCGGGCGCCATGCTGCTGCGCGCCTTCGCGAGCCCAAGAGCCGCAGCCCTGCTTGCGGCACTGGAGGAAGTCGCTCAACGCAGTCCCTTTCGCTTCATGACCACGCCGGGCGGCTACCGCATGTCGGTCGCCATGACCAACTGCGGGGCCGCTGGCTGGGTCACGGACCGCAGCGGATATCGCTACGACGCACTCGACCCGCTGAGCGGCGCGTGCTGGCCCGAGATGCCGCCGGTGTTCCGGGAACTCGCGGTTGAAGCCGCGGGGGCTGCCGGCTTTGCTGAGTTTGGGCCCGACGCGTGCCTCATCAATCGATACGAGCCCGGTGCGCGGCTGTCGCTTCATCAGGACAAGGATGAACGGGACCTTGACTCCCCGATCGTCTCCATATCACTCGGATTGCCCGCGGTATTCCTGTTCGGCGGTCACCGCCGGGCCGACCGCCCGCGGCGGGTCCCGCTGGCCCATGCAGACGTGGTGGTCTGGGGCGGCCCGGCCCGGCTCCGATTCCACGGTGTGCAGCCGCTGAAGGACGGGCGGCATCCGGCCCTCGGTGCCTGTCGGGTCAACCTGTCCTTGCGCAAGGCGCGGTAGCGGGGCAGATCGGCTCGCGCCCGCGTCACTTCCTGGTCCGCGCCCGCGCCGACAGGGAAATTCGACCCACGGTGGGCCGTGCTTGCCTTGAGAGGGGGTCGGCCCTGTGGTAATCTAGTCAGAATGACTAGATTATCAAAACAAAGGTCCGCCGCACCGAAAGCGCGAAAACCGCGTGTTGCCAAGCCGCGCTCCGGCTACTGGCTCCTTCAGGACGCGAAGGCCCGCTTCAGCGAGCTCGTCCGCAAGGTTCGCAGCGAGGGGCCGCAGCACGTGACGGTGCACGGACGCGACGAGGTCGTCGTCATTGCCGCGGAGGACTTCCGGCGCCTCAAGGGCAGCATCACGGGAAAAGCGCTGATTGAGGCCGTGCAGGCATCCCCGCATCGTGACATTGATATCGAGCCAAGGCGCACCCCCCTGCCAGTGCGCGACGTGACGCCGTGACGGGATGGCTACTCGATACCAATATCTTGTCGGAAATTCGGCGCCCGAGGCCAGAACCGCAGGTGCTGGCGTTCATCGAGGCGCAGCCGCTCGAATCGCTCTACCTCAGTACGGTGACGCTGGCCGAGATTCGCATCGGCATCGAATTGCTGCCCGAGGTCGCTCGCCGCTCCGCGCTCAACGACTGGCTTGCCCGCAAAGTGCGCCCGATGTTCGAGCAGCGTGTGTTGCCGATTACCGAAGACATCATGTTTAAGTGGAGACTGCTGGTCGAGGAGGGCCGCAAAGCGGGCCATACGTTTTCCCAGCCCGACCTGATCATTGCCGCGACCGGCCAGTATCATGGCCTCACGATCGTCTCGCGCGACACCGGCGATTACCTCAAGGCACGTGTCGCCGTGTTCAATCCCTGGCTTGATTCGTTGCCGGAACCCGCGGGAACTCGGCTCTAGTCACAGAGGACTCATCCATGGATCTTCCCGATCCCGGTGACAGCTCCGCACGGCGATCGAAGCCGAAGGCCCCTCGGCACGGGAGGGGCGCCGACCGCGGCAAGCTCAGGATCGGCGATGACTGGAACGCGATCCGTATCATCGCACTCTCGCAGGGGAACCCCCTGAAGGCTATCGCCGAGTTCGTCGAGAACAGCATCGACGCGCGCGCGCAGACCGTTACGATCACACGCGGTCGGGAGCACGGCGAGCACTATCTATCGATCAAAGATGACGGCGACGGCGTGCCCCGCGATGAGGAGGGTCGGCCGAACTTCAAATACGTCGCGACGCACATCGGTGATTCGGTCAAGCGGCGACTGAAGGCAGAAGGGTCCGGAAACGGCATACAGGGCGAGTTCGGGATCGGACTGCTGTCCTTCTGGACGGTCGGCGACAAGCTTACGATGATCTCCGCGGGCAGCGACCAGCGCTCCTACCAGATGACGATGAGCAAGGGCGACCCGGGTTACACGGTGAGCCCGCGACGGGTCTTGTTCGCCGAGGGCGGCACGGAACTCCGCATCAACCCGCTGCTGGAGGGAATCCGTACACTTTCGGGCGAGAAGATCCAGTGGTATCTGGCCTCGGAGCTGCGCGATCGGATCCGCAGCGCTAGGGTTCGCGTGACCGTTGTCGACAAGGTTGCGCGCAAGCAGTACGAGGTCGAACCGCGGGCGTATGAGGGACAACTGCTGCATCAACTCCCCGCGGTCCGCACGCCGTTCGGCGACGCCTACGCGGAACTCTATCTCGCCGAGCCCGCCGACAGCTGTCGGGTCGCACTCACTCGTGCCGGGACCCGAGTCATCGAGGACCTTGCGACACTGCCCGGGCTCGAGCACGCACCATGGTCGTCCCGGTATCTACAGGGGCTGGTCGATGTGCCATTCCTGAGTCTCACGCCCGGCACGCGCACCGGCATCATTCACGACGAGCGTTACGCCGCCCTGTTGGAGGCCATGCAAGCGCTCGAAGCGCACCTGCAGGGGCTGATCGAGGCGCAGGAGCGGGCGCAGGAAGAACAGGCGAGCCAACAGTCGCTGCGTGCGATCCAGCGCGCGTTTCGTGAGGCGCTCCTCGCGCTGCCGCCCGAGGAGTACGACTGGTTCGACATCCAGGCACTCGCCCGCAACGAGAGCGGGCTGCGGCGGCCCGGCGGCGCGCAAGTCGGATCGACGGCAGGAGAGAGGGAGCCGGGTGACCTCGGCGTAACGGAGCCAGCCTTCAACCTCGGAATGCAGCGGCACTTCTTCGACTATGCGGGACCACTGTTCAGTGTCGTGATCTCACCGGCCTCCAGTACAACACCTGTCAACGCGCGACGGCGCTTTCGCGCGCTGCCACGGGATCGTTCCCGCCGGCGCGTGGAGGAGGATCTGCAATTTTCCTGGGAGATCGCTGAAGGCGGCGGCTCACTCGCCGGCACGGTCGACCAGGAAGTCGAGTACCTGGCACCTGCAACACCCGGTCTCGCGCGGCTAAACGTGTCGGTAACCCAGCATGACGTCACCTGCACCGCGGAAGCATTGATCACGATCGCCGCCAGCCTCGAGGCCACGATGAGCAGCGCGATCGTCAATGCGCGAGGCCTTCCGGGCTACACGTTCGAGCGGGCGGCGGGGGAGCTATGGAGATCCCGGTTCGACGCCGAGCGCAATCTCATCATTGTGAACAACGGGCATCGCGATTTCGTATTCGCAACGAAAAATCGCGCGCTGCAACTCCGCTATCTCGTACGCCTCTATGTGAAGGAGCTCGTACTGAAGAACTTCACCGGTGTTCCCCCGGAGCAGCTGCTCGAACGCATGATCGAGCTATCGCTTTATGCGGAAGAGAAGCTGAAAACGGCTGGACCCTGAGTGGCATCGATCGCACAGATTGCGGCCCTGGCCACGGCCTATTCCCCGAGTGACGGTCGCTGCCACTGCGCCGAAGACCAGGCACGGTGCCACAGGCACCTCCTGCGAAGGCTTATCCTCAGTAGTTCGGTGTAAGGACGACCCGCCGGGAGCGGCGGGCGGCGTGACGGGACTAGGTCCGCGGGGCGGTGGCGTGTCCGGTGGTGCCGCCGCGAGCGAATTCGAACCTCAACAGCCACTGCCGAGAGTCTTGATCGTCCGCTGGGGCGAACTTCCATTTTCTGGCGGCGTCCCTTGCCAGGCGGGCGAAATACCAGCTTGGCCCCGGGTTTTGCAGCATCGCGTCGGTGACATTGCCCGAGCGATCGACGTTCACGAGCACCGCGACCTTGATATGGCCGTGAATCGTCCGACGTGCGCCGTGCGGAACGGCGGGAATCTGTTCATGGACTACGGCGGGTGGGGCGTCCGCCAACGGTTGTGCGGGTTGATCCGACCGATGAGAAACAGGGCGCGAGGGCGTGGGCTTACGCTCCACTGACTTCGCGCTGGCCGAAGGAGCGGAGACCTTGGGAGGCACTGACGGAGGCGTTGCGGGAATCTGCGAAGCCGCGGCCGGCGCGCCGGCAGTTTGTTGCGAAGAAGCTTGAAGAACAGAAGAAGTCTGAAGAGCAGGGGAAGTCCGAGGAGTACTTGAAACCGATTGCGACTTGGGATGGCTCTGAAACAGGCGCAAGCCAGCCCAAACTGCGATCGATAGTATGAGGACTGCTACCGCTATGATGGCCGGCACGAGCCAGCGCTGTTTGGGCGACTCCTGTGGAGGGGCGGCTCGGCCCGGCGCTTCGTGAACGACAACCTGAGGAACCGAAGCCACCGGAGCTTGTGGCGCGCCTTTGAACCGGGCTTGCAAATCGGTGGCCGTCGGACGGCTGGCGGGGTTGTGACTCAGGCATCGCTGTACGGTGTCCACGAATGCCGGAGGAAGAGTCGTGGGCAGGGAGGCCGTTTCGGCTTGTTCACCAGGCCACGGAAGGCTTTGGGTGAGAGCCTCAACCATGGTTATACCGAGACCCCAGATGTCGCCGGCCGCGGAAGTTATGCCGTTTTTTGCTTCCGGAGGATCGTAGAGGGAAGACTTAGCGATGATTGCCCTGGGTTCACCGGCGGGACGGATGGTATCGCTCGCCAGTTTCAGTTGATCATTGACCACCAGAAAGTTTGCCGGCTTCAGCCGGCCCTGCACCAGGTTTCTGCGGTGAAGGAAAGCCAGGGCGTCGAGAGTGGGGCCGAGCATTTCCCGCACTTCCTCGGCAGTCAGGGCCCGCTGGGGAAGGACCTGAGATAGATTCTGTTCGGCATATTCCATTACGACGAAGAGAAATTGCTGACCCCCGAGCTGGCACTGACCTGCGTCGAGAAGCCGAATCAGGTGGGGATGGGAGAGGCCGGCAGCCGTCATCCAGTGCGAGAGCTGAGCCTCTGTCAGTGCCCGCGCAGCCGGGATGAGCTTGATCGCGGCAGTAGGAACGTCTTGTGCCTTGCATTCAGTAAGGAATACCGCGCTGTGGTCTGAGCCGCTCAGAAAGCGGCGCAAGGGATAGACCCCGTTGATGACCTCGTTCTGCCACTGCGGCCAGATCTCGGTCATCGTCTCTGCTCTTGCCTCCACACTCACGACCATCGGCGCTCCCGGGATGTGTGTAAGAAGATACCACCACGAGGCAGGCTGCTGGAGAACCAGATATGGAGATGTGGGTCACACTTCCGGTCTTTCGACGCGCCGGTCGGCGCGGACGGCGAAGTTGCGCTCGCTATCGGGGTTGTGGGACATGGGGGGCTCGAACGGCCCGCGCTTTACAGGTAAGTATCGAACCAATTGAGGAGGCGCGAAGCGACGTCGACCTGATCGGCACGTTTGAAGAAAAAATGACCCTCGTCGGGGTAAACGACGAACTCGGTCTTTACGCCCAGCCGCCGCAGCGCGTTCCAGTATTCGTAGGACTGCGTGACCGGCACCTCCGCATCGCGATCGCCGCCTACGATCAGAGTCGGGGCGTGCACGTTCCTGATAAACGTCATCGGTGAACTGCGCTCGTACACCTTCGGATCGTCGTAAACCGAGGCGCCGAAGTAGGGAATCATCCACGTGTCGATGTTGTTCGTGCCGTAGTAACTGAGCCAATCCGAGAGTCCTGCGCCGGCGACCGCCGCTTTGAAGCGGTCCGTTTGCGTCAGGGCCCACATGGTCATGTAGCCGCCGTAGCTCCAGCCGGTGATCCCGACCCGCTCAGGATCGATCGGTGCCGCCTTCTGCGCGGTGTTCACGCCGCTGAGAATGTCGCGCAGGTCGCCGTAGCCGAAGTCCTTGACGTTGGCCTGTGTGAAGGCCTCGCCCTGCCCGTAGCTGCCGCGCGGATTGGGCTTGAACACGAAGTAGCCCTGGCTCGCGAGGAGCGCATCAAACGAATCCGGGTGGGCCGGGAAGAGTGGGTAGTGCGCGTACGCCGGGCCGCCGTGCACCTCGACAACCAGAGGGTAGCGTCTTCCCTGCACGACCGACGGCGGCTCGATCAGCATTCCCTGAACGCCGAAGCCGTCGCTCTTCCAGAACACGTTCGTCGCCCTGCCGGTGATCGGCTTTACGCCGGCGTTGGCCCTGGTGATGGGCTTCCACTTGCCCGGCGGCCCGGTCTCCACTTCAGGTGGCGAGGTGTACGATTGCCGAATGACTGCCGAGAATGCCCCATTCTTTGAAAGCGATAACCCCGCGTCGCCTGGCGTAAAGCCAAGCAGACAATTCGCCCAGATCATCTGCGGGGCGCGCCACAGCTCGCGCTGCGACTTCGAGTCCACGTCGATACTGGCGAGCACTTCGTCGCCCGCGGCAAACTCGGTAGCCACGATGCGCGTTGCGGAAGCATTCCAGGTAATCGTCTGTGCGGACTGCGCCAGACCTGGAGTAACGTTGACGGGCGCTCCGCCGGCGGCCGGCATCACGTAGACGTCACCTCCGGTGATGCCCTCATCGCTCATGAGGCCGCCGATGTAGGCGATGCGCGTGCCGTCCCCCGACCAGCGCGGCGAGGCGATCTGCAGGTGCGGTTTCAGGAGAGTGGTCAACGCACCACTTTGCGCATCCAGCAGGTCGAGCTCGGCGATCCACCAGTTGTCATCCCCGGAGCCGTGCGCGGCCGTGACCACGAAACGCTTATCGTCGGGGGACCAATCGTATTCGTAGATGTTCAGATCCGTCGGGCCGAGCAATGCCACCTCCCCGCCGCGCGCGGGAATCAACGCCAGCCGCTGCTCGTACACGGTGGAGGAGAGCAGGCCTGCATCGCGTGCGAGCGGATTGAGGGGTCCTGGCGTCCTGGGGGCACCCTCGGAGTAGAGAAAGGCGATGCGACTGCCGTTGGAAGACCAGCGGGGCGTGTCCAGCGGCCCATGTGCGCTCGTGATGATCTTCACGTTGTGATCGCTGACCGTGGCGACCGCGATCTGCGTTTGCTCCGCGGCATCGGTCGTGACGAACGCGACCCGCGTCCCGTCGGGCGACCAGGCAGCACTGTGCTCGTCGCACACTGACCCTGGGCAAGCCGTCAGGCGAGCCGCGCCGGAGCCGTCGCTCGCATGGGCTATCCAGAGTGCCGACACCTCGACCTCGGCCCCGCCACGCTTGCCCGTGACCACGTTGCCGTAGACCACGCGTTTTCCGTTTGGCGAGATGGCGACCTCGCCAAAGGGATGCACGGAGCTGAGCGCGTCCAGCACCGCCGTAACGGGCGCGGGCTGCGCTGCGGCAGGATTCGCGAGCATGCCGTAGAGGAGTACGGCTCCTGTGCTGCGACCCAGGACCGCCACGCACCTGTTCACGCGATGCATCTTATCGCTCCCCCAACCTATGGTGCGCAATGAGGGCACCGCGCCTCAGATTGCGATCTCCCGTCCCAGCTCGACCACCGAGTCCGCGGGCAATCGGAAGTAATCACTCACGTGCATGGAATTGCGCTGTAGATAGGCGAACAGGGTTTCCACCAGGTGCGGCAAGCCCTTGCCGTCGTGGCGGGGGATCACGGTTTCATGGCCCACATAGTAGGTGACATCATCCAGCTTCAGCTTGCATCCGAGTGTATTGGCTTGCCGCAGCAAAGCCGGGATGTCGGGCCGCTCCATGAAGCCGAAGCGGGCCGTGGCGCGCCACATTCCCGGCGCGACTTCCTCCACCTGCAGCCGGCCGCCGCGACGTATCCACGGGACCGATTCGACCACGGCAGTGAGTATGAACACGCGCTCGTGCAGGGCGCGATTGTGCTTGATGTGCCAGACGAGCACCGGTGGGGCGTCCTTTTGTGCGCGCGTGAGAAACACCGCCGTACCCGGTACGCGCGGGATATGTCGCTCGGTGAGTTGCCGCAACAGCTCACCGATCGGCACCAGGCGCTCCTGGATGCGCGCCGACACGGACTGCGACCCCAGATGCCACACCCACATCACGCCATACACCACAGCGGCCAGCACCAGCGGCACATATCCGCCGTTAGCAATCTTCATGAGATTCGCCGCGACGAAGCCCGCGTCCACCACGAAAAAGACGCCGGCCACTGCACCGGCCGCGGCAAGACTCCAGTGCCAGATCTCGCGCATGGCGATGAACAGGAGCGCCGAGGTCATCAGCATCGTGGCCGAAACGGCGATACCGTACGCCGCGGCGAGATTGTCGGATTTGCCGAAGCCCACCGTCAATGCGAGCGTAACGAGCATCAACAGCCAGTTCACCGGACCCACGTAAATCCGGCCGTAACCTTCTTGAGAAGTCTGCTTGATCGGCAGCCGCGGCATCCAGCCCAGCTGGATGGCCTGACGCGTCATCGAGAATGCGCCGGTGATAATGGACTGGCTGGCGATGATGGTGGCGACGGTGGCCAGAATCACCATCGGCAGCAGCGTCGCCGGCGGGCACAGCCGGAAGAAGATGTTGTCCGCCGTCGGCGCACCGCCGAGCACGAGCGCTCCCTGCCCCGCATAGTTCAGCATGAGGCACGGAAAGACCAGGGCACTCCAGGTTAGGCGGATGGGTGTTGCGCCGAAATGGCCCATGTCTGCGTAGAGTGCCTCGGCCCCGGTAACGCACAGGAATACCCCGCCGAGCACCAGGAAGCTGGTGACGCCGCCGGCGAACAGGTACTCGATGCCGTGCCGCGGATCCAGCGCCCACAGTACGGATGGGTGCTGGGCAATACCCCAGACCCCGAGCGCGCCCATCACCACGAACCAAAGCGCCATGATCGGTCCGAACGCTTTGCCGATCTTGGCGGTGCCCTGGGGCTGCAGTGCGAACAAGCCGATCAGCACCGCAACGGCAGCCGGCAGTACGTAGGCATTGAACGAAGGCGCGACCATCTTCAGGCCCTCGAGTGCAGAGAGCACCGAGATCGCCGGCGTGATGGCACCGTCGCCGTAGATCAGGGCGGCGCCGAACAGACCGACCGCCACGATGGTGGGACGACGGCCGCGTCTCACGCTCAACAGGGACATCAGGGCGAGAATCCCACCTTCGCCGTCGTTGTCGATGCGCATGGCGAACGCCACGTACTTCACCGAGGTGATGATGATCAGCGTCCAGATCACCAGCGACAGCGACCCGAGCACGGTGAATGCATCGGATCTGTCGCCCGCGAGGCTCAACACCGTCTTCAGGGTGTACAGCGGGCTGGTCCCGATGTCCCCAAATACCACGCCGAGCGCGGCCAGGCTCAGTGACGGCAGACTCGCGGCAATCTTCGGTCGGGTGCCGTTCGCAGCGACGGCCACCGGCGGCCGCGAATCGTGCGGTGCAGGCGCTACGCTCTGTCCACCAGAACCCATGCGATCACCTCATGACAGACGATAGCTCAGTGCCGGGGTCGGCGGCATACTGACGCTCGAGTCCACACGCCGGGGACTATACGATGACGGGTCACATCCAGCGCAATCGGGACAATCTTCGCGACGAGCTCGTGACCCACCATTCATGACGGAGTCTTGAAGCATGACCCACGTACTCGTAACCGGGGCTTCGGGCGGCATTGGCGCAGCTATCTGCAAGGCGCTGGCCCTGCGTGGCGTCACGGTCGTGCTGCACTACCACTCTGACCGGGCGGCAGCGGAAGCGACCCGGCAAGCCATGAAGGGGGGCGGCCACAGCATCATCCAGGGCGACCTCGGCAATCCGACCTCGATCGAATGCCTCTGGCAGGAGGCTTCGGCGCTGCAGCGCGTTGATGCCGTGGTGAACAACGCCGGCATCTATCCGCATCATCCGCCGCTGACCACGGATTACGCCGACTGGACAGTGGCGTGGCAGCGCACGCTGGCGATCAATCTGACCGGTCCGGCACACCTTTCTCATTGCGCCGCGCGCAGGATGGCAGAGCAGGGCGGCGGAAGGATCGTCAACGTCTCGTCCCGCGGTGCTTTTCGGGGAGAGCCCGAGGCGCCCGGCTATGCCGCAAGCAAGGCCGGTTTGAATGCGCTCAGCCAATCGCTGGCAAAAGCGCTGGCACCGAAGGGCGTCTACGTCTTCGTCGTCGCCCCTGGTTGGGTGTCGACACACAGAGTGGCCGATCTGGTGAAGGACAAGGCAGTCCTGGCCGACCAGCCACTGGGCAGGGTCGCAACCCCGGACGAGGTCGCGCAGGTCGTCACGTACTGCACGCTCGATGCGCCGGCGAGCATGACGGGCGCGGTCGTGGACGTGAACGGCGCCTCTTATTTACGGACCTAGCAGCTATCGGCCAGGTCGATCGCCCGCTGGCGCCAAGACTCTTATTTGGGCTTCGACTTCGGTGCTTTGATTGGCTGGTTGTAGGGATCGTAACCGCCACCGGGGCTCGAATCCGACATGATCCGCAACTCCTCGTCCTTGGTGTCTTCCATCTTGAGGTCCGGCGCTTCGAGTTTGCGCAGCAGCCGCGAAGTACTTTCGATGGCGATGCGGCTGGTCTCCTTGACCCACTGCCATACGGCGTGGCCGCGCTCATCGTGAACGACTTTCCCGGCGGTACCGGGATCGGAGGGCTGAGCGGCCGGGCCGACACCGCCGGGGCGCGCAGCCGGTCCCTGCGCGGCAGGCCTTGCAGCGGCGCTTCCGGTCGGGCGAATTCCGCGCCCGGGGTGGCTTGGGTCGCTCATGGTTTAGCTTATAACGGCGCGTCTACGCGCACAGTATTAGGACTTTCCACATTGGTGGTGGGGGCGGTCATTGCGGCCGTGGGAATCCTGCTGGCAGGGTATTTGCTGGTCAATGGTCGGCAGGCGCGTTGAGGCCCTGGCGCGGGATACTACTCCGCCCGGCGGGCGGGCAACGCCCGCCGGGCGAGACTCACTAGATCCAAATGAATGACCGGGTTACTCGCTGATGGCTACCCCGCTGAAGCCGGCGACACCGACCGGGCTCGACGTCGCCGCAGGTGTGAGGTCGCCGTAGGCGTCGATAGCATACACCGCAACATAGCCGCTGCCGCCGGCACTGTAAATGACGGCGAGCCACTTGCCATCACGGGACACCGTGATGTCGGTCGGTGCGCCCGGCAGGGGTATCGATTTGTAGAACACCCCGCCTGCTCCGTCGGTCAGGAATATGGAGATGGCATGACCGGGAGAGTTGGCGGTGTACCAGATGTTTCCCGGCCCTTTGGCCACCCAGCAGGGGGCGTTGGAAGGAAACGGCGGTGTCGGTCCGGTGATCGGGAAAACGTCCCGGTTCCTGTCCACGAGCGCAAAGCTGTCCGGACTGTGGGCCGGAGTGAAGCCCAGAATATCGCCCCAGAAGGCGGCCCCGAGCGGGGTGTTGTTCGCCGTGCTGGGGAGTGTTACGGGCATGCTCGCCCCACCGAGTGCTCCATCCTGGAGAGGCAGCTGCAGGACCGATCCTGACTTGAGTGTCACAGCAGCCCAGCTCTTGCCGACGACTATCTGTGCAGCGGAAGGATCCGTGAGCGCAACGGCTCCCTCGACGCCGCCCGTGGGCCACGCATGACTCTCGGCACAATTCGCGCCGACCACGAACAGACGGTCCCGGGTGAGCGCGACGGAATCGGGCTGCACGCAACCAGGCGCCAGACCGATCGTTGCTGCGACACTGAAGAGATCGCCACTGCGTACCAGTTTACTGACGCTGTTTGATCCGTAGTTGGCCACGGCTCCGGAATCGGCCCTGAACTGCAGAATTCCGGCGTTGCCGCCCGCACCGCCCTTGCCTTGCGCCGGCAACATCCCCGTCAGCGAGAGCGAGGGCGTTCCCGCCGTATCCAGCTTGAACACGACGACATCGTTGCCCGCTGGGTTGTTGGTGCTCGTGAGCACGAACACGCCACGTTCAGGCTCGCCGGCAACCGCCAGGGTGGTCGCGAGTAATGTGGCCGCCAACATGCTGGCGGCGCGATACAGATAAAGCGTCTTGGGTCCTCGAGTACTCATCGTGATCTCCTGATTGGGAAACATTGCGCAAATGGCTGGCGCCCTCCCCGCGGCGTGCTCCAGGATGTGGTGTAGTCTTGAACCCTGTAGCAGGCTGGTTCGGGGATCTTTCAAACATGCGCAGTATTCGACGGGGGGTTATTCGCCTTGGGCTCGCGGAAAGTTACGGTACGACGCACCGGCGGGACCGAAAATCAACAAACCCCGAATTGAAGGCGACACCGTAACTTTTCGGCCCTTGCCAGCGAATACTCGTGGACCCCGGCAGCAATCTGGACACACTGATGGCGCGCTACCAGGCGGGTGATTTCCCCGCCGCCACGGCGCTCATCCAGCGCATCGGACCGCAGCTGCACCGGTTTTTTCTGGCGCAATTTTCCAGCCGTGCAGATGCGGATGACCTGCTGCAGGAAACCTGGCTGCGCATACACCGGGTGCGGCACACCTATCGCCCGGGCGAGCCGGTCCTGCCGTGGTTCTATGCGATCGCGCGGCGCGTGCGCATCGACCACTTCCGCAGGGCCAGCCGGACCACCGCCCGCGAGCGCAGCCTGGAAGAAGCGCCCGACGTGGCGGTGACGTTCCCGCGGGAAGAGGGCGAGCTTGATGACCTGGAGGCGCTGTTGGCACCCCTCTCGGAGAGCCAACGTGAAGTCATTCGGATGATGAAGGTGGCGGGCATGTCGCTGGAGGAGGTCGCGCGCGCGACTTCTTCAAGCGTCGGGTCGGTGAAACAGAAAGTGCACCGGGCATACAGGAATCTGCGCGAACAGATGAGCGCGCCAGGGCTCAAGAAAGGGCCGAGCGGGGGGCTGCCGTGATAGACGAACAGGTTGACGAAGTCCTGAAGAGGGTATCCCGGACAGCGCACGAGGTGGAGCCGGCGTTGCTGGAGCGCGTCGCCGACTCGATCCATTCGTCCTTGCAGCCGGTGCGCCCACTGCCGCCGACGTGGGTGCTGACCGGTGCTCTGGTACTGATCTGCGCGGCCGTGGCTGTGGCGGGAGCCGCTCGAACCGGATTCTACGGAATTGAAAAACTGACTGTGTTGGAGCGCCTGCTGATCTTCACGACACTGGGTATCCTGGCCTGGGTGGCGGGGAGAGAGTTCGTCGCTGAACTGATCCCCGGCAGCCGCCATCGCCTAAGTCCCGGCGCGCTCCTGACGATTGCCAGCGTGGCCCTGCTCGCCGTGTTTGCGCTGCTGTTCCGCAACTATCGCACGGAGCACTTCGTCTCCGCCGGTATTGCGTGTCTCGTCACCGGCCTGCTCCTTGCCATCCCCGCGGCCTTGCTGAGTTGGCTGCTGATGCGGCGCGGTTTTGCGGTGAATTCTGTCTCCGCCGGACTGGTCGGAGGCGCGCTGGCCGGTCTGTGCGGCGTGACGATGCTGGAGTTGCACTGCGCCAACTTCCAGGCACTGCATGTGCTCGTGTGGCACACCGCGGTGGTATCGGTGAGCGCGGCAGCCGGAGCGTTGCTGGGATGGGCGCTGTGCGAAGTCGCCTGATTTCCTGCGGGCCGTCTTCCTGTTGACCGCAAACGGATTTCACTACTTCACACTAAACGTCGGCACCGCTCCGGCATTCTCAATGAACGTGCACTTACCCTCCGCGCACACCCGATTCTCCATCTCGATCCGCTTCAACTGGACATACTGCTCAGGTGATAAACCGATAGCCTGGCGATAAGCATTGTCTGCCGCCGCCCGCGCCTCTTCGGCCGACTTGCGCTGAACTTCTGCCAACTTGGTCTGCTGCTCGGTCTGGATCCTTTGCTCCTGCGTGGCCGTTTCAATGCGCTGATTCTTGATGGCATCAGGCGGATTGGCTCGCCCTACAGTCATCGTAACGAGCTGGATCGGCAATCCCTTTTCCTTGATGAATGCCTTCAAGGCGTCCCGGATCTCCGCATCGATAGCATCCAAGGCTGTCGTACTGATCGCCGTTTCATTCATGCCGCGCTTGCGCACAGCCTGTCTAACCATCGTCTTGAACTGCTCTTCCAGATTGTTCCGATACCAGTTGGCTCCGAAATTCTTGATCAACACCACCGAATCCGTGACTTGTAACACCACGATGGCATGAAAACTGATCGGTACGCCATCCGAGGTCATCGTGTCGTGCATCTCAGTGTCGAACTTCTGAGGTTGCATGTACACATCGACACCCTCAGTCGTGATGGCTCCGAACGTTCGTCCCGGCTTGACCGGATCAGAATCAACTCCGCCATGGCCAAAAATCCATGGCTTTTCGATCAATACGACTTCATGCCCCGCATCAGGCGAGTACACACTGCAGCCTCCCAGCCCCACCGCAATCAGCATTACCAGATATTTCATTGATCTACCCTTTCAAAAATCGAATGCAAGTGACGGAGGGAACTGATCGATAAGGCCAGACACTTACACTGCTCCGACGCCTGCGCAGTTGCAAACCGAGCGCGATCGAGCCGTCCGACAGGGACGCTTCTAACCATGCGATAGCTTGAGTCGGCGAACGCTGCGTTCGCAGCGAACGGGCGCGCCGCAATGGCCACCGCCGAGGGTCGCGCGACCAACGAGATCATGCACCGCCCGGGACTGTCCAAGTCGGCGGTGTGGCGCTGCCAGGAGTGTACCCGCAAAATGGCCCCGTCCGACGAAAGTGGAAATGTCATGACCGCGGAAAAAACAACGCAGGGCTTCGGCTGGCGCGTCTACGGCCTGGGCGTGATGGCGTTGGGCGTGGTCTGCCTGGCGTGGGGGGACTTCGACCCGGGGCAGCCTGTGCCCAAGGCCTTTCCCGACCGCACCGCCCTGGCCTATGCCGCCGCTGCGTTCATGCTCGTCGCGGGCGCGGCTGTCGTGTGGCGTCGGACCGCGGCCTGGGGCGCCGCGGCGCTCACCGCCTATTACGCGCTCATTGTCGTCATCCTGATGAACGGCCGCGGGGTGCTCGCCCATTACGCCGAGTTCGGCACCTACAGCGGGATCTGCGAGCAGCTCGCGATCACGGCGGGCGGGCTGATCGTCTACGCCGCCAGCGCCAGGATGGATGCGGCCCTGGCCGCACGCCTCACGCGCCTGGGCCAACTGGCGTTCGGAGTTTGTGCGCTGTTATTCGGCGGAGCGCATTTTGTCTACATGAACTTGACTGCCCCGCTGGTCCCCAAATGGCTGCCGCCTACGCAAGAGTTCTGGGCTTATGCGACCGGGGTTGGCCACATCGCGGCGGGCGTTGCGATCCTGGCGGGCGTGCAGGCCCGCCTGGCGGCGATCCTGCTGACCGCCATGTTCGCGTCCTTCACCCCGCTGGTGCACGTGCCGATGCTCCTGGCCGATCCCTCCAGCCATTGGATCTGGTCCGAGAACGCCCTGAATCTCGCCCTGATCGGCGCCGCCTGGGTCGTGGGGGACTCGCTGGCGCGGCCGAGGCGCTAGCGGAGCGACTCCAAGTGACGCCGCCCGGGTAGATCAGAGCGATGCGGGGCCCGTGCGACATCAATGGACCGGTGCCCTGGTGGTTGGGCTTCGTGTGATACCCCGTGCCAATACACAATCGCCATATATGCAAGGAACATAGCGAGAGCGCCCATATCAATCAGCAGGACTTCCATAGGTCACCTCTACCGGGTCATGCCGCGGCAATTTGGTGACGGCCAGCATGGGCAAGAGAGGCAACATCCACCCGTTACACATAGGTGGCCAGCTCGCAAACTGTTCTGGTCATTCGCCAGAACAGTTCCTTGAGCAGGCGGACGTACTCGATCCGGCCGGCGGAACGGACTGGCTATCGGCTACGAAGCCGGTGCGGCGCCGCCTTCCCGGCGGCGACGTTCGACGAACGCCGTCAGCGCTTCGTGCACGGCCGGGTCCAGGGCCGGCGGCTCAAAGGACGCGAGAGTCTCGCGCCAGCGCGAGTTCGCGCGCTCGGTCGCGGTCTTCGCGCCATCATCCGACCAGGCGCCGTAGTTGCGCCAGTCCGACACCAGGGGCGTGTAGAAGGCGTCACGGTAGCGCTGCATGGTGTGGGCGGCCGCGAAGAAATGGCCCCCGGGTCCTACCTCCGCAACGGCCTCGACGCCGATCTCCTCCGCAGAGGCGAGCACCGGCTGAAAGAGCTCCGCGAACATCTGCAGCATTTCAACATCGAGGATGAACTTCTCGAATGAGGCGGTCAGACCGCCTTCGAGCCAGCCGGCCGCGTGCAGGATGAAATGGCAGCCGCCCAACAGCGCTCCCCACAGGCTCATCTGCGACTCATATACCGCCTGCGCGTCGGGGGCGTTGGATGCCGTGGCGCTCGAGCAGCGCCACGGCGCACCGATGCGTCGAGCCAGCTGCCCGGCGCCGAAAGCCGCCTTGGCGTATTCGGGGGTGCCGAATGCGGGTGATCCGGACTTCATGTCGACGTTCGACGTGAAGCTGCCGTACATCACCGGGGCACCCGGGCGCACGATCTGCGACAGCGTGATGCCGAACAGGGCTTCCGCATGCGCCAGGGTCAGGGCGCCGGCGATGGTGATTGGCGCCATCGCGCCGGCGAGCGTGAACGGGGTAACGATCATCAACTGCCCATGCGCCGCAAACTCGATGATGCCGTCGGTCATTGGCACGTCCAGCTGCAGCGGCGAGTTGGTGTTGCAGATCGAATAGCAGTGCGCTTCGCTGTGAAACGTCGCCTCGTCGATCCCCTGGGCGATGCGCAACATGGCGAAGCAGTCGGCGAGCTGCGCCTCTCCCCGGCAGTAGAAGTACGGCGCCTTGTCCCCGAGCGTGAGCTGCGCGAGGGTCGTCTCGAGGTGACGCTCGGTCACGCTGCTGTCCTGCGGCTCGACCATCTGGCCGAGCACGTGAATGACGTCGAAGGCCTGCGACAGGCGCACGAAGTCGCGAAAATCCTCGATCGTACCGGTGCGCTTGCCGCGCTGCAGATCGCTCACGCTCGGCGGACCCGCGACCGGGGCAAACACGACGTGCGGCCCTCCCACGCGGCAGGTGCGCGCCGGATTGCGTGCAATGAGATTGGCCTCGGCAGGAACGGTCGCCAGGGCCGTGGTGACGAGGCCGCGGTCGAGCCGCACCATCTGGCTCGCGTCGTCCACGTCGGCGCCGGCCCCCGCGAGCACCGCGCGCCCGCGGGGCGACAACACCCGCATGCCCTGGCGCTCCAGGATTCCCAGCGCAGCCAGATGCATGTTCTCGACCTGGTCGTCCGAGAATATCCTCACCGGCTCGAAGGGGTTGACGAGGTTTCGGTAGCGCGTCGAGCGCTGCGGCTGTCCGGCGGTACCCGCCCTCTGGGAATCTCGCCTGCGAGGTCTCATCGCCAAGGCGTTTCTCCGCCGCGGGAATGGCCATCGAGTATGCCACTGTCGCGTTGCAGGCGTCGCTTTTCGCCTTGCACGCTCGCCTGATCGAGGGCGGCGCGCAGCGCGTGAATCCGCGGGCCGCGTTTCGCACCGCCCTGTCACAAAATATTCACGCCGCGGAAGAAAAGCCGAGACCCTCGTGTCATCTTGCGCGCATAGCTTTCCTCCCGGGACTCACTTCAACCAGGGAGGATTTATGCATTCGCACTTCACCACAGCGTGGCGGACGAGAATCGCCGCCAGCGCTTTCGCAGCAGTGCTGTCTGTCTTTGCCTTGACCGCATCCGTGCAGGCGGCCGATCCCAACACACCGGTCGATGCGATCCGGACCGCCACGCCGATCAAGCACGTGATCATCATCGTCGGCGAGAATCGCAGTTTCGATCACCTGTTCGCGACCTATGCACCCAGCGCAGGGGAGGGAATACTCAACCTGCTGTCCGAGGGCATCGTCAATGCCGACGGCACCCCCGGACGGCATTTTGCCCGGGCGCATCAGTACCAGATCACATCCGCCCCCAATGGCGGCAAATTCTTCAGCAGCGCCGGCCGTGCGCACAAGACGCTCTATGGCACGCTGCCGCCGCCGGACGTGAACGGTGTTGGTGCGCTCTCGCCCTATGTCGGGATCCTGAGCCTTGCGGGCGGCGACCCCGGGATGCCGCCCCAGGATCAATTTCTGTTCGGCACGGGGGGCACCGGGCTGAGCTTCACACTCGGTCCCGACACGCGCATCACCAATGTCAATGCCCTGCCGCCCGGGCCATTCCAGCTGACGGGCGCGGCGATGCCCTTTGATGCCTTCACCGGCGACACCATCCATCAATACTTCCAGATGGTGCAACAGATGGATTGCGCGCTCGATGAGGAACACGTCTCCAGGAGCAATCCCACGGGCTGTCTGCACGACCTGCAATCGGCTGTGACCACGACCTACAGCACCCCGCCCGGCGGCACGCCCCACGACACCGGGCAGACCATGGCTTTCTTCAACATGCACAACGGGGATGCGCCGCTCTTCAAATCCCTCGCTGATCGGTACACGATGAGCGACAACTATCACCAGCCGGTGATGGGCGGCACGGGGCCGGACAGCCAGCCGCTCGGCTTCGCCGACCAGGTGTTCTTCAGCGACGGCAATGGCCATCCGGCCACGCCCGCGGCGGTCAACATCTATAACCCCGACCCGCAGAGCGGGACGCTCAATCTCTACACCCACCGCGCGCAGTGGTTCAATTGCTCGGATGCGACCCAACCGGGGATCGGTGCGATCGCGAGCTATCTGAAATCGCTCCCCTACACCCTGCAGACCAGGTGTGGCACGGGTGAATACTGGCAGGCGGTCAACGTCAACCCGGCCTTCACGCCCAAGGGCCTGCCGCAGGGCGGGCTGGTGGTACCACCGACAGCACAGCGCAGCATCGGCGATGTGCTGAGCGCGAACAACATTCCGTGGAAATACTATGGCGGCGGATTCAACGCCGACGGCACCAGCAGCCCGTTAGCCGGCAGCTACTGCAACATCTGCAACCCGTTCGAGTATCAGTCGAACTACCCCTCCAGGGTCGCCGATCACATGCGGGACGTGACCGACCTGTTCACGGATCTGGCCAACGGCACGCTGCCGGCGGTCTCCTACGTGAAGCCCGACGGCACCATGGACGGACACCCGGCATCCTCCAAATGGAGCCTGTTCGAGGCGTTCGCGAACAACATCATCGAGCTCGCACAGAGCAACCGGGAACTGTGGGCCACGACCGCGATTTTCGTCACGGTGGACGAGGGCGGGGGGTACTACGACTCGGGGTTCATCCAGCCGGTTGATTTCTTCGGCACCGGCCCGCGCATTCCGATGATCGCCGTGTCGCCCTTCTCGACGGGCGGACACATCAGCCACGTGTACAACGAGCATTCCTCGTTCGTGAAGTTCATCGAACGCAACTGGCGGCTCGGCGGCACGTTGAGCGATCGCAGTCGTGACAACCTGCCCAATCCGGTGCAGGACCAGGACAATGCCTATGTGCCGCGCAACATGCCGGCCATCGGCGACCTGTTCGACCTGTTTCAATTCGATCATCACGGCGGCTGAGGAGGCTGGGCAGTGCCTCCGTTCACGCGGCTTGCGTTGGTAACGTTCGTCACCGGGCGCCGGCGGGGCTCGCACCCGCCCGCGCCCCGCGCTTGGGTCAGCTGAGCGTCCCGCCGGTTCCAATCAGTCGGTCATGCGTTGGCCTCCCCTTTGGAGATAGTATCCGTGCACGCCGAGCCCCGTCTCGATGCCTGCAGGAGCGCCCCATGCCGGAGTTTGCCAGCGTCGAACAGATCCGCCGCCGCTTTCCGGCGCTCGCGCGCATGCATAACGGTCATCCGGTGGCCTATTTCGATGGTCCGGGCGGGACGCAGGTTCCGCGCCGGGTGATCGACGCCATGACCGAGTACCTGCTGCAGCACAACGCGAACACCGACTGGGCGTTTCCCAGCAGCCAGGAAACCGACCAGGCACTGTTCGAGGCGCGCGGGGCGTTGGCGGACTGGGTCGGGGGTTCTGCGGACGAGATCGTGTTCGGCGCCAACATGACCACGCTCACGCTGCATCTCGGCCGTGCGCTCGGGCGCGAGTGGCGGGCGGGGGATGTGGTGGTCGTGACCGAGCTCGACCACCACGCGAATTCCGACACCTGGCGCTCACTGGCCAAGGAGCGCGGCCTGGAAGTGCGCACCATCAGGATGCGACCCGAGGATGGCTGCCTGGACGAAGAAGACCTCGCGAGGAAGCTCACTCCCGGGACGCGCCTGTTGGCGGTAGGGGCGGCTTCCAACGCGCTCGGTACCATCAACGACGTCGCGCAGCTCGTCAAACAGGCGCACGCGGTGGGTGCGCTCGCGTTCGTGGACGGGGTGCATTACGCCAGCCACCACATGGCGGATGTGCGGGCCTGGAACTGTGACTTTTTCGTCTGCTCCGCCTACAAGTTCTACGGGCCCCATGTCGGGGTGCTGTGGGGGCGACGCGAACTGCTGGAAAAACTGGATGCACCGCGTCTCGAACCCGCGCCCGCGCAGGCCCCGGGGCGCCTGGAGACCGGGACTCTGAACCACGAAGGCATCGTGGGGGCCGCGGCGGCGGTCGACTTTCTCGCCTCCCTCTCGGAGGCTCACGCGCCGCGTCGCGAGCGGCTCGGGCGCGTGTCGCAACGTCTGCAGCAGCGCGGCGCGGACCTGCTGCGGGGACTGTGGGAGGGCTTGCGCGCCATTCCCGGAGTCGAGCTCTACGGTCTGCCGCCCGGCGGGCACCGCACGCCCACGCTGTCCTTCACGCTCGCCGGACGGGATGCGATCGACGTGGCCACCGCCCTTGCGGCTCGCGGCATATTCGTGTCGCACGGCGACTTCTACGCGAGCACCGTGGTGCGGGTGTTGGGACATGAGCGCGATGGCCTGGTGCGCGCCGGTTGCGCCGTATACACGACCGCGGACGAGGTCCAACGGCTCGTCGAGGGCGTCCGACATCTGGTGTGATGTCAGGGGACCGTCCGCTGCCGCCGACACCCGGCCAGCGCCTGTCTGCTGGCGGGTAGAAAATTTCTCGTTCTCGCGGAGTGACCGGCGAATTGCGCGGTCATACCTTGATCCTCCTCATTTTGCAGGTGCCGTGATGCCTCAGGAAGCCGGCCGATGAAGCTGCGCGTTCTCGTCGTGAGCAACGTGCGAGTCGTGCGGGAGGGCTTGAACTCGATCCTGGCGCAGCGCGGTGGAGTCGATGTGGTCAGCACCGTCGATGTGCCGCGTGCCGGGGATCGTAGTGCGCAGCTGCACCCGGATGTGATCCTCTTCGATGCCGCGCGCCAGGACAGCGTTGAGTTCGTGAAGGCCCTCGTTGCGTCCGCGCCGCACTCCAAGGTCGTGGCGTTCGGCGTCAAGGAGACTGGCGAGGAGATTCTGGCGCTGGCCGCGGCGGGCACGGCCGGCTACGTGCGCGAAAGCGCCGAAGGCAGCGATGTGGTCAGAGTGCTCGAGCAGGTGATGTGCGACGAGCTACCGTGCTCACCACGAGCTGCCGCGTCGCTGTATCGCCACGTGGCGGTGCTGTCGCAGGGTGGCAACGACCCCGTCGGTGTCGGTAACGGCCACGCCGACACCATGCCGCTGTCGCGGCGCGAGCTGCAGATCGCGCATCTGATCGATTGCGGGCTCACGAACAAGCAGATCGGCCGGCGGCTGGGAATCGAAGCTGCGACGGTCAAGAACCACGTCCACAACCTGTGCGAGAAACTCCAGGTACACCGGCGCGGCGAAGCGGTCGCGCGGATCCGCGCCATCTCGCGCGCGCTGTTGTTGCCCGCCTCGGCGCCGGATGCGAATCCGACGCTCGAAGCGAGCTGAACATCAGAAGAATCCCGCCGCCGCCGGCGGCACCGGCAGCCATGTCGGCCACCCCTGGACCGACACCGGCCAGAAGGCGGGCATTGCACCTCGCTCCACGCCGTCCGCGGCCGCAAGTCCCATGGTGAAGCTCTGGGCTGCCGGCACGCGCGCGAGATCCGGCACACCCGCGCCACCACGTCGCGGATCAGATACACGCGCTACGGCGCTCGCCAGGATGAGCTCGAACAGAGCGTGCACGCGCTGCTCGGAGCGCCCCCTGAACGGTCCGTCGCGAAACAGGGGATGATGGGCCAGCACCAGGGCGGCCAGTCCCGTCACGTGTGCCGCCGCGACCGAGGTGCCGTCCGCGGCCGCGTAGCCACCGCCGGGAACCGTGGATACGACCGCCACTCCGGGTGCGGACACCGCCACCTGCGGACCCGCAGCGCTGAAGCTCGCCGCGAAGACCCCGTCACTGCCGATCGATTGCGGAATCACGCTCAGAACGTGAGAGCTGTCAGCGGGGAATTCCCCGAGCTTGCCGACTGCAGCGACCGCCAGCACTCCGGGCAGCGTCGCCGGGAATGCGAGCGGGCCGCCGGAGTTGCCCGCTGCCACGATGCAGGCGATGCCTTTGCGGCGCGCCTCCTGCAGCTTCTGGCTCAGCAGCTCGGAGAATCCCTCACTCACGACGCTGATGTTGATGAGATCGAGCTCCCGCTCGATGCATTCATCCAGCGCCGCCAGCAGATCGCTGACCCGACCCTCCGGAATGACCTTCAGCACGTGCAGCTCGGCCTCGGGCGCGCAGCCGCTGATGCCCTGCTCGGTGCTCGATGCGTTGATGATGCCGGCGCAATGCGTGCCGTGCGACACGAGGTCGTGGGCCCAGCTCGTGTCTGCACCGCCGGTGGTGAAGTCCTTGCCCCGCGTGACGTGCCGCAACAACGGATGTGTATTGTCGCAGCCCGAATCGATGATGCCGATTCTCACCCCGCTGCCGGTGAAGCGGCCACCGATCGGATCGACCCCCATCAGGCGCTGGCCCCAGCCGAGCAATCGCGCACTCGGAAAGCTCGGGTAGGATTCGGACAGAGGTCGCAGCTTGACCGTATTGGTCGCCGAGCTCAGGCGCGGCGCGGATATGAGGCGATCCCAGTGATTGGCGGCAGACCTGATGAACAGCGTCTGGATTGCCTCCACCGTGCCTCCGAAGAAAGTGAGGCGCGCGGTTCCGGTCTCGTCGGTGAGCGCCTGGGCCGGCAAGCCGCCTCCGTCGATGACGACCGTCGCCCTGGCGAGCGGTTGATCGCGCTCGCCGATCACGCGAATGGAAACCTCGGTGGCGACGGAGCGCAGCGGCAGCAGCGTCCCGATCGGCGCGACCCGCGCAGGCAGCGACAGGTAGTCGGCACAGGCCAACGCCGAGTCGCGTTCGATGATCAGATGCGGAGGTGCCGCCGTGCGCAGTCGCTGCGCCTTGTCCTCCTCGATCTTGGCCACCACCACCTCGCTCACGCTGCGGCCATCGGCCATGAAGGGCTGTGTACCACCGAGCTTGATGCGCTTCACGACTTCGACGTTCTCCTGATGACCGAGGTACTCGACGACGCTGTCCATGGAAAATTGGGGATGGGCGAACGGCCGGCCACCGGGTGCAGTACGGGTGCCGATGAGAAATCGCTCCCGCCGCCTGCCCGGGGGTGATGCCTCCAGTCCGCCGCTTCCCGGCTCTCGCGGCCCGGACCGGCCTTGCGTCCCCGTGGTTCTCCTCACCGAGTCATCGCCGGCCTCGCTCGTCTTTTTGATCGCCGCGCCGCCGGGCCGCTCCTCTCTTTCTTGAGCCATCGAACCGTCCTCCATACTGATGGTCAGGTCGCTGCGTCTCGTCGCGCCTCGGCGGGCTCCGGCGGGCCTCACTCCCGTCACGGCGCCGCGCCGAGGCACACGGCTTGGGTGCTATTGAATGGTCTGCGCGCGATTGGCGCCCCATGCCTGGGCCTGGGGGGTGAATCCACCGTATGCGCCCTGACCGTATGCGCTCTGGAAGGCACCCAGGCCAGCGCCCTGATGACTCGGCAGGCCTTGCACAGCCAGCTGGTGAACGAGTTGCTGGAGCGCGATGCTGATCTGCTGTGTCATGGCGGTCTGCACGGAGATCTGCTGCGCCAGCTGTCCGAGCACCAGGACGATCTGTTGTGCCGGATGGTGTGCGCCCGCGAAGCCGGCAAAAGAGCCGGGCAGCGGGTTGTACGCAAGCGGACTTGGTGCGAACGGACTCGGCACGAACGGATTCTGCAGGAACGGAGTCGGATACAGGCCTGCCAGTGCGGGCTCGTGAGCGAACGGCACGAAGCCCGCGTATGCGCCGGGCTGTCCGAACAGGCCCGGACTCATCTGCGGCCACCCCGCCCCCTGCAGTCCAGGAAACTGAGGTATGAATCCTTGCGGGGAATATTGTGAAAAGTTTGACAGCATTGGAAACTCTCCATGTGACTCATTGAAGGCTGAAGCGTCACCGACAGCGACTGTTTCGCCGGCAACGACACGCATCCTCGGCCAAGGGCGGCCGCGCGGGAATAGTCCGAAGATCCCAGTCAGGGTTACAAGGACGGGCTAGGCACGCGGTCCAGTGGGAATGCGCAGACGTTGCTCGCATTTGCCTGCCGTTCGCTGATCGGTGGTAGATTACTCGACAGGGTCTCCACCGGTGTTGCAAACAATCGCACGCGTATTCGTGCTTGCGGCGGTAGTCGTCGCGGTCGCTCGCGCCTATGCGCTCGAGCCTGCCGAGAATGGCGCCAGTCCCGTTGATTGGATCAACACCTACATCGGCACCGGCGGCGGCGGATCGGACTACGGCGGCACGATGCCGTTCGTCACCACGCCTTTCGGGATGACGAACTGGACGGCGCAGACGCGTGAGAACCGCATCAGCGTCAGCTCGTACGCGTTTGAAGACAACACGATCTCGGGGTTCATCGGCACCCACCAACCGGCCATCTGGATGGGCGACTACGGTTACGTGACGCTCACCCCCGAAGTCGACGACATCAAGACCGCCGTGGCAAGCCGCAGGCTGCCGTTCTCACGCAGCGACGAGATCACCTCGCCAGATTACTATTCGGTGCTCATGGATGCCGGAGCCTCACGGCAGATCCGCGCCGAGATCACCGCGACCGACCACTGTGGGTTCCTGAGATTCACGTTCCCCGCGCACTCCAGGGCGAGCGTCGTGGTCGAAGCCACTCGCACCGCTGTCATGGGGTTCGTGCGCATCGATCCTGCGGCGCGCGAGATCGTCGGCTATAACCCCGACCGCATGGATGCCCACCTGACCAACATGCGGCTGCCGAATTTCAAGGGATATTTTGTCATCAGGTTCAACAAGGCCTTCGTCGCGCACGGCGTGTACGCAGGTGCGACGCTGCAGCCGGGAGGCGCAACGGCTGAAGACCCGAACGTCGGCGCGTACGTCAGTTTCGATACCCACTCCGATCCGGTTGTGCAGGCGACGGTCGGCACTTCATTTATCAGCATCGAGCAGGCGCGGGCGAATCTGCGCGCGGAAATTCCCTCATGGAGCTTCGACCGCGTCCGTGCGCGGCTGAAGAGCATCTGGAACCAGAAGCTCGCAATGCTGGCGATCGAGGGCGCGTCCGAGGATGAGCGCCGTATCCTGTACACGGGGCTCTACCACGCGCTGCTGTACCCCAAGCTGTTCTCGGAGTACGGCCGCTACTACAGCGCCTTCGACGACCGGGTGCACGATGGAGTTTCCTACACGGCTTACTCGCTTTGGGATACGTTCCGCGCCGAGAACACCCTGGTGGCGATCCTCGCTCCCGAGCGCATCGACGACATGGTGCGGGCCTTGCTGCAGGATTACCAGCAGGGCGGCTGGATGCCGAAGTGGCCGAATCCGTCCTACACCAACATCATGATTGCCACGCACGCGGATTCGGTCGTGGCCGAGGCGATCAACAAGGGCTTTCACGGCTTTGATTACCGCCTGGCGTACGACGCCGTATACAAGGACGCCATGACGCCGCCCGAGGGCGATACGACGCGCGACTGGCACGACCGCCAGCCCGGGGTCCCCTATGAGGCGCGCCCCGGCCTCACCTATTACAAGCAGCTCGGCTACGTTCCGGTGGACAAGACGGCCGAGGCGGCCTCGGAAACTCTCGAGGATGCCTACGATGATTTCGCGGTCGCACAGGTCGCCAAGGCGCTCGGCAGGGATAAGGATTTCCGGTTCTTCATCAATCGATCGCGCAACTACCGCAATCTCTACAACCCGGCGCGGGGATTCATGCAGGGACGAAACGCCGACGGCTCGTGGGCGCGCCCGCAGGATGGCTGGACCGAGGGCGATCAGTGGGTCTACACCTATTCCGTGTTCCACGATATTGCAGGGCTGATGGCGCTGATGGGCGGGCCGGAAAAATTCAACGCCCGGCTGGATGAGCACTTCCAGGGCGGGCACAACCACCACGATAACGAGCCCAGCCACCACTACGGATATCTCTACGACTTCAGCGGGCAGCCCTGGAAAACGCAGTTCCGGGTGCGTGAGATCGCCGGCAAGTACTACCGCAATCAAGCCGACGGCGTGGCGGGAAACGAAGACTGCGGCCAGATGTCAGCGTGGTACATCTTCACGGCGATGGGGTTTTATCCGGTCAATCCCGTGTCGGGAAATTACATGATCGGCAGCCCGCTGTTCCGCAAATTCACGCTCAACCTGCCCAACGGCAAGCGCTTTGTCATAGCTGCGCCGCGCAACTCCGCGACCCACGTCTACATTCAGTCCGCGAGACTGAACGGCGAGCCGCTCGACGTCCCGGTCGTGACGCACGCGCAGCTCGAGGCCGGCGGGCTGCTCGAGTTCGACATGGGGCCGACGCCCTCGCAGTGGGGCTCGAGCTGGAGAGCAGTTCCGCTGCCCGAATTCCCGGATTGATCAGACGCGGGTGGCACGAGCCGCGTCATTTGCTCGCCTGCGGTGGGGCCGCCAGAGCGCCCGGCAGCGTTACCGCATACACGCTGCGTACCGTCTCCATGGTGTCGGCGTCCGCGACGCGCTTGTCGTCACGGTAGCGTTTTACCCGCGCGAGCCGCAGTGCCAGGCCGCCCGGATAGCGGCTGCTCGCCTGCAGGTCGCTGAAGGCGATTTCCACGACCAGCTCCGGTCGCACGTACACGGTCCACTGGTCACGGTGAGTCTCGCGTGCCAGAAGCTCCTTCGTCTGCCATTCCAGCATGGCATCGGTGAGGCCCTTGAACGTCTTGCCGAGCATGACGTACTCGCCGGTGGCCGGCTCGCGGGCACCGAGATGCAGGTTGGAAAGCCTGCCGGTGCGCCGGCCGTGGCCCCACTCCGCCGCCAACACCACCAGATCGAGGGTGTGCGCACGCTTGATCTTGAGCCAGCTCGCGCCCCGATTGCCGGCCTCGTAAGGGGAATCGAGCGACTTCGCCATGAGACCCTCATGACCGGCTGCGAGCGCGGCCTCATAGAAGGCGCTCGCCGCGGCTTCCGAGGAGGTGACGAGCCGCGGAATCTGCAACGCCGCCGGCACGGCCTCGGCGAGCGCCTGGAAGCGCTCGCGTGCCGGGCGGTCCGCGATGCTCAGCGCATCGAATCGCAGGCAGTCGAAGAAAAAAGCCCTGATCGGCAGCGAGCCGCGCATTTCTTCGACCTTGAGCCGGCGGCCGAAGCGACGCATGGTGATCTGGAATGGATGCGGCCGGCCCGAGGCATCGAACGCGATCGCCTCGCCGTCGAGCACCAGCGCCTGGCCGGGGAGCGTACGCGCCACGGCCACGATTTCCGGCAAGGCACCGGTGACATCGTTCAGCGCACGCGTATAGATGCGCACCTCCTCGCCCCCCTTGTGTACCTGTATGCGCGCCCCGTCCATCTTCCACTCGAACGCCACCTCGCCCCGCAGCTCTCTCAGCGCCTCGCCCACGTCGGCAGCGGTCTGGGCGAGCATGGGGGCGACCGGGGAGAACAGCTGCAGCTGGAATCGGCCCAGGGCGTCGGCTCCCTCGAGCAATGCCGCGCGCGCGACCGCGCCCAGACTCTTTGAGTACATCGCCGCGCGGCGCACCTGCGCCACCGGCAGCTCAGCGGCCGCGGCGATGGCCTCGACCATACTTCCGGCCAGCGCGCCCTGGCGCAGCTCTGCGACCAACAGATCCACCAGGAACTGCTGCTCAGGGGCGGTCGCGCGGCGCAACAGGTCCCGCAGCGCCTCGGCGCGGCGCACGGCAGAGCCCGCGCCGCGAATCGTCGCGATCAGGGCGAGGCTGCGATCCACCTCCGCAATCGAGAGCGTCTCCGCACTCGCAGCGCCGCTCGCCGCCGCGGCCTGCAGCGTCGAATAGCCGATGCCGATCCGGCCCTGCGGGATCTCTCCCGACAGATAGTGCGCGGCAGTCTCGATCTCATCGGGCGGCAGCGCCCGCAGGAACGAAGCCAACTCCCGCACCTTGCTCAGGCGAGCGGCGGTCGCGCCCACACGCTGCGAGGTGCGCACGAGGTCAGCAAGCAGGGTCATGACTCGCTCAGCCCGGGCTGAGCGGGCGCCCGGCTTCCCGCCGCAGCCACGTCAGCAGCATCTTCACCGCCTCACGCGGCACGCTTGCCGGGGGGCGGACGATCCAATACGCCGCGCCGAGCTGTACGGCGCGCGTTTCGAAGGGGCGCACGAGCGCGCCCGAGGCGAGCTCTTCCTGCGCCAGGCGATGACGGGCGAGCGCGACGCCCAGGCCCTGGGCGGCGGCCCGCAGCAACAGATCGGAGGACGCAAAGCGCGGCCCGCGCCGCACGTCCAGTGCGGGCGGACCGTACTTCTGCCGCCACAACTGCCAGCCGGAGCTCGGATCGCGATCGTGCAGCAGGCGCATCCGACACAACTGCGCAGGATCCGTGAAACGTCCGCTACGGCGCCATAGTGCGGGGCTCAGCAGCGGGTAGAGGCGCTCGTCCATCAGCGGCTCGGCGAGCAGCGCCGGCCAGGGGCCCCGCCCGGTACGGATCGCCAGGTCCGAGGAGAACGAGCCGGGATCCTCCAGTCGCTGCTCGACGAGCACCGATACCTCGAGCCGCGGGTAGGAGCGCTGTAGTGCCGGCAGGCGCGGCAGGAGCCAGCGCACCGCAAACGAGGGCGTGGTGGACACGCTCACGGAGGACGAAGAGCGCTGCTCGCGCACGGCTTCGACCGCCTGCTGCATGCCGTGCAAGGCGCTGCGCGCTGCCTCGGCCAACAGCTGGCCCTGCGCGCTCGCCCGCAGGCCGCCGGAGTCGCGCTGCTCGAGCAGGGTGACTCCCAGCCAGCGCTCGAGCTCCTTCAGGTGCCGGCTCACCGCCGAGTGCGAGATCTCGAGCTCACGGGCGGCGGCCCGCACGCCGCCGCGCTCCAGCACCAGGGCGAAGGCGCGCAGCGCATTGAGCGGCAGCCTGTCCATGGTGACTAATTTAGACCACGTAGCCGCGGTATGCACCAGCGGCGGCTGTTACGGTGGCGCGCATGAGTCTGACGCAACTGCCGGGTGCCATCGTGGTGCTGCTGCTTGCCGCCACCGTCACACCCGGACCCAACAACCTGCTGATGCTGCGCATCGGACTCGAGCACGGCCTGCGCGCGGTGCTCGCACCCGCCACCGGGGTGGTTCTGGGGGGCGTTGCCATGCTGCTGCTGAGCCGCGCGGGACTCGCGCGAGCGTTCGCCGCGCATCCCTGGCTGCGTGCGGCCACCGCGATCTGCGGGGCGGGCTGTGTGATGTGGCTCGGCGTGCGGCTGACCTGCGGCAGCGGCACCGCGTCGCATGCACCGGTGCGCTCCGCGACCGGCAGCGCGCGTCAGCTGCTGCGCATGTTTCTCTTTCAGTTCCTCAACCCCAAGTCATGGCTGCTGGTGTTGACGATCACGGCGGCGGCCGGCGCTGCCTCGGTATCCCTGACGACGCTCATCGTACTGTTCGTCGTCATCCCCTACGGCTGCCTCGCGCTCTGGGCCGGTGGTGGCTCCCTCGCTGCCGACCTGTTGCGCGACACCAGCGCCCGGGTGCGCTTCGAGCGCTCGACCGGCGCGCTGCTCGCGCTGTCGGGGCTGCTGCTGCTGTGGTAACCGCCCGTGCCCGGTGGCAGGTTGTGGCGATTGCCGGGAGTGTGCGGCGCGGCTCGCTCAACCGCAGACTCGTTGAAGCCGCCGCCGAGTGCGCACCCGAGGACATCGAGCTGTGCGTCTACCGGGGACTCGGCGAGCTGCCGCCATTCAACGAGGATCTGGAGACGAGCGCGTTCACCGCAGGGCCGGTGCGTGCGCTGTGCGATCAGGTACGCGCGGCGCAGGGACTCCTGATCGCCACGCCCGAATACAACCACTCCGTTCCGGGAGTGCTCAAGAATGCGATCGATTGGCTCTCGCGCCCGTCATCGGGGGAGGCGCTGACTGGCAAGCCGGTGGCGGTGGTGGGCGCGAGCGCCGGACGCTGGGGCACGCGGCTCGCGCAGGCGGCGCTGCGCCAGGTGCTGTTCGCGACTGAGTCGCTCATCGTCACCGGCCCCGCGCTCTACCTCGCCCAGACGGATGCGCCGTTCGACTCGAGCGGTCGCCTGGCCGATGAAGCGGCGCGCGGCGCGTTGCGCCAGATCCTGCAAGCCCTCGCGCACATCATGCGCAGCCGGGCCTGAGAGCGCTCATCCGCGCCGGCGCCTCAGCGGACCTCGACGGTCTCGACCAGCATCACCTCGCAGGCTCCGGCACCGCTGTCCATGCGCGTGAGAGAGGTACGCAGCCCCGCTCCGTCATCGCGTGCCGCATCGACCAGCGTACCGCTGAGGTGTACCACCTGGCCCACGCGCAGACGCCCGAGCTCGGAGCGGATGCGCGCGTCCGCCGGGATGACGTGGGTGTTGGCACTGTGGACGATCACGTCCGCGCGGGCGATGGGTAGCGGCCCGCGCGGGCGCCAGCTGTAGAAGCGCGCCCCCTGTGAGATCTCGAACGCCGCCAGCACGTGGTTGTCGGACATCGGCCCCCAGCCCAGGGCCAGATCCTCGGGGACGAGATCCGCAAGCCGGTCGAAGCGGTAGTCTTCGCGGCTGAGAATCCGCGCGGTGATGTCATAGCTGGCCCGGGGTGTCAGCAGCCAGCGGCCGTGGCTCACCGGGGCTGCACGCTCAATATCAGTTTGCACCGGATCATCCGGCGCGAGCGGACCGTCCAGCGGGTGAACGGGGCGGCCTTCCCAGCGCTGCCACGCGTTGTATGTGCCGAACAGCAGCGTAGCCGCCAGAAACGCAGTGCGCAGGTGCATCATGCGGCGATCTTCGCCCCCGCGGACGCCCTGGCGGCGTGACCGGTATCGCGGATCTGCCCTCCCGGGACGCCCGTCCGCCGTGGTACCTTCGTGACCCGGACATTAATAAGGAGTCGCTCCCGGATGCCCAGCAGAGTCCCCGACGGCCACAGGCGTGGATGGATCGTTCCGATCGGCGGTGCGGAGAACAAGGAGAACGACCGCCGGATCCTCGAGCGCTTCGTGCGCGTCTCGGGCGCCGCAGAGGCCGACATCGTCGTCATCCCGACCGCCAGCCGCGTGCACGAGACCGGCGCGCGCTACGAGCAGGTGTTCTGCGACATCGGCGCGGCGCGCGTGACGGTCATGGATTTCGATACGCGCCGCGACTGCCAGGAGCAGGGGCGCCTCAGGCGCATCGAGGCAGCCAGCGGCATCTTCTTCACCGGGGGCAACCAGCTGCGGCTCACGACGCTGCTCGGCGGCACGGCGGTCGCGAAGCTCATCCGCCTGCGTAACGCGCAGGGCGTCACCGTCGGCGGCACCAGCGCGGGCGCCAGCATCCTCTCCGAGCACATGATCGCCTCGGGCGATGAGGGCTCCTCCATGATCGCCGGCAGCGTGCGGCTCGCGCCGGGTCTGGGTCTCACCAACCGCTTCATCATCGACCAGCATTTCCGCCAGCGTGACCGGCTGGGCCGCCTGCTCACCGCGCTCGCTTACAACCCGTTCGCGATCGGTATCGGGCTCGACGAGGATACGGCGGCCTTCATCGGGCCCGACGACACCGTCGAGGTCGAGGGGAGCGGTGGCGTGACCATCGTCGATGGTTCGGAGGTCAGCTATTCGTCCATCGACACGGTCGAGGACGGACAGCCGGCCTGCATGCTGGGCCTGCGGCTGCACCTGCTGGCGGCGGGCGCGACTTTCAACCTGCACACCCGCATCGCCACGCCAGGTACGCTCATCCAGTCCAGGGAGTGATTGCCAGGGAAGCCCATCACGCGCGGCGAGTTGCCTTGAACAATTACGATTCCCCTGAGCAACACCATGCGCATCCTCGATCGTTCGGTCTACGTCGGTCCCTCGCTGTACGCGCGCTTCCCGGTCATCCGCCTGGAGCTCGAGCTCGGGGCGCTGGAAGCCTGGCCCACCGCTCGCCTGGGGAGCGTGTTCGTCGATGCGCTGAGTGAGGCGCTCCCGGGCCTTGCCGAGCACGGCTGCTCCTACCGCGAGCCTGGCGGCTTTTTCCGCCGCATGCGCGAGGGCGAGGGCACCTGGCTCGGCCACGTGCTCGAGCACGTGGCGATCGAGCTGCAGAACATCGCCGGCGAGGCGGTCACCTTCGGCAAGACGCGCAGCGCGGCTGCCCCCGGGGTGTATACGGTGGTCTACGAATACGCGCAGCGCGATGAGGGCGTCGCGGCCGGGGAGCTCGGGCTGCGGCTGTTGTGCTGGCTGCTGCCCGAGGCGCTGCGCCCGGCCGGCAGCGTGCCCGAGGGCTGGAACTGGCCCGAGGCGCGCGATCAGTTCATCCGCTTCGCGCAGCGCCGCGCGCTCGGGCCGTCGACCGCATCGCTGTTGCGCGCCGCGGAAGCGCGCGGCATCCCGTGGCTGCGCCTGAACGATCAGTCCCTGGTGCAGCTCGGCCACGGCAAGTACCAGCAGCGCATCCAGGCGACCGTCACCGGCCGCACCCCGCATATCTCGGTCGAGCTCGCCAGCGACAAGGAGGAGACCAACAAGATCCTCGCAGGCCTCGGCCTGCCGGTGCCGCAGCAGGAGCTGGTGCAGAGCGAAACACAGGCGGTGCGGGCTGCGCGGCGCCTCGGCTTTCCGGTCGTCACCAAGCCCTACAACGGCAACCACGGCCGCGGCATTTCCATCCGCCTGACCTCGGACGAGGAAGTGGCGCACGGCTACACCGTGGCGCGCGAGCATTCGCGCTCGGTGATCGTCGAGAGTTTCCTCGAGGGCGACGATCATCGCCTGCTGGTGGTGAACGGTGAGCTGGTGGCCGCCACGCGGCGCACGCCCGGGCACGTGGTGGGCGACGGCGAGCACGATGTCGCCCGGCTGATCGAGATCGTGAACTCGGATCCGCGCCGCGGGGTAGGGCACGAGAAAGTGCTCACCCGGCTCGAGCTCGATGCGCAGGCGCACAAGATGCTCACGCGCGCGGGACTCACGGCCGAGTCGGTGCCCGAAAACGGCCGGATCGTGTATCTGCGCTCCACCGCCAACCTCTCTACCGGCGGTACTGCCACCGACGTCACCGACGTGATTCATCCCGACAACCGCGAGATGGCCGAACGCGCCGTGCGCGCCATCGGGCTCGACGTGGGGGGAGTCGACTTCCTGTCCAAGAACATCACCGAGAGCTATCGCAAGATCGGCGGCGGCATCTGCGAGGTGAATGCCGCGCCGGGTTTTCGCATGCACGTGGCGCCCTCCGAGGGCACGGCGCGCGATGTCGCGGCCCCGGTGATCAACATGCTGTTCCCGCAGGGCGCGCCCGCGCGCGTGCCGATCGCGGCGATCACCGGTACCAACGGCAAGACCACCACTGCGCGCATGCTGGCGCATCTCACCAAGATGGCCGGTTTCACCCCCGGACTCACCACCACCGACGGCGTCTACATCGACGGCCAGCGCACGGTGCCGGGCGACATGACCGGCCCGGTTTCCGCGCGCATGGTGCTCGCCGATCCGCAGATCGACATCGCGGTGCTCGAGACCGCGCGCGGCGGCCTGCTGCGCGCCGGCATGGGCGTGAACGAGGTGAACGTCGGGGCGGTGCTCAACGTGCAGGCCGATCACCTGGGACTGAAGGGCATCGACACGCTCGAGCAGCTCGCCGAGGTCAAGCGCATCGTCGTCGAGGTCGCCACCGACTGCGCGGTGCTCAATGCCGATGACCCGCTGGTGCTGAAGATGTCCGGCTACACGGAAGCGAAGAACATCTGCTACGTCACCCTGAATCCTGAACATATGCTGGTGCGCGAGCACATACGCGCCGGCGGGCGCGCCTGTGGGCTGGAGGCGGGCGTGAACGGGCACATGATCACCCTCTACGACCACAACAGCCACATTCCGCTGCTGTGGACGCACCTGATTCCCGCGACTCTCGAGGGCCGCGCCACGCACAACGTGCAGAACGCGATGTTCGCCGCGGCGATGGCGTTCTCGCTCGGCATCAAGCTGGATGCGATCCGCCAGGGCCTGCGCACTTTCGACTCGACGTTCTTCCAGGCTCCCGGGCGCATGAACGTGTTCAACGAGCACCCCTTCAAGGTGCTGTTCGACTACGGGCACAACGCCCACGCGGTGGCGGTAATGACCGATCTCGCCCAGCGCCTCGACGTCACCGGCAGGCGCATCGTGGTGCTCGCAGGTCCGGGCGATCGGCGTGACGAGGACCTGCAGGCCATCGCCCGTGCGGTCGCGGGCCGCTTCGACCACTACATCTGCCGCCGCGACGACAACCTGCGCGAGCGCGCGCCCGAGGAGGTGCCGCGCATCATGGCGGCGGCGCTGCGTGCCGCGGGGGTGCGCGAGCAGGCGATCTCGGTCATTGCCGATGAGCAGGAGGCGATCACCGCGGCGCTCCAGATGGGGCAGCCGGGCGATCTGCTGCTCGTGTTCGCCGACGCGCTGGTGCGCTCCTGGAAGCAGATCACCAAGTTCAAGCCGGCGGGAGCGGTTGCGCCCCAGCACGCGCCGCAGCCTGTGCCGCCGCCCGTGCCCGTGTTCAGCGCCGAAGCAAAGTCCGAGGCGCCCGCACCCGCCTTCAGCCTCGAGGGGCTGATCCGCGATGAGCGCGGCGTGCGGGTCGCACCGGAGGCCGAAGACTGAACGCCGGGGCCGTGCTGCCGTTCCACGGTTCGCGGCGTCTCACGGGCGCCAACCTGTTCTTTGCCCGCCCCGGAGCGCAGCTCGAAACCGAGGGCATCACGCCCGATGAGGATCTGCTGGCGGACTGGCGGGCGCGCGCCGCGCGCGCACGCGCGCACCTCGGCTGGCGTATGCCGGGGGTCGTCTCGCGCCTCCACGTGCGCGGCGCATCGCTGGCGCTCGCCGCTCCCCGGGATCAACTGTTGCTCGCCACCGAGGTCAACGAATGGGCGCTGTGCGCGGCGCTGCTGGCGCGCGATCCGCGCCGCTGGAGCGGGCTTCGGGAGGCGCTGGTCGCGGCGGCGCTGGAGGATGCGGCCGATGCGCACGCGCTCATCGCTCCGGTGCTGGAGGAGCCCGCCGCCTTCGAGCGCTTCGAGCGTCTGGCCGCGCGCGAGGCGCGCCCGGATCTCATGAGGCTGCTCGATGCGGCCGCGGCGCGTGCGCTGCCGCAGGTGCTGGATGAAGAGCTCCTCACCCTGGGCCACGGCGCCGGCGGGCGCGACTTCGAGCTCGGCCGCCTGCCGGGCATCGCTGCGGTGCCGTGGGGCGAGCTGCACGATATCCCCACCGCACTCGTGACCGGCTCAAACGGCAAGACCACCACCGTGCGATTGCTGGCCGCCTGTGCCGAGGCCCATGGCTGGCCCGCCGCCTATTGCTGTACCGACGGCGTGTTCCTCGGGGGCGAGGCGCAGGTGGCCGGGGATTACTCCGGTCCGCTGGGCGCGCGCAAGGTCGTGCGCGAGCGCCGCGCCCGCTGTGCGATCGTGGAAACCGCGCGCGGCGGCATCCTGCGCCGCGGCATCGCGCTATCGCACGCGCAGGTCGCACTCGTCACCAACGTCAGCCCGGATCACTTCGGCGAGTATGGGATCGATGACCTCGACGGACTCGCCGACGTGAAGCTCTCGGTGGCAGGGGTCGTGACGCTCGATGGGCTCCTGGTGCTGAACGCCGACGATCCGCAGCTCGTGGCGAAAGCCCCGGGACTCGCGCCGCGCTTCGGCTGCGCTCCAACCCTGGGCTGGTTTGCCCTCGATGCCGACGCCGACGCGCTGCGCGCGCATCGTGCGTGCGGCGGCTCGACCTGCGGCGTGCGCGCCGGGCGGCTCGCCCTGCAGCACGCGGGCGCCGAGCATGACCTGGGCGCGGTCGCGGCGATGCCGCTCGCGGTCGAGGGCAGCGCCACCTACAACATCGCCAACCTCGCGGCAGCTGCGCTGGCGGCGGCGGCCTTAGGGATCCCGCCGGCGATCATCGCGGCGGTGTTCGTGCGTTTCGGCAGCAGCATCGCCGACAACCCCGGGCGCCTGATGCGCTTCGAGCGCGGCGGCGTGCAGGTGCTGGTGGACTATGCGCACAACGCGGCGGGCTTGCGGGGGCTGCTCGGGGTCGCCGAGCACCTGCGTGGCGGCACCGGCAGGCTCGGCCTGCTGCTCGGGCATGCCGGCAACCGCCAGGACGCCGAGATCGAGCAGCTGGCGCGCGCGGCCGCGGAATTTCACCCGGCGCTGGTCGTCGTCAAGGAGAACGAGGCGCACCTGCGCGGGCGCGAGCCGGGCGAGGTCCCGCGCATGATCCACGCCGCGCTGCGCCGCGCCGGTCTGCCGCAGTCCGCGCTGCCGCTGCGCATGAGCGAGCTCGAGGCGGTGCACTGCGCGCTCGAGTGGGCGCGCCCCGGGGACGTGCTCGCGCTGCCGGTGCATTCGCCCGC
>Ga0209488_10000371_pt1 | contig 36934 bp, 29 predicted proteins | sample Rivendell_Oct201_8_FD_188349 | JGI IMG/M metagenome (GOLD analysis project Ga0209488, IMG submission 188349) | Vadose zone soil microbial communities from the Eel River Critical Zone Observatory, Northern California, USA -... | ecosystem: Environmental > Terrestrial > Soil > Vadose zone >...
CGCCACGCCTTTCGGCGTTGCCGTTGCGGCCGGGTTCAGCTATGAAAATGACTACGCGCCCGTAGCTCAGCTGGATAGAGCGCTGCCCTCCGAAGGCAGAGGTCACAAGTTCGAATCTTGTCGGGCGCGCCAAGTTCCGCCGAATCTACGATTTCCCGCGATCCATTGCCCCGGGCCTGTAAAGGCAGGAAGTGGGAATCAGATGATCCCGTGTTGCTTCAGGACAGCTTGCTCATCCCCCGATACCCATCCAAAGATCTTTGGCGCGTCTTCAAGCTGCTGCACCAAGTAATGGACGTCAAAATCAATGGAAATATCCGGTTCGCTGCCTCGGTCGTAGATGGCGGTCCAAGCGACGTGCGCAAGGCAGTGGTGCTCGTCGATAAGTGCGATGCGGACATTACGAAGTCGCATGTCCTTCGTACCGATTCGGCGATAGTTTGCGAAGCCCTGCTGCATCACCTGCTTCAGGTGCTCGTCATTCTGGCCGACACTGACGCCAGCCGGAGACGCTGCGATGAACGCAGCAGCGTATGAAGATGCCACCTTGTCCATGTCCACTTCATCCGTGAGCGCCATTCGGAACAGCTTCCCGTAGCGCTCAAACAATTCCTTTACGCTCTTCTCCATAAGGCGCCTCCCGGAGATCGCAGTCGTAGCAACTTTGGCAAGTCCAGGATGCTTGCTGCGGCCTCCGCTGTCGAACGGCTGGAATATCATAGTGTTCCAGCGGAAACGTAGTTATCAGCTTCGCGGGCGCCAAATCTTCGCCATGAGCCGCTGTTTTGCGATCCCGCCGCCTCGGCTACCTACGACACCGCGAAGTTGAACGTTCGCTGTTGCGTAGACAAGGCGATGAGAGGCAAGGCTGATGTTCGCACTCGCCGCCACCCGCGACCGGCAGACAATGCTGTCAGTATCACGTCCCATCTGCTAGTCTGGCTCGGGCCGCGCTCCTTTCATGCGAAGCGAGGGCCTATATTACGACGCGACGACACTTAACGTTGCTCAACCAGCGAGGAGGCACCGGATGCGAAAGGTCATCCTAATCACGGTCCTAACCGTCGGTGCGGTGGCGGCGATCTCGGCTGCGAGGTCACCCGCACAAGCACAGTACTCGCAATGTATCAAGGGCCGTGGCTGCGTCCCCACATCACAGGCGAGCTATAATGCCTGCTTCAATCTCGCCTTGGCACGAGGCGAGTCCTCAGCATGGGGCGAACGGCGCAGCCTCAACTGGTTCATCTATCAGTGCCTCGCCGGCAAGATCCCGTTCGATGAGCCTAGACGCGCCCGACGCGACGTGCCGCTATACCGGTAGCCGACGGCGACAGCTCACGCCACGAGCTTCAGCGCATACTCCTCGATCGCACGCCGCGAGATGCCGCAGCGATCGAGCAGCTCCTCGCTCGCGCCCGAGCGCGGCAACTGCGTGATACCCAATCGATGCACCGGTGCGATCGCCCCGACCGCGGCCGCGACCGCGTCGCCGAGCCCACCATCAATTGCGTGATCCTCGACCACAATGACCGCAGCGGTCTCGCGCGCGGCCGTTAGCAGCGTCGCCTGGTCGAGCGGCTTGACCGAATAGGCGTCGATGAGCCTGCTTTGCAGGCCCCTTGCGACGAGACGATCGTGCGCCGCGAGTGCCTCGTGCAGTGTGATGCCGGCCGCCACGATGGTCACCCGGTCATGCTCCGACGCGCGCAGCACCTTGCTGGCGCCGATCGGAAACTCCTCGTCGTTGTCGTAGATCACCGGGGTCTTCGGTCGGGTGGTCCTGATGTAGACGAGCCCGCTCTCCTGCGCGGCCGCCTCGGTCAGCCGCTCCGCACTGACCGCGTCGGCCGGATATAGCACTGTACTTTCGATGAGCGCGCGGAACATCGCGATGTCCTCGAGCCCCATCTGCGACGGACCGTCCTCGCCGATCGAGACACCGGCATGGCTGCCGCACAGCACAAGGTGCGGCGGCCGGCTGTACTCGGCCATCCGGATGAAATCGTATGCGCGGGTCAGGAAGCAGGCGAACGTCACCGCGTACGGAATCTTACCGGACGCCGCCAAGCCGAGCGCCACGCCGACCATGTTCTGTTCGGCGATGAAGCCTTCGAAGAACCGCTCCGGATGTTTCGCGGCGAACGCGTCGACGCCGGTCGAGTTCTTCACGTCCCCGTCGATAGCCACGATCGCGGTATTGCTCCGGCCGAGCCTCTCGAGCGCGGTGCCGAACGCCTGGCGGGTCGCGATCTGGTCGCCGATCCGGTATTCCGGCTTGAACCGGACCGCCGCCGTGCGCCGCGGCGCCGACACCTGTCCGATTCGCCGGGGCTCCACGTTCGGCGCCGCCGCGGCCTCGCCGAGCTCCGCCAGCGCCTTGCTCATCTGCTCGCGGTCGAGCGGTCGGCCGTGCCACCCGCTTGCCCCTTCAAGGAACGACACGCCCTTGCCCTTCTCGGTTCGCGCGACGATCGCGGTCGGCCCGCCGCCATGCGCGGCCTGCAGCGCGTCGAGGATCGCCGCCATGTCGTGGCCGTCGATCTCGATAGTGCGCCAGCCGAATGCCGCAAAGCGGCGCGCTAAGATGGCGGTGTCGTGATGGTAGGGCGCGGCTTCACTCTGGCCGAGGCCGTTGACGTCGACGATTGCGATCAAATTCGACAGATGATTGAGCGAGGCGAACTGCGCCGCCTCCCACACCGCGCCCTCGGAGCACTCGCCGTCGCCGAGCAGGCAGAAGACCCGGGCATCAATAGCATCGAGCCGATTGGCCAGCGCCATTCCATTGGCGGCTGCAAGCCCCTGCCCGAGCGATCCGGTGGCGACCTTGATCCAGGGATTGCGCGGCGTCGGATGGCCTTCGAGCGTGCTGTCGATGCGTCGCAGCGACAACGGATCCTCGCTGATCGCGCCGGTTTCGTGCAGGGTGGCCCACAGGATCGGTGCGGCGTGCCCCTTCGACAGCACGAACGCATCGACGTTGCGCGCAGTCGGATCGTTCGGGTCCCAGCGCATCTCGTGGAAGAACAGCGCGGCGACGATGTCGGCACACGACATGCAGGAGGTCGGATGTCCCGATCCGGCCTGCGTCGTCATCTGGACCACGAGGCGGCGCAGCCTCCGGGCGGCCGTGCGCAGCGCTTCAATATCCTGAAACGCGGTGGCACGGCGACGCTTCGCCTCGATCTGCTCTATCAGCGAATCGAACGGATCGATGAATTTCTGGATGCCATCGTTCTCGAGCTGCGCGGTGACCAGGTCGAACCGCACCCCCGACCGCTCGAGCTCGGCCATGACGTGCCGGGCCTCCGCCACCCCACGCTCGAGGGTGTTCTGGACGGTGCCGTGATCGCGGAACGCCGCGATCGTCTTCTCCGGCATGGTATTGACAGTGAGCGGGCCGATCAGCGGCTCGACGTACATGAGATCGTGGTAGCCTGGATCCTTCGTGCTGGTGCTGGCCCACAGCAGCCGCTGCACGCGCGCCCCCTCGTCGGCGAGCGCCTTCCAGCGATCGCTCCCGGTGATGCGCTTCAAACTCTGATAGGCGAGCTTGGCGTTGGCGATCGCCGCCTTGCCGAGGAGATCGCGGGGATCGGGCTGGCTGGACGGCGGCCGCTGCGGCGTGATCCGGTGTCGCAGGAGCTGATCAACGAGCACGTCGATCCGGCTCAAGAAGAAGCTCGCTACCGATGCAATGTTGTCGAGCTGTCGTTTCGCGGCAACCCGTCGCTCGAGCGCCCGCATGTAGGCCTCGGCGACGGCCTCGTAGCTTGCAATCGAGAACAGCAGGGTGATGTTGACGTTGATTCCCTCGAAGAGCAGCTCCTCGACTGCCGGTACGCCGGCGGCAGTACCGGGAATCTTGATGAAGAGGTTGGGCCGATCCACACGGCGCCACAGCCGAGGCGCTTCCTCCAACGACGCCTGCGTGTCATGCGCCAGATGCGGAGAGACCTCGAGACTGACGAAACCGTCGACACCCCCGGTCTCATCGTAAACCTTGCGCAAGATATCGCAGGCCTGGCGCACGTCGGTGGTGAGCAGCTCCTCGTAGATCTGCTCGGCGGTCGAACCGGCAGCGGCTGCTCGAGCAAGATCGTGATCGTAGTCGGTGCCCTGCGCGACCGCATTTTCGAAAATCGCCGGATTGGAAGTGATGCCGCGCAAGCCTTCTTCTGCAACTCGACGGGCCAGGTCGCCGGTCACGATCATGCGCCGGTTCAAATCGTCCATCCAGCAGCTTTGACCGTGGTTGATGAGCTCGACCATCCGGTTCATCTGCATCTCCATTCGGCAAGATCGACTGCGCTGCCGGGACCCCCAAACCCCGCGTAGTCGAACGACAGGCATAAGGCTCGAACCCCTGAGCCGCCGCTGGGGTTCCGGGTTCCTGCCGGCAGCCCAATCGGCCCTTGGGATCGGCCTGTTCCGGGAACCATCTGAAAGGACGGGACTTTATCAGTGCGTCACCAGCGCGTCGGAGGGGGGCCTCAGGGCTGTAGTCCAGCCTGCGCTGACGCCAGCTTGAGGACGTGCGATGCAGATCGGAATCATCGGACTCGGACGCATGGGGGGCAACATCGTTCGTCGACTCATCCGGCACGGGCACGAGGCGGTGGTGTACGACCGAGATCAGACGGCCGTCATGGGCGTGGCCGGTGAAGGAGCTGCGGGGGCGAGGGGGATCGAGGAGCTTGTGCGCAGGCTTGCAAAGCCGCGGACGGTTTGGGTGATGCTGCCCGCCGGCGCTGTCACAGACGACACGATCCGCAGTCTGGGCGAGTTGCTGGATGGCGGAGACGTCGTCATCGATGGCGGCAATACGTTCTGGAAGGACGACGTTCGCCGGGCGGCAGCGCTCAAACAGCGCGGTTTGCATTACGTCGACGTTGGAACGAGCGGCGGCGTCTGGGGTCTGGAACGCGGCTACTGCATGATGATCGGCGGCGAGCAGGATGTCGTCGACCGCCTCGACCCGATCTTTGCCGCGCTCGCGCCCGGCGTGGGAAACGCGCCGCGAACGCCAGGCCGAGATGGCCGCGACCCACGCGCAGAGCGCGGTTACATCCATGCGGGGCCCAACGGCGCCGGCCACTTCGTCAAGATGGTGCACAACGGTATCGAGTACGGCCTGATGCAGGCTTACGCGGAGGGATTCGACATTCTGAAGGGGGCCGATAGTCAGGCGCTACCGGAGGCCGAGCGTTTCGATCTGGATCTCGCTGATATCGCGGAGGTGTGGCGGCGCGGCAGCGTCGTCTCATCGTGGCTTCTTGACCTGACCGCCTCCGCTCTCGCGGAGGACTCAAAGCTCGATGCCTATTCCGGGTTCGTCGAGGATTCCGGCGAAGGACGCTGGACTATTCAGGCGGCAATCGCGGAGGCGGTACCGGCCGAGGTCCTTTCGGCTGCGCTGTACGCGCGCTTTCGCTCGCGTCGAGAGCACACGTTTGCCGAGAAAGTCCTGTCCGCAATGCGCAAAGGATTCGGTGGCCACGTCGAGCCAGGGGTTGTCGAGCCAAAGGCTGTCGAGCCAAGGGCTGATGGCTGATGAACAAGATCTCGGCAAACATGGCCGCGCCAGCCGACCCATGCTGCTTCGTCATTTTCGGCGCTTCGGGAGATCTCACCCACCGTCTCCTGGCGCCCGCGCTCTACAATCTCGCTGCCGCGGGCCTGTTGCCAAACGCCTTCGCGATTATCGGAACCGCGCGCGGCGAGAAGTCCAATGACGCCTTCCGCAACGATCTGGCGCAAGCTTTTCGGCAATTTGCCATTCGCAACGTCGACGAGGCGATCATCGCGCAGCTGCTCTCCTGCGCCAGTTATGTCAACGGCGCTGCCGACGACCCGGCAACATATGAGCGGCTTGAACGGGAACTCGCGCGCGTGGAACGCGCATGCCCCACAGGCGGCAACCGGCTCTTCTATCTCGCGACGCCGCCGACAGCATTCGCACCGATCAGCCGTTATCTCGGCCAGTCGGGTATTGGTCGCGAGGAGAATGGCGCATGGCGCCGCCTGATCATCGAAAAACCGTTCGGCACCAATCTTGCGTCGGCGCAGGCGCTCAATCGAGAGCTCCTCGAGCTGTTGGACGAACACCAGATCTATCGCATCGACCACTATCTGGGAAAAGAGACGGTGCAGAACATCATGGTGTTGCGCTTTGCAAACGGGCTGTTCGAACCGATCTGGAACCGCGATCACATCGACCACGTGCAGATCACCGTGGCGGAGACGCTCACCGTGGGCCGGCGCGGGCGCCTCTACGATGCGATTGGAGCGTTACGCGACATGGTTCCGAATCATCTATTCCAGCTGCTGTCACTCGTGGCCATGGAGCCACCCGCGCGGTTTGACGCGCACGCGGTTCGCTCAGAGAAGGCGGAAGCTCTCGACGCACTGCATGTGCCGAGTGAGGCTGCAGCGCTGCAGGAGTCGGTGCGTGCGCAATACGTAGCGGCGCGAGTCGGGGATAACGAGGTCGAGGACTATCGCAGAACGGCGGATGTGAGGTCGGACAGCACGACCGAAACCTATGTCGCGCTCAAGCTCATGATCGACAATTGGCGCTGGGCGGGTGTTCCATTTTATCTGCGCACCGGAAAGGCGCTGAAGTCCCGGCGGACCGAAGTGGCAATCAAGTTCAAGCAGGCTCCATTCGCCATGTTTCGCGACACGCCGGTCGACCGGCTGGCGCAGAATTTCCTCGTCATCAGCATTCAGCCGGACGAATGCATCGGTCTGCAATTCAATGCCAAGGTGCCGGGTCCGGCGATCGCGATTGCCGGTGTCGGCATGACGTTCAAGTACGGGGACTATTTCGAGGTCGCACCGAGCACCGGTTACGAGACGCTCATCTACGATTGCATGATCGGGGACGCGATCCTGTTTCAGCGGGCGGATGGGATCGAGGCCGGCTGGCGAGTGGTCCAACCGTTCCTCGATGCATGGCACGAGGCGGGACCCCATGGGCTTGCGCTCTATAAAGCCGGCAGCGACGGGCCGGAGGAAGCCGATCAGCTTCTGGCGCGCGACGGTCGGCGCTGGCGGTCGCTTGCTTGAGGACGGGTGCGATGAGTCGAACGCATCCAGACCTGACCGTTGTGGCCGACGCCAATGCCCTCGCGCAACTGGCCGCGGAGCATGTGATGGCCCACGTCAACGACGCGGGCGATAGCGTGGCCGTCTGCCTGGCCGGCGGTTCGACGCCGGCCCGCCTCTATGAACTCATGGCAGGCGAGCGCTATCGACGCGCGATACCTTGGCACCGCATCCATTGGTTCTGGGGGGACGAACGGCTCGTGCCGCACGATGACCCGCGCAGCAACTTCGGTGCGGCGCGGCGGCTGCTGCTCGATCATGGTCCCGTGCCGCCCGGCAACATTCACGCAATCCCGACGAGCTCCGCGAGCGCAGACGAAGCGGCCCACCTCTACGAAACGGAGCTCCGCCACTTTTATGGCGCGGACTGGCTCGATCCTCGTCGCCCGTTATTCGACGTCGTGTTGATGGGAGTCGGCCCGGATGGACATACGGCCTCGCTCTTTCCCGGCCACGCAGAGCTCGAGGAGCGGAGCCGTTGGGTCGTAGGCGTCCGCGAAGCCGGCCTCGCGCCGTTCGTTCCGCGCGTGACGCTGACATTTCCGGCGTTGGCCTCGACGCGCGAGATGCTGTTCCTCGTCAGCGGGCATAGCAAACAGGAGATCATGACCAGCGTTCTTTCCAAGACAGATTTGCCCGCCACGCGTGCCTATGCCGAAGGAACTCTCGTTTGGCTGGTGGATCGCGACGCCGCACCGGAGCAGCGCGATGTCGCCTGAGGTGGAGCAAAAAAAGTGTCCGTTATCGTAGTGATGGGCGTGTCCGGCGCCGGCAAGAGCACGATCGCGGCTTTGCTCGCCGCCCGCCTGGGCTGGACCTATGAGGACGCCGATTGGTTCCGTCCGCCGGCCAATCTCGAAAAAATGCATGCCGGCATGCCGCTCACAGACGAAGACCGCTGGCCGTGGCTTGAGGCCATTGCGGCGTGGATCGACGCCACGCGGCGGAAGGGCGGACATGGCGTGATCGCCTGTTCGGCGCTCAAGCGCGCATATCGCGATATCCTGGTCGGCGATCGGCGTGATGTTCGCATTGTCTACCTCAAAGGTGAGCGGGAGCTGATCGCGCGCAGATCCGCCCTGCGACATGGGCACTTCATGCCGGCATCGTTGATCGATAGCCAGTTCGCAGCCCTGCAGGAACCACGGGAGGACGAACGCCCGATCGTGGTATCGATCGACGCACATCCCCATGCGATCACCGATACCGTGACTGCGAGACTTGGGCTGACGACCAACGGCAATGATCGCGGCAGCGAGCTGATGAGATCGGCGGCAGCGGCCTCAGCTGGGAGAGGGGCATCGTGAACGACATTTCGCTCGTCATATCGGATGTGGACGGCACGTTGGTCACCCCCGACAAGCGTCTGACTGATACGAGCGTGCGCGCAGTGCGCCTGCTGCGCGAGCGCGGTATTGATTTTACGGTGAACAGCAGCCGTCCCCCCATGGGGATACGGATGCTGATTGAGCCCCTGTCGCTCAGCCTTCCCATCGGCACCTTCAACGGCGGCGCGATCGTCGGACCGCGCCTCGAAGTGATCGAGCGACACTTCGTTCCCGAGTCAGCGGCGCGGCGGAGCCTCGACGCGCTGGCATCGTTCAAGATCGATATATGGCTATTCACGACCGATGATTGGCTGGTGTGCAATCCGCGGGGCGACTATGTCCCGCGGGAAAGGCACGCGATCCAGGCAGAACCGTCAATTGTCGCCGACTTTGATCGTTATCTCGGGCGCGCCTCGAAGGTCGTCGGATCGAGCACAGATTCTGCGAGGCTCGCCGAATGTGAAGCGATCCTGCGCAAGGAATTGCACGGACAGGCTTCAGTGGCCCGCTCCCAGCCCTACTATCTCGACATTACAGCGCCTGACCTCGACAAAGGAACTTTCGTCGATGCCCTTTTGAATCAACTCGGCGTTTCCCGCAACGCGATTGCCGTGCTGGGGGACATGGACAACGACCTCGCGATGTTCAGCAAGGCCGGGCTGTCGATTGCCATGGGGAACGCGAGCATCGACGTGAAGCGGCAGGCAAGTTACGTCACTGCCTCGAACGCGGAGGACGGCTTCGCTCTGGCGATCGAGCGGTACATTCTCAATGAAGCGAGGGAATTGCATGAACCGGCTCGTGATCGCGCCTTCCATTCTCGCCGCTGATTTCGGCCGCCTGGCTGAAGAATGGGCAAGTGCAGGTAAGGTATCGCGGTCGCGGGCCCGTTCGCAAAGAACGTCGTTCTCGATTGTCATTCCGCTTAAGTCTTAGGGCCGTAGGGCGCAATCGCTTTATTGCGCCATTCCTGCCACGGGCCGGCCGACCCCATCGATGGAAGCCTGCCTTCGAAACAGCGCAATAAAGCAATTGCGCCCTACGGCCCCATTGAGGTCTTAATCGATGTGCTTAGCGGTATGTAGCGCGATCATCTTCTCTTCGTCGGTCGGGATGACATAGACGCGGACGCGGCTCGAATCCCGACTGATTTGCATCTGCCCTGCTTCGTTGGCCTGCTCGTCGAGGACGACGCCCAGCCAGGCGCAGCGTGCGCAGATGCGCGAGCGTATTCCTACGCGTGCTCGCCGATCCCGGCCGTGAATACGAATCCGTCGAGGCCGCCCAGGACGGCTGCCAAGGCGCCGATTTCGCGTGCGGCACGGAATACGAATAGCTCTATCGCTTCGTTCGCGCGCGAGTCGTTGCTGGCGAGCAGCGTGCGCATGTCGCTTGAAACTCCGGACACGCCCAAGAGGCCGCTGCGGTGGTAGAGCACGTCATCGATCTCCGGCCTGGTGACGGGTAGGCGATCGGCGTGTGGAACTTCACAGGTGATGCCAACGCTATAACAAGGCCCCACTGCGCAATGTTCCGTGCGGCCCTACACCCCAACCAGCATTCTATTCACCGGATAAGACAACAGCGCAGCACGCGCCTCGGCAGCGGTCAGGATCTTCGAACTCCATTTCGAACTCCATAAGGACAAATGTCCTCCGAATCATCTTTGTTTGTCAGAACGGGTTCTGACTAGTGCGGCGAATTTGAAGTTCCTATCCCATCGCCGCAAGCGCGTTTAGGAACTTCAAATTCGCGCTCGAATCGAAGCGCCGGCTGAAGCCAGCACAGCGCGGCAGCCGATCAAACGGCCCTCGCGATTTTCCGCGCTGGTGCAGCTCAGCAATGTCCGTTACGCCCTGGTTGCCGATGGAACTGGTTCGCGCCCGATTCCGTTGAGACCTGAGTTGCTGCTCCCGACGGGCGGGAGAAATGCGGCAGGCTGACGCCATCAGGCAGGCTGTGAGGAACGCGCAAAAAGGAACATCGCGATGCAGATCACCACCTTCAAGGACATGTATCTCGCCGAATTGCTGGAACTGGCGAGCATGGAGAGGCAGCTTGCGTCCGCTCTGCCGCAGATGGCGGAGGTCGCGTCGCATCTCGAACTCAAGAATGCCTTGACGCGGCATGGCGAGGAAACCCAAATGCAGCGGCAACGGCTCGCGTCGATTCTCCAGAAGCATGGCGCAAACGCGCTGACGCACACCGACCAGGCCATGCAGGCGCTGCTGGCCGAGACCAAGAAGATGGTCTCCTTATTGAAGGGAGAGGATCTTCTTGACGCAGGGCTCATCGCCTCTGTCCAGAAGCTCGAACATTATGAGATTGCAGCCTATGGCACTGCTGCTGCGCTCGCCGGCCAACTCGACTTACGCGATGATCAGCGCATGTTGCACGAGAGCCTCGAAGAAGAACGCAAGACAGATGCGCTGCTGACGAAGCTCGCAAAAGGCGAAGTCAATCAGGACGCGCGTGCCGCGTAGGCTCTCAAGCAGCGCATGCCCCGGAGAGCCATTGAGGCCCTCACTATGACGCACCCAATACTTCGGCTCCACCGCTCGATGAGGTGGACCGTAGTCATTTTGGCTCATTGATTGACTTATGTGGATGGCGTCGGTCACCGCGCCTGTTGCTGCGTCGTACGTAGTTGATTATCGCTTCCGGCTTTTCGTGCTTCACCTTAAGCGCCGCGATCAAAGCATCCTCTGCTGACACGCTCACGCTTCGCCGCTCACCAGCGACATTTATACCAACTGTGAATTCGAGCATCTTAAATATCTCCTGCCGTGCTGCACGATCAACCAGGGTAGCGTTGGTCTAAGCTTGAGACGCGACCTCGATCGAACACACCTGCCATGGCCCGCCCTCAAGGTTCGCATGCAAGCGGTCGAGCATGTCTCGTTGTCCAGTCTGCGCTCACGCCGGGCGCTTTGCCATTGCAATCCCTGCGGCAATCAACCGTACGAGCAAGTAGGTGAGCCCGATAGCCAAAAAAGGCGAGCGCCGCCAAGTCTTTGCGACAACGCCATATTTTGTTGCCGGGAGGGCAAACAGCTTAACTTGCTGCTACGGCAGATCGTGGGCGAAGGGAAACCTAGTTTTAAGGACAGCGGCGGCAGCGAGCAGTAAACGTGAGCGGGCCGAAGCCATATGGTGATCCTTGCGAGAGATTGAGAGCCCGCGGGGCGACCGCTGGCACTCTGCGCTCCTTCGAGATCAACGCTCGAGCCCGAGCACTATCGAGCATTTCGCTGGCCACTGCGGCGAATTCCGCTGACAGATTGTTTTAGGCGTGGCAACCCGCGCCCCATCAATTCAATGCATCGCATGAACCGGGCGTTGCCCGGTCGACCGCAGAAGCAGCAGCACTACTGGAATCATCAGCGCAGACCCGACCGCGAATGTCGAGAACACATCGATATAGGACAACAGTGAGGCCTGGCCCTGAACCAGCTGGCCCACCCATCCAACGGCCTGTCGCTGGGCATCCGCCTGGCTAGCCCCATTCGTCGCGAAATGCGCCGCCGCCTGCCGCAGGCTCTCCTGGTATTCCTGAGAGGACGGAGCGAGATGCTCAACGAGACGGAATTGGTGGAATTGCGCGCGCTGCGCCAAGATCGTGATCGCCATTGACACTCCAATGCTGCCACCGAGATTGCGTGCGACGTTGATCAAAGCAGACGCCTGATTGGTCTTGTCGGGTGGCAGGTCTCCATACGATGCCGTGGTGATCGGCACGAACAGGAACGGCATCCCGACCATTTGATAGATGCGCGCCCAGGCAAAAAAGCCGAAGCTCGCATCCGGCGTCAACGACGTGAGATGCCACATCGCCAATGACATGACCAGGGTCCCGAATGCCAAGAGATATTTGGGCTGCATTAAGTTCGTCAACTTCGCCGCAAAGGGCATCATGAGTAGCATCGCCAGACCGCCGGGCATCAGGGCGAGACCCGACAGCGTCGCGGTATACCGAAAGTTCTCCTGCAATATTTGCGGCAGCAATTGCGTGGAACTGAACATGGTGGCGCCCACAAGCATCATCATAAGAAAAGACACTGCGAACTGACGACGGCCGAGAAGCCGGATGTCGACGATCGGATGCTTACGCGTCAGCTCCCATGGCACAAAGAGAACAAACGCAAGCGCGGAGGCTGTCGCGAAAGCAATGATGAAATAGGATTGGAACCAGTCTTCGCGCTGGCCCTTGTCGAATACGACTTCGAGACAGCCGAGCGAGATCGCAATCAGCGCCATACCGACCCAGTCGACGTCAAGGCCGCGCGCGAGCTGCTGCCGACGTTCTTGTTCCAGAACTTCTGGCTCGACCACCAGCCACTGCACTAGGACGAGCGACCCGATCCCGATTGGCACGTTGATGAAGAATATCCAGTGCCAGGACAGATTGTCGGTGATCCAGCCTCCGATGGTGGGACCGACCGTGGGCGCGACGATCACGGCAACGCCGTAAAGCGCAAAAGCCTGTGCGCGCTGCTCGGGCGGAAAGGTGTCAGCGAGGATCGCTTGCTCGCTCGGTACCATGCCGCCGCCGCCTAGCCCTTGGAAAATGCGGCACAGGATGAGCATCGACAGACTGGGTGCCAGGCCGCAGAGGAACGAACTCAGCGTGAAGAGCGCGACGCAGATCATGTAGAAGCGTTTGCGCCCGACCACACTCAAGAGCCAGCCGCTTATCGGTACGATGACAGCGCTGGCGATGAGATACGTGGTCACCACCCAGGTGCTTTCGTCGACGCCCGCCGCCAAGCTGCCGGCGATGTGGCGTAAGGCAACGTTCGCGATGGAGGTGTCGAGCACCTGCATGAAGGTCGCAATCGACACCACGACCGCAATCAACCACGGACTGCGGTCCCCTGCGGCCGATCTTGGCTGATGGCCGCTATGCCGCTCCTGAGCCGCGCTCATTGGACCTTCACATAGGGAACGACCGACATGCCCGGACCGAGATAGACCTCAGGTGCCTCGTCGAACACGATCTTGACTGGAACACGCTGCACAACCTTGACGAAATTGCCAGTCGCATTTTCAGGCGGTAGCAAACTGAAGGCCGCGCCGCTGCCGGCCTGGATGCTATCAACATGCCCGCGGAATGAGCGATCGGAATAGGCGTCGACGCGGATCTCGACCGGCTGGCCGGGGCGCATATACGCGAGCTGCGATTCCTTGTAATTTGCTGTGACCCACAGCTCGCGCGGCACGAACATCATCAGGCTCTGTCCGGTCTGGGCATAGGCGCCCTTTGCGGCCGTGATCTTGGTAACGCGACCCGCGGTTGGCGCGGTCACTGTGGTCCGCGCAAGATTGGCATGAGCCTGCTCGGCGGATGCTTTTGCCTGCTCGAGCTGGCTTCCGGCGCCGTCACGTTGTGTCTTGAGGACGGCGATCTGCTTCTGCGCGGCCACGAGATTGGCTTGAGCCCCGTCATAGGTAGCCTGCTTCTGGCGCAGGTCCGACCCGGTCTGTTGGGCCCGCTGTTGCGTGCCCGCACCCTTCTTGACGAGATCCTGGGCGCGGGCGTCCTCTTCTTGGGCAAAGGTGAGTGCGGCCTGCGCCTCCGTCACCTGCTTTTCAGCCTGCTCGATCCTCGCCTGCTGAGCTTCGATCTGGGCATCGAGGTTGGCGATGCTGGCCTGCGCCTGGTCGATTTGGGCCGTAGCCAGATCAACCGCAGCCCGGTAATCCCGATCGTCGATATGCAGCAGCACGCCGCCCGCATCCACGACTTGGTTGTCGGTGATCGGAACATCGACGATCGCGCCATTGATCTGCGAGCTGATGGAGACGGTGCGCGCATCAACGAATGCGTCATCGGTGGACTCATATTGGCGCGCGTTCAGCCACCAGACCACGCCAGCCGCGACCGCAGCAACGAACATAACTGCGGCCACGCCGGCGACTTTGGCATGCCGCCGGAGCTTCGAGCGCCACGAGTCGACGTCCTGTTGTGAGGACCGCTTGTCGGATCGCCCGGCGTGACGCGCTTCGGTTGGGTTGCGAGGGGCTCCCTCGTAACGGGTCTCGCCTCGAGCCTTGGCGCCCGTGTCTGACGAGCGTGCGTCAGGGGCAGACGCATCGACCTGACCATGTGGCATGTCACGCAGCAATGTCACGATTCTATGCACCTCCATATCGCGACCCCGCCACGCCTGCGGCGCAGGGCCGCCGTCCTGGCAGCGTTCACGGTCAATGAGCCGGTTCAGCAATGGTTCCGACTACGGCCGTCCGCGAGGAAACCTGTGATGTCAAAAGAACCGGAGCCTCAATATGGGTCGCCACCATCCGGGCCCGAAGTTCCACAATCGGAACGACGGTCTGCTCTGCTGCGTTTAACTGCTGAAGGCACGCACCGAGCTTTGGCCGAGCGCGACATCTGCAACCAAGGCCAGATGGTCGGATGCAAGCCAGGAGTTGCGGTCGACGAAACTGCGCAGCAGAGCGCCGGCCGGCCAGCAATAGACCCGATCAAGCGACAAGAGCGGCCAACGCGACGGGAACGTGGCATGACGGGTGTGAGCAGGCAGCTCGCGTTCGAGCGCAGCGCGCATCGAGTTCGGCCAAAGCCAATCGTTGAAATCTCCTAGCATCACCGTTGTGCTTGGATGGTGGCGGGCCATTTCGACCAGCCGTCGGGCTTGGCTGCGCCGTTCGGACCGCTTCAGTCCAAAATGCGATGCAATCACTCGCACCGTACCCGACGGCGCAGTCACGTCGGTTTGGATCGCGCGGCGAGGTTCTCTTTCGGCGACCGTAATGTCATGAATCTCTACGGCCAAAAGCGGCCAGCGGCTGATCACCATCTGACCATAATCACCGTCCGTCGTAGTGATGGACTTGGCTTCGATACCGTGATGGCCAATGGCCTCGCGTAGGAAGGTGAATGGCGACGGTCCGCCGGCCGGGCGGCGGCGAGAATCGACTTCCTGCAGCGCGACGACATCCGGTGCGTGCCGTGCGATCGATTTGACAATGCGAGCGAGGTCGAATTTCCCGTCCATCCCGACGCCGCCGTGAATGTTCCAAGTCATGACGCGAATGACGGCGTCCGATGTTGCGCTCAAGTTCGATGACCCCGAGCCCTGAGAAGGATGGCCTGCATGCCAATGGACAAGCCGATCCATGCGATCATGGCAGTTAGAAACAGCAGCACGTTTGTCGCAGTCGGCCGCATGATGACGCCGAGAATCTGAAAGCCGAGGACCGAGAGGACGACCATGCCGGGGGCCATGCCGAGAACTGTCCCGACGAGATAGTCCTGAACCGGAATTCGAGTTGCCCCCGCCACCAAATTGACGACCGTGAAGGGAGCGATCGGGACCAGCCGCACTGCTGCGACGGCAAGCACGCCCCGGCGAGCGATGGTGCGGCGAATCCGATAGAGGCGCGATCCCAGCAGGTCCTCCAGCAAGCCGCGACCGAGTTGAGCCCCGAAGACATAGGTGACTAGCGCGCTTGCGATCGTGCCGATGGCTGCATAGACGAAACCGAGCAACGGCCCGAAAGTCGCCGCGGTTGCCGCAATCAGAAGAGTGACTGGAAATGCCACCAGGCCGCCGACCACGAATGCGCCGACCACCAGAAGTGGCGCAACCGAAGACTGAGAGACACCCTCCAGCCAGGCTTGAATGGCCTCCGGTCTGATAAGGTCAGACAGTGGCGTCCAATGCCAAACCAATATCAGGGACGCCAGGACGAATGCTGCGCCGAACACTCTGACGACGCGCCAGAAGCGCCCCACGCTGGGCCGCGCTCCCACAAAGTGGCGCAGGAAGACAGGCGCCGCAATCGGCCCCTCGGGATCTGCGATCCGATGGACCAGCCAGTCGTTCAATGTTGTGTCGCCATCGTGGATCGGTACGAGTTGGTGGCCGCGGTTTGAGACCTGCGCAGCCGTGGCGATGAGCGATCCCGTCCGCTGGAGAGATTCGGAGATTTGCTCCGCGCTGGCCCCGCAATGGTGTCCAACCAGAATGTCACGGATCCGCGTGATGGCCAAGCGATCGGTGCCCGATCTAGCTTCGATGGCGAGGTCACATTCGGTATCGAGCCCCATGGACCGGTTGTTCAGATTAGCCGAACCGATCCGCAGAAGAACGTCGTCGACCACCATCACCTTGGAATGGACCTTCGTGTCGCCCGTCTGCGTGCCTTTCCTGACCTGGGGATAGAACAATCGGACGCGGTCGGCGACGCCTGCTTCAACGAGAATGCGCATGAACCGAATGCGACCGCCTACCATGGTATGTTCGGGAATCCACGAGCCATGCACCCTCGGTCCCACGATGACGGTCTCCAGGCCGCGCTGCTCGCGCATTCTTCTTGCCAAGCGCCCGGCGAAGCGCGTGCACGTCAGAAACTGATTCTCGATATAAATCGTCCGCTCCGCGTGATCGATCGAATCGAGGAACAGCGCCTCGACCTCGCGCGCGGGCGCCAGCCCGTCGAATTCAGGCTGGGTGCGTGCAATCCCGACATCGACGGCTGAGAAGTCGGGGGATACGCATCTCGGCCACGGGTCACTCACGCGACAAATGGGGGGCGGTCGCCGGCAGGCGCCGCGCCGCCAGCGCGTTCTGACGAACTCAGCGAGCGCAAGGGCGGCTTTGCCGTCGACCATCGCCTGCACGTCGTGAAACGGCCCATATGGCTGCCCTGCTGAATCGACCCTGAGCGGATCGTCGAGCCTGTGCTCGCTCCGATCCCATCTTCGGAGGGTCAGGTCGAGGCCGCCGCAAAACGCAACCGCGTCATCTACGACGACGAGTTTTTGATGATGCGACGCGCCAAGCGGTAGATTGTCGTCCAGGCAGAATTGGACACGGCGAGGCGTCAACCACCCGAACGAGACAAAGGGAAGGAGCTCACGCTCGAGTGCATAGAGCGCCGAATAATCCCACGCCAGAATATGTACAAGGAGACCACGGCGCCTTTTGACCAATGCTGACAGAAAGTCGACAAAGCCCCGTGGGAGGCCATCATCTGCCTTTCCATTTTCTCCCACCAGCTGAGTGCGGCTATCGATGTCCCAGCCAACAATGAAAACCGTGGAGCGGGCATTGAGCAGCGTTTCGCGGAGGGCTTTGAAATAGTTGCCGCCATCAATCAGCACCGCTACTCGGTCGGCGCAAGCGACACGCCACACATTTTTGGACGGCTGAAGGATCAAGGGTGGGGTTCACCTGCATGTCGATGCGAACAAGCGAATGAATCGCACGATTTCTAGCGTCGTGATTTGTGGCCGCTGGACACACGGCCAGTCCCTGCTCATGCCAGATAACATCCAGTACCGAGCCTGGGTTCCGTCGCCCGGCGCCGTGTCCGCAAACGATTCAACATATAAACGATTCAACATATACATGTCTGTGGCGGTCGCATGGTGTCGGCCCGGATGTTTCATAAAAGGAAGCGAGTTGTTTCACGATCTTGACAATTTGCAAATGCGCCTTATGCGGCCGTATGCTTCGTCGGCTTCGGGGGTCTGGTTTGGCTTTGTTTATTGGGTAGGCTCTCGCCCTGACGCGCCCATGCCGAGTGCTCGGCAGCCAGTCGCAAAAGCTCGGCGGCCGTGTCTGGGTCGCGCGCTGTTTTCGACAGGCGGGTAAGCATGTCCGCTTGTCGCCGGTGGTAGTCGGGATTGGCCATCGGAACTGGGCTCTCTATCGAGCATAAACTCCATTGATCCCCCGCGGGTTCCCCTTGTCTACCCGCGTTAAAGCGGTCACCTTTAGCGCCTAACTTTATTGGCCTTGAGCGACTGATCGGGCGTCGGCCCTAGCTAGCTCTGCACTATTGGACAAACGAAACGCACTATGTATTGGCTGGCGTTTTGGTACGCGGTGTTTTTGGCGGGCGCAGCATTTGGCGCAGTGATCGGCCTGAGCTTTAGCGAATCTGCATTTGCGCCAAGTATGCTGCTCGGCATGATTGCGTCCGGCTATGTGGGCTTCCGGCTTTCGCCCTTACTCTTCGGTGCTCATGAGAGGCGAGAGCAGGTTTCTCGAACGATGCCTTGGCTTGGCGTGGACGAAATTGGAGAGACAAGACGGCTGCCACACCTCACTGCTCACAGTCCTTCTCTCAGGCCTCTTGCTGAAGCGGTCGAGCGATTGTCCCGAACCGCACAGCTGCTCGGACGGTAACAAGAGAGTCTTGCCGCCGGCGTTGGGATGACCCAGCGCAGATCACTTCGACAACTTAGCGTTCCACGAGATCACGTACTGGGACGGGTCATACGTCACAGCCCTCCCGTGATCTCAATCCCGCTTTGGCTCGCGCCAACCCTCAGGCGGCCGCCTGGACATGCTCTCCGCCCGGACGCGAAATCCCGCTCAATGCATCACCGGCAGCCTTGCCGTCACGACTGGTGGCGACGTCGCCCAACGAGAGAATACCAACCAGACGCTTGTCGCGATTGAGGACTGGCAGGCGCCGCACCTGAATGTCGGCCATATTGTGCGTCACCTCTTCGATCTCCTGATCGTCGAAGCAGTACTTGACGTCCTCTGTCATGACGTCACGCACCTTGGCTTTTGGGCCCTTCCCGTTGGCAATACCGCGGATCGCAATATCGCGGTCGGTGATCATGCCTATCAGGCGGTCGCTCTCGCCAACGGGCAACACGCCCGCATCGATACTGGCCATCATACGGGCAGCCTTCCGTATCGTGTCATCCGGATTAGCCACACGGACGTCGGTCGTCATCGCCTCGCTCACTTTCATCTCTTCCTCCTGTCGAAATTGATGTTCAGCCGCTCATCTCGAGCGCCGTTTCACAGGGCTTTTCGACGCCGCCCTGTACGTGGATCAGTCTTCCTCGAATAGAGGCGCTATTGGCCTGACTTGAGCTTTCGATCATTCGCTTTCATGAGCGCAGCGCGCTCTTTCTAAAACCCTTGAGCGTGAGCATGGCAATTGGGACGCTGCCAATCGCCAATGCCTACGTGATATTGGTCAATTGGCAGGGAGTAGAAAAGTTCCTTCCAAATTCAGCAGGATAGGCTTGTTCCAGGGAACCCTATCCCACGGGACCCTATCCCACGGTCGGAGCTGCAGCGCCATCAGCGGAACATGTGGCTGAAGATCCGAGCGCCGCCGGGACATCGGTGCCGTCACATCACAGGAAATTCTCCAAATTGCCGACTTCCTCGACGTGGTGCCTCGCCCATGCGGGCGCCCGGTTGGCCGGCAAGATCCGTGGCCGCGGGAGGCGATTGACCCTGCACCTCCCGAGTCACGAATCGCTGAAAAGAGAGTGAGACCAGTAGATCCGGTGTAATGGCGTCCGCTTCACGAATCTGGGCGCGATCCCAAGATCCCTCGAAAGGAACCCGGTTGGAGGAGTCGATGTTTTATCCAGATGTCGCGGTCCGATTTACCCGCTGCGCCTTTAAAGGCGACCACTGATGTTCTCGAAATCGCCTTCCTCCAGGAAGGAGAGGCGCAGAGCGGGATCGTGTTGCTGCTCCATGGCTGGCCAGACGATGCCACGACATGGACCTCTGTCAGCAAGCGACTATCCAGCGCCGGAATTCGCACGGTCATGCCCTGGCTGCGGGGTTTCGGTCAGACCCGCTTTCTCTCGAATTCAACATGCCGCGACGGCCGGATTGAAGCACTGACGCAGGACGCCCTCGATCTGATGGATGCGCTCGGGATCGAACATTTTTCGGTCATCGGTCACGATTGGGGCGCGCGCGTAGCCTATGCCCTCGCTGCAATCGCGCCGGAGCGGCTGGACACGATCAGTGCGCTCTCGCTTGGCTATTCGCCCTGTGGCGCGTTTCCAGTGCCGTCGTTCGAGCAATCGCGCGCCTGGTGGTATCAGTGGTTCATGTCGGTCGATCGCGGCGCCGAGGCGGTCGCCAAGGACCCGAAAGGTTTCGCTCGCATCCAGTGGGAGACGTGGAGCCCGCCGGGCTGGTTCGACGAAGCGACCTTCGAGGCGGTTGCGCGAAGTTTCGAAAATCCCGACTGGCTCGCGATCACGCTCAGCAGTTATCGAGGGCGCTGGCGCGATGGACCGCGCGATCCGCGCTACGACGCGCTACATGAGAAAATCGCATCGACAGAACATCTCAGCGTTCCGACCCTGATGATCCAAGGCGGAGCGGATGGCACGGTGCTGGCCAAGAGCACCGAGCACAAGGACAAGTATTTCACCGACGGTTATCGTCGCCTCGTCCTCGACGGCATCGGACATTTTCCAACGCGTGAGGCGCCGGTCGCCGTTGCAAATGCAATCTTGGAGCACCTGTCATGTTGACCGACGCGGCACGACATCGTCCCCGGTCTCGACATAGGAGGCACGAACATTCGGGCTGGCGTCGAGCAATTGAACCTTAAAGCGGCGCGCGCGCCTGGGGAACGCCTGCTTCACCAACCGTACTCCATTGACAAATGGTGCCTCATTGACAAGGGCGGGCCAGGCCGAAGGGTCACCGAGGCCAACTATTGGGTCCAGGCGCAACCACGCGCTTGAGTGGACCGTGTGGTCCCCGCCTCCCTATCACGCGTTTACGACTCTGCCGCTGATCGAGGGACCCGGCGCGTGTGTCCGTTATTCGCCCGTCCGTTATTCGCCATCACTCCGCAATGTTCGCTCTTCCACAAACAGCGGCCGGCAGTTCATTTCTGTTCGCGCTTGGACGTTAGGCCGTCAGCGCGAATACCTCGGACAAGCTCTTCCGAATATGGCAGGACCTCGAACAGCACGACCAACGAAAGGATGACGCTTACATAAAGCCATGGCAAAGGTGGCTGTCTAAGCTGCACCGCAAATTCAGGAGCTTGCTGGCCTACGCCGAACAAAGCAAGAAATTGCTGCCAGTGCACCGTTATAACGACAATTAAGCCCATCAAGGGCAGCATTTCCAGAAACGCGTGGACGTGCTGTTCCGTCGGTGTCACTTCTCGCCTGCGATAGGCGTAACTTACATCCCAAATAGCGGTCGCCTCATGTGCGAGGAGGCACACGATCATGATGCCGATCACGAGAGCATTGATGTCGAGGAATATCGCGGCAAGCGTAGGAATTGCCATTTCCACGAGCTGAAGCAGGTGGAGAAGCGTTTCCTTCCAGCCGCTCGTGTGCTCTATGGACGTCGCCCGATGGCAAAGGTAATCCGCAAAACCTGCGGCCAGCCATACAGGCAATACAAAATACATCAGCACTATCTGGGCTGCTGCAATGTCCATAGGCCATGCCCCGATATTGTCGACCTTGCCCCCATGCTCAATGTGTTGACCTCATTCACCAGCCACAACACGAGCATGCTCAGGCAAAGCATCTTTAGGCTTGCGACGATCAGTTGCACGGATCAGAAGAGGCTGAATAAACCAGAGAAAGACAAGAATAATGCCGATCGCGACCGCAATGAGTGCGCCAGCGATCCAGGAGTCCAATGCACGCGCGAGAGCGACATGGAGATCAAACGTAATGCCGATAGCCAGCGGAATCGCGCTGACAACTACGAATCTTGCACCGACACGGTAGAATCGCTCCGAGTTCTGCCCTTCGAAGGCAATCCGGTGAAAGGCTGCAGGAGACATTAACAAGATGATTGCAAGCGCGATCCAGCAGAGTGCCGCGCCGTGGAGACCCTTTGAAACCGAGGGCAATTCTGCAAAAGCGTCCGTCAGAAGTATCGCCATCTGAAATCCGAATAGCGCCTGCGCGCCTGGAAGCAGGACGCGCGCTTCCGTCAGCATGTGCTCAATCCGCACATCGATCGATGTCGGTCCTTCCATAATCCCTCCTTTGCCGATCGGCTTTCGAACCATCCACGCCACGCCATACCAAAGAAATAGCGCCAACGCGGCTGCAATAACCCCCGTGCTCATTCCCACGATGGTCTCAAAGCGGTAACCCATGACAATTGCCAGGTCCGAGCCAAGACTCAGAGCAATTGGCAAGAGGGACAATCCCGCGAGCCACGTGGTAGCCTGGAGGATGCGCTGGCTTGACCGCCCCTGCTCCACCAGCAGGTGCTGCATTGACGGCGCGATCAACAATCCGACCGCGACGGTCATCGCACAGAAGGCTCCAGCGTAGAGAGGGTGTACGCCTTCTGTGAGCCTGGAAAAGCCTGGTTGAAACGCCGCATTCAAGTGGAAGCCAAAGAGAATTTGGGCCCCCAATATCAGGAGCCTGGTTTCATCCAGGGCTGTCTTGACCCCGCGGTCGCCTGCCACAGAACTTCCTCCTGGCCTCTCACGTGCATCGCTTCACGCTAACGACTCCACCACCTTCGGAAGAGTTCCACGTTATCACCGGCCGTCCGGCCACCCAGTAATTCTGCGGAGCTGATCCAATAAGAGAAATACGATTTGCGATGAGAACGAAGGAACGAACAAAGGGTCGAGTTTGACTTCCGCAAGGTCGCAGAAGAGGCTCTGAACGTTGCCCAGCGCGAGGGCCTGAGCCCATCTCAAGCCACCGATGCCGCGAAGCGGCTAGGCGAGAAGGTCAAGACGGTTGTCTCCGAACCCGCGACCGCCGCTGAATCAGAAATGCGAGATCTCACGGCTAACCCGGACAAGAAAGGGTGAATTGCTCCGGTAGACAATACGAAGGCATTCGGCACTTGCGTTGGGCCCGGATGGGAATGTGAAGTTCAGGGCATCCTGGCACTCACCGGGCCGTCAGCGCTCCACGTCTTCGCTTGTGCGCGGCGCTCTTCGCATCTCTCGACGCGTTGCGCGAATACTCTCGCGCCATAAGGTACTCCAGTGAAACCTTATACTGCTCCAATCCAGTCACATGTCTCGCACAAAGCCGCAGCTCTATGGCGGTTCGTAAAATAGAGGCGCGGTTTTGTCTGAAATAGCCAGCTTAACGGCGAGGCTGGCCGGGATTGGGCGGAGGTTCCTGATTTTTGGGGGTGGCACTCTGGGACGATTCTTCGCCACGTGGCTCCTGTGGGGTTGATTGCTGAGGCACAGAGCTAGGTGCACGGGGGGCTTGGCCGCGCGTCTGATCGGGTCCCGGCTGCTCACCCCGTGGAGTTGCGCTGCGGGTTGACTCTTCACCGCGCGGCTCCTGGGGCAGCTGCTGCGCGGCAGTCGCGACTGAACCAGCCACCAACGCGGACGCCGCGGCCAAAATCAAAACATTGCGTTGCATCGATTGCTCCTCCTGCTTCTTGTTGCATATCGCCCCTACTAACGTTGCAACCATCTTGATGTTCCACTGCGCAGGAAGCTCGAAGGTTGCCTCTCGGCGCGCTCGATGCGCGCCATGAGCTGTTGTCTGTAGCGGACGGAGGCGTCGTTCACGTTAGCTGGCACCGGATCCAAATCGAACGGGTCAAGCCACGGATCCTGCAGTTGCCAGGGCCGTGCAGTCGCCACGCTCCATCATGACTTCGGCCTGCAGGCTTTCGATATCACGATAGATCGAGGCGACTGCGAGCACGCGGCCGTTGCGCTTGTAGTTCAACACGCAGTCCCTGGACGCGACGTCGCCGTCGATCGTCAAGTCGTCCCACTTTTCGGCGTGGCCGACGTAATTGATCGGAACTTCGTAGTGTTGACTCCAGAAGAACGGCACGGCGGCGAACGGCTCGCGACTTCCGAGCATGCTGAGCGCGGCAGCCTGGCCCTGGCGCTCGGCGACGACCCAATGCTCCACGCGGATGTTCTCGCCGCTGTGCAGATCGGGCCAGCGCGCAATGTCTCCGGCCGCATAGATTCCGGGCACGCTCGTCTCCAGGTAGTGACCAACGACAACGCCGCGATCAATAGCAAGACCGGCTTTTTCAGCAAGCGCGAGGCGGGGACGCACCCCGACGCCGGCAACAACGAGATCAGCGTCGAGCGTGCCACCACTCTTCAACTTGACGGTCCTGCCGTCGACCGCACTTGCGGTGTCCTCAAGATGAAAGATCACGCCGTGCTCCTCGTGGAGTGCACGCACGAAGTCCCCCATTTGCGGACCCAGGATGCGCTCCATCGGGCGCTTTTCGGGCGCCACGACATGGACCTCGATCTCGCGGGCTCGCAACGAAGCAGCGACTTCGAGCCCGATGAAGCTCGCGCCCAGCACGACGGCGCGGCGTGCCGTCTTGGCGCGCTCGATGATGGCGCGACAATCGGCAAGCGAACGTAGCGTGCGCACATGGGGCAGGTCGGCGCCCGGAATCGACAACCGGACCGGCTCGGCGCCGGTCGCAAGCAACAGCCGGTCGTACGGGACGCGCCTTGCATCGGCCAGCACCACTTCGCGTGAACGCACATCGACACCAGTAACATTCGTCCTGAGCTCAAGCTCGATCCCGCTGTCGCGATAGAAACTGTCCGGCCGCAGCGGAACCCAATCGTCCTGGGCGGTTCCGGCAAGATAATCCTTGGATAGATTCGGGCGATCCACGGGCGCCGCGTCATCATTGCTCAGCATGACGATGCGTCCTTGAAACTGCTCGCGACGGAGTTTTTCGGCTGCCGCAAAGCCCGCCGCCCCGCCGCCGACGATCACGATCTTTTCAGGCGATGACTCAGAGTGTGCGGCTCTGGTCTTACTTCCCGGCTGTTCTTTCACTTCCTGCTTGTCGCGCACAAAGATATGGCCGTCTCGCAACTCGACCTGCCACCGGGCAACCGGGCTCAGTGCAGGAGCGTGCAGCGCTTGACCGGTTCGCAAGCTGAAGCAGGCGTGATGCCAAGGACAGCGCACCGTGTCATCGACGAGGAGACCTTCCGCGAGCGGCCCGCCATAGTGCGAACAGGTGGCGCCGATCGCGAAAACCTCATTGCCCCGGCGGGCGAGCAGCACGGCGTCCTGGCCGACGTGTCCCACCAGCATTTGGCCATCGGCAAGTGCATCGACTGAAATTCCTTGTACGAGATCGGGGCCGGTTGGACTGGATTGTTCAGCACTCATCGGAATCTCCCGGGTTCACAGCTTTACCGCCGGGTCGCTTCCAGCGGACCGGTTCGCAGTCAACTGGCCAGTAGATGCAGGATGGACAAATATGTTCCTATGTTTCCATCGGTGAGTGACGGGCGGTGAGTAACGGGGGAACTTTTGGCGCAACCGGTATCCAGTGCGCAACGATCCAACGGAGATGGGCGACGCAGGGACCAAAAGTAACTTGGAACCAAAAGCAACTTGGGACCAAAAGCAACTTGGGCTGTTGCCCCCATAGCAATGTTTAAAATGGACCTTGAGCGCTCGATGGAGCACCGCCGACTCCTCGCCCACCCCGAGGCGCACCACCCCTTCGCTGGTGGCAATCTGCTCGGGCGCATCGGAGGCCATGCCACGATCGCAGCGCTGATCGACGGGCTCTACGACCGGATCGAGACCGACGCTGCGCTGCGGCCGCTGTTCGGTCGCGATCTTGCCAACGAGCGCGAGGCGCAGAAGCGCTTCTTCCTTGAGTGGCTCGGCGGTGATACCGCCTACAGCGACCGCGCGCACCTGCCGCTCGCGCATCGCCACGATCTACTGCCCATCACACGCGCGCTTGCCGAGAGCTGGCTCGGGCATTTCCGCGCCGCGCTAGACATGGCGCTCGACACGGCGGCGCCAGACGTCGACGCGCATCGCGCGATCGAGGATAAAGTCCGCGTTCTGGCGATGGCGCTGGTCAACGAGGGGCGAGAGGCCTCTGCGCTGCGCGCGCGGCCGCACGGGATATGCTTGCGCTACAAGCCGGCGATCGAGTCGACCACGCTCGCGCGCCGCGGGGACGCCGCGGCGCTGCGGCAACTCGTGAAGCATGCGCCTGACGTCCTCGCCTCCGTGCCGCATGCCGCCCATCTTCTGCAACTCGCCGTGCTTGGCGGACGCCAGGCCGTCGTCGAGTTCCTTCTCGACGCGGGTGTCGACGTGAATAAGGCCTCGCCGATCGAGCCGCTGATCCTCGTGACGGCGCTTTGTGCGGCGCGCATGAAGCGCCGCGGCACAATCGAAACGCTTCTCCTTCGCCGCGGCGCGAAGGAAGACACCTTCACGCACGCGTACCTCGGCGACCTTGATCGTCTCCACGAGGACATCGGTCGCAATCCAGGAGCCGTGCAGGCCATCGACCCCGCTGTCGATGCGCTCCAGATCACACCGGTCCACCACGCAATCGGCGGCGGCCAAGTCGAGGCGTTGCGCGTGCTTCTTTCACACATCTCGCAGGCCAATGCGCCACTGCTCGGCGGCGCTCGCGCGGTACAGACAGCGGTGACGCGCGAGTGCGTGACAATGCTTGTGATGCTGCTCGACCAGGGAGTGAGCGCAGCATCGGTCGGTGCGGGCCGCTGGGTTCTTCATCCCGAGCTTGCACCGATCCTCGCGCGCGCGGGCGCGAGCGTCGATCGATCGGGGTCGTGGATCGGGCTCGCATGCACCGGCAACCAGGGACGCAAGGATGACCCCGACTATGTCACGGCGCTCCTGCGCCACGGCGCGCGCGTCGACGACAAGCGCCTCATCGGGCAGGGAAACGACGGCGGGCGCGCCACGGCGCTGCATTATGCCGCCAAGGCGGGGTTCGTGAAAACTATCGAGGTTCTGCTCGCGCACGGCGCCGATCCGAATGCCCGTGATGACAACGGCTTGACTTCGCTTGATTGGGTTGAGCGGGCCGCGCCATCGGTCAATCGCCAGGCCGTTCGACGCCTGCTTCACCGTCCAGCCTGATCGGGTCATGGCGGGCCGATGTGGGGATCCCCGCTTGTTCGAAACAACGGCCGAGACAACACGCTTTCATTGGGGAAGCCCGGCCGTTCGCAAGGCCTCCCGCATCTTCTCGCGATAGGACGCTGGGAAGCACCACATGGCGTAGTAGGCGTCCGCCTCGCGGACGGTGAACCCGGGACGCAATTTCAGAATGGATGCTACGTGTGCCTTGGCTTCGTCAGTCCGGTCAAGGAACGGCAGCGTATAGGCCATTTGGAGATGGCTGAGCCAGAGCTGCTCAACAAAAGCCTGGCGAAACGCATCCAATGCCGGCTGATACCGGCCGCGAAACCAGTGGTCTTTTCCGATCGCCCACCACCACCAGCGTGGCGTGCTGGGGGCCGTCAAAGCAATCCCCTTTTCGGCGATCGCCACCCCTTCGTCCCAAAAGCCGGAAGCAGCCATGAGGGTGCCGAGCGGACCCAGATTTTGTGGATCATTCGGATTGAGTGCAATTGCTCGCCGGGTCTCGATGCGCACCTGATCGGGTTGACACGCCATCCAGGCCGCGCGCGCGGCAAGCCCGCGCACAAAGGCGTCATTCGGGGCAAGCTCGATGGCATGATTTGCGGCAGCCAGCGCGTCTGCAGCCAGATAGAGGCGCTTGTCGACGTTCGCCGCCTGATCGGGAGGCAGAGCAAAGCCCCAATTCCTTTGCGCGTTGAAAACGAGGACGAGCGCCGCCCAAGCAGCCGCGTTTCCAGGCTCATTGCGCGTCAAACGCTCGAGACATTCCCGCGCCTTTGCGACTGGCTCCGGGACTGTAATGTCCGTGGAGGTTCCGACGACACCTTGCACGATGCATTCGTAGGACGTCAGCTCCGAACTCGACTTGCTCTGGATACGCTTGAATTCGGATATCCCGATGGCCCCCCAATAGCCGCCGATCATCGCGCTGGCAGTACCTGAAATCTCGTCCTCGGTTGCAAGCAAACTGGCTACGGCAAGTTTCGTCTCGAAGCTCTTGCTCCAGACCGGGGCGCCTGTCCGCGCATCGGACAGCCGTATGTCAGCGCCGCTCGCCTCGCCGTCACGCCTCAAGGTGCCACCCACGACATAGGCGACGCCGGGGGCTTGCCCCAGGTCGATTGTACTCGGCGCGCGTCCTCCGTAGTCCTTGGTCACGTCACGCGCGAGGACGCGCAACTCGGCGAAGCGGCCAAGCGCGGAAATCATCCCCTGTGTCAGGCCGTCGGCCACCGCGTCATGTCCGGCATCTCCGGTTTTGTTTTCGAACGGGAGGACTGCAACGGTCGGCCCGCGCGAAACGATCACGGGTGCCGACAAGACCTCCGAAGGAGCGCCGGCGTCCTTGGCAACCGTCCAAAAGCCAAAGAGCATGAGAACGGCCGCAATCAGCACGACCGGGATCACAACGCGAGGATGCCATTGCAGGGTCGTGTTTGCCACGACCGGCGGCACCGCCATCGGGGGCCGATCCGACAGCACGATCATATAACCTCGCCGCGGCACCGTGCGGACGAGATCGCGGCCGGCGTCGCCGAGCGCACGACGAATTTCCGAAATACACTGGGTGAGCGAGTCCTCCGTGACGGTCACACCCGGCCAGTTGACCTCCAGCAACTCGTCCTTTGTGACAACCCGCCCCGCATTGGTCGCAAGGTGCCGCAGCACGCCGAATGACCGGTTGCGCAATTCGATCCGCGTGCCGGCAGCGTCCCGCAATTCCTCCCGTTGCAGGTCGAGCGTCAGACCGGCAAGATCCAGCCGATCCACCGTGCCTAAGCCACCGGACCGTACGGTTTGTGGAAGCTCGTTCATGTGCTGCCCGCAACAGAGCGAATTCTGGCACAACAAAACTTGAGAGTGCGCCAGCCGCATTGTCCTTGCAAGGCGCGAGACGTTTCGAATTCATCAAAATTTCAGGGAAATTTGAGAGCGCTTCAGCGCGGCTTCAGGACGCCATCCGCATCGTCGGACACGATTTTCCTGCACTCGGTTTTCGCTCACCGAGGCAATACCGCAACGTCAAGCTCTTGATTGGAGAACAGGATGCGCAAAGCTTCATTACTGTTTGCCTTGGCCGCTATTCTGCCAATGCTCATTCTTGAGAAGCCCGCTCGGGCCGATGACGTTCGCCCTGCGATGGAAGCTGCCAACGCACAGTTCCTCGCGGCGTTCAATATGCCAAACCCGTCCGCGTTCCTCCCTCTTTACACCGCGGATGCAGTCCTGTTCTTCCAGGGGTCGCCACCCGTGAAGGGGCCGGAAGCCATCAAGCAGTTCTGGGAATCGCGGATCAAGGCCGGCGTTCGCGACCACACCTTCGATATCATCGAGGTCGGAACGGACGGCAAGTATGCGTATCAGGTCACGAACACGACCGTCCAGCTTGTGCGCGGCCCCGGCGAGAAAACTTTGATCGCCGGCCATACCGTGAGAATCTTCGAAAAGCAGAGCGACGGCACGTGGAAAGCAAAGATTCATATGTACAACCGGCCGAGCCCGCCCTGATGTGGACGTGAGTGCCTGATGACGTAGCGGCTTCGGCGTTGCCGTCACCGCTGCGGTCGGGGAGCGTGTTCTATCGATCGAAACGCAGCGCGAAGAGCGCTGGCTGCAAGAGAAGGTCGATAGCTACGGCCGCTACAAGGCGCGTGTCAGAAGACTCATTCCAATCGTCTATTGAGAACGGCTCATGCGCCGGCGCTGCCGCGACCACGTGGGACGCCGCCCAACTTCGCCGCATCTTGTCGCGAGGTACGATCATCCGATCTCGAACTAAGGTACGATTGATCCGGCGCGGCCGGGCGGCAACGATGCCCCATTGAAGCCATCGCTCGCTTCTGTGAAGCGGGCGCGTCCTCAAGGGAGGAATCGATGCGCAGTCCTACCAAGATCGTTGCGCTTGCTTTGCTCACACTTTGCTTTGCGCAAGCGGTCGAGCCGCGCGCGCAGGAGCAGACCGCAACGGCGCAGCGCGCCGCGATCGATACCCAGAAGCTCACCGCGATTGTCGATTGGCTGAAGGCGGACGTCGAGAAAAGCCGCATTCCGGGCGCCGTCGTGCTCATCGCGCGCAACGGACAAGTCCTGCTGCACGAGGCGGTGGGCTGGGCCGACAAGGACAAGAAGGTGCCGATGCGCCGCGATTCCATTCATCCGATCGCATCGTCGACCAAGCTGATCACGACGGTTGCGGCGTTGCGGCTGTTCGAGGCGAACGGGCTGCAGGTGATGGCTCCGATCGCGACCTATCTGCCCGAGCTGAAGGACCTGAAAGTGGCGGTCGAGCGGCGCGATGCCGCCGGCAACGTGACGACCGAGCTCGTGGCTCCGACGCGGCAGCCGACCGTGCACGACCTGATGACGCACCGGGCGGGCTTCACCTATTTCTTCTTTCCACCCAATCCGCTGCGCGATCGCTACCGCGAGCTTGGCATCGACCGCATCGACAACATGACGGCCGACGAGATGCTGGCGAAGCTCGCCACGCTGCCCCTCGCGTTCTCACCTGGAACCTCGTTCGAATATTCGATCGCAACCGATCTTCTTGGCCACATCATCGAGCGCATCACCAAGAAGCCGCTCGACGTCGCGCTCAAGGAGCTGGTGCTCGATCCGCTCAACATGAAGGACACAAGTTTCGTGGTACAGGGCGCCGCGCTCGAACGATTTGCCCGGCCGCTCTCGAATGATCCCGACATGTGGGTGTTCGAGTGGCTCAACGTGACGAAGCCGCCGAAGCGTTTCTCCGGAGGAGCCGGGATGGCTTCGACGGTGACCGATTATTTCCGCCTGCTGCAGATGCTCGTCAACGGCGGCTCACTCAATGGCATTCGCCTGCTCTCGCCGATAACAGTGCGCTGGGCGCTGGCGGATCAGATCGGCGCGACGCGCGGCGTCGCGCACCCGGGCGACGGATATTCATGGAATCTCGTCAACCCGGTGCGCGTTGCCGAAGGCGGCCCGGCGTTCCCTGGCAGTATCGGTGACGTGTTCTGGGGCGGCATCACAGGTCCGCGCTACTTCTTCGACCGCAACGAAAGGCTCGTCGGAATCGTTTTCGTCGAGGGTCCCTCGATTCGCGCCGCCTACCACGCTGAGCTGCGCGCGATGGTCTATGGCGCGATTTTGTCGCTGGAAAGCGCGAAGCCGTAGGGTGAGTCTTCCTCCGGCGCCGTTAGCAATCGCAACGGCGCCTTCCTTCACCCCCCGCCCCAGATTGCTGCCGCGGTCTCGGTCACGAGCTTGAGCTTCGCCCGCTCCTCCGCTTCCGTCATCGGATTGCCGGCGACCGTTGAGGCAAAGCCGCATTGCGGGCTGATGGCGAGCTGCTCGAGCGCCAGATATTGCGAGGCCTCGCGCACGCGCCGCTCCAGCGTCGCACGCGGCTCGAGCGCAGGAACTTTGCTGCTCACGAGGCCCAGCACTACACCCTTGTCCTCGACGAAACGCAGCGGCTTGAAATCGCCGGCGCGCTCGGTGTCGTATTCGAGCAGGAAGTGCGTGGCCTTGGTGCGGCTGAAGAACTGCTCGGCCACCGACTCGTAGCCGCCCGACGCCAGATAGTGGCCCTTGAAGTTGCCGCGGCACACGTGGATGCCGATGGCGACGCCTTCGGGCGCCGCCGCCACCGCGGCGTTGATGCTCTCGATATAAAGGTCAACAAGCGTATCAGGCTTCTCGCCCGCCGCTTCGAGCTTCTTCCGGATCGCGGGATCGCACAACAGCGCGATCGCCACCTCATCGAGCTGGATATAACGGCAGCCGGCCTTGGCGAGGTCGGCAATCTCCTCGCGATAGATGGTCGAGAGATCCGCAAAGAACGCATCGACATCGCGGTAGGCACCCATGCGGGCAAAATCCGAGCAGCGATAAAAGTGCATCGTCGAGGGCGACGGCAGCGTGATCTTCGGCCTCGCGTTGGTGATGTCGCGCAGGAACATGAACTCATCAAGCGCGAGCGGCCTGGTACGGTAGAGCTTCTCCTCCGCATAGGGCGCGGTGAACTCGACCGTGTGACCATGGTCGTCGCGAAACTCGAACACCGCTGGCTTGATCACAAAGCCATCGATGCGCTCGACGAACCGGCCCCAATAGGAGCCGCGCCTGAACTCGCCGTCGGTGACCACCGGCAAGCCGGCATCCTCCTGCAGGCGCACCACGTCGCGAATGCACTGGTCCTGAATGCGCGCGAACTCGGCGTCATCGATGCGCCTGGCGAGGTGATCCTTGAACGCCTGGCGCAGGGCGGCGGGGCGCAGCAGGCTGCCGACATGGTCGGCGCGGAACGGCGGACGGGCTTGCGCGCTGGCGGGCATTCGGGCTTTCCTCCTGGTACAGAAGACCGCGGACCGGAATTTTCTATAGGCCTATAGATGAAATCTAGATCGCGGCCCCCCGCTCGTGCAAGTGCCAGGCGCGTGCCCGCGGGCGCCGCCGTCGTTGCGAGCGAGAATTCGCGGCGCCGCAGCACGCACCGCCGCTCGCCCGAGATCATCGAGGCGGCGGCTCGGGTGTTCGCCGAGCGTGGCTATCACGGCGCCACCACGCAGGACATCGCGGACGTGCTCCACATCCGCCAGGCCAGCCTCTACTATTATTTCCGCTCCAAGGAGGTCGCGCTCGAGATCGTCTGTACCCGCGGGGTGGAGGACTTCTTCAAGGCCGCGCAGGCGATTGCCTGCGGGCCGGGCTCGCCGTCGGAGAAGCTCGCAGGCCTGATCCGATCGCATATTTCGCCCATTCTGGACCGTAGCGACTTCGTCAAGGTGTTCCTCACCCAGCGGCAATTCCTGCCCAACGAGAGCCGGCGCCGCGTGGGCAAATGGTCGCGCGGCATCGAGCATATCTTCGAGACGGTGATCCGCGAGGGACAACGCAACGGAACATTCCGCGACGATCTCGACCCGCGGCTGATTGCACTCGCCATCCTCGGCATGGCCAACGCGGTGCCGAGCTGGTACGGTAAGGAGAAAGCCTCGATCGAGCGGATCGGCAGCGAGTTCTCAGCCCTGGTCTTAAGGGGCTTGGAGGGCGTCACCACCACGACGGTGCGACGGAAGTGAGTGGGCAAGGCTTTCCTGTTCAATAGCACTATAGAAGTCCGCGACGCGACCGAGTAGAGTGGCAAGAGGGAAACGCATCAGACAGGCAGCGTGATGGCCGCATTCGAGACGGTCACTCGAGACGCCTTGCGCCGCCGGACGGCGCCCGCGCTGCTGTGCGAGCGCGCGCTACGCACGCCGGACGAGATCGCGTTTCGATCCAAACATTGCGGCATCTATCGCGAGCGCAGTTGGCACGACTATGCGCGCCTCGTGGCGCGCACCGCGCAGGCCTTGTCCCCGCTCGGCCTCAAGACCGGTGAGCGCGTGGCCATCATGGGCGATGTCTGCGAGGAGTGGTTGATCTGCGACCTTGCGGCGCAATCGCTCGGCGCCATCGTGTACGGCATCTATCCGACCGCCTCGGCGGTCGAAGTCGAGTACCAGCTGCGTGACGGCGGCGCCTCGATCTTCATCGCGGAGAATCAGGAATATGTCGACAAGGTGCTGCCACTGATCGAGCGCTTGCCGAGCCTGCGCAGCGTCGTCGTGATCGATGCCTCGGCGATGTTCGACTACGACCATCCCAAGCTGACGATCTACGACGATCTCCTCGCCACAGCCGATGGCGATCTCGACTGGCTCGCCGCGCAGGCTGCGCGCGTCAAGCCCGAAGACCCGGCCTTCATCGTCTATACGTCGGGCACGACCGGTCATCCCAAAGGCGCGCTGATCACGCACGGTCGGCATCTCGCAGCGGCGGCAACCGTCTCCGAGCATTACCCGACGCTCACCGCCAAGCCGCATCGGACGATCGTCTATCTTCCGCTGTGTCACGTGCTCGGCCGGGATGTGGCGGTGACGCTGCCGCTGTTCACGCGGCTCGTCCCGCACTTCGCCGAGGACCCGGAAGACCTCGCCACGGCGTTCTTCGAGACGGCGCCGACCGTGCTGTTCACCGTGCCGCGCTATCTGCAGAAATTCGCTTCGCAGGTGCTGGTCGGCATCATGGGCTCGTCACGGGCGAAACGCGCGAGTTATGAGCTTGCCATGCGCTACGCGCGCGCGCATGCGCGCCGCCGCTGGACCGGCAGCAACACCGCAGCGCAGGACGCGCTCTACCGCGCCTTTCACGCCGCCGTGTTCCGGCCGATCCTCAACAAACTCGGCTTCGATGCGCTCGAGCTGGTCGTCAGCGGCGGCGCGCCGCTGCCGCGGGAGACCATGGCGCTCTGGCACATGTACGGCGTCAACGTCGTCGAGATGTACGGACAGACCGAAGGCGCCGGTGGCATCGTGTCCGGACAACGCGGCCCGTTCCCGGTGCCGGGCAATGTCGGGACCGTGCCGGAGGGCTGGGAGGTCAAGCTCGGCGACGACGGCGAGGTGCTGGTGCGGAGCCCTGATTTGTTCGAGGGCTATTGGAACAGCGCCGAGGCGAGCAACGCGCTCAGAACGCAGGATGGCTTCTGGCGCACCGGCGACATCGGCGAATGGCATTCGGGATCGCTGCGGCTCATCGACCGCGCCCGCGATTTCATCGTCACCGCCGGCGGCAAGACGCTGGCGCCCTCGGCGATCGAGAATGGCCTGCGCTCGAGCCCCTACATCGCCGAAGCGATCGTGTTCGGCCATGGCCGGAAATATCTCACCGCCCTGATCGAGATCGACTTCGACACGGTCGCCGATTGGGCGCGCAGCCATGATGTGCCTTACACCGGCTTCACCAGCCTGGCGCAGCAGGCCGCCGTTGTCCGGCTGATCAGGAGCGAGATCGAGCGCGCCAATGTCGACCTCGCCCGCGCCGAGCAGATCAAGGACTTCCGCATCCTGCCGAAGGAACTCGATCCCGAGGAGGAAGGCGAGCCGGTGACGCCGACCCGCAAGGTGAAGCGCAATCAGATGTATGAGCGCTTCAAGCCGCTGGTCGAGGCGATGTACGACGACAGCGAGGAGCGGCTGCTGGCGAATGAAGTGAAGGACGCGCTGACCGCCTGACACCGCGGCGAACACCTGAGGAAGGACACCATGCGCTCATCGATTGTCATTGCCGCCGCGTCAGCAATGGGGCTTGCCGGCCCCGCGATCGCGCAGGACAGCTACGTGGTCGGAGTCACGGCCGCGCTCACCGGCCCGCCGGCCTCGACCTATGCGCCGGCGGTGGACGCGTTGCGCATCTATATCGATCGCGTCAATGCGCGCGGCGGGATCAATGGCAAGAAAGTGAGCCTCGTCCTCGCCGACGACTCGGCGGAGCCTTCGAAGGCCGCCGCCAATGCCAAGAAGCTGCTGACGCAGGACAACGCCGTGCTGCTCATCAATGCGAGCCTGTCGTCGACCTACGCGCCGGTGGTTGCGGAGGCAAAGAACGCAGGCGTTCCGCTGCTGTTTGCGAGCTCCGTGTGTCCGAAGGAGGTCTATCCATCGGCCAACGAGGGCCAGTTCTGCACCACCGCCTTCGCGTCGACCTATGACAGCCGCGCCGCGCTCGCCTTCGTCAACGAGACCGCAAAGGAGCCGGTCAAGATCGGCTTCTCCGCCATGGCGATCCCGCTCTCGCGCGGCGAGATGGAATTCGCCGCCAGGCAGGCGCCCGAGCTTGGCATGACGGCGCTCGGCATCGAGGTCATTCCGCCGCCCACGCCGGACTACACGCCGTTCGCCACCAAGCTGAAGGATGCCGGCGCCAACTGGGTGTTCTCCTGGGCGCCGTGGGTGACGCAGGTGCGCACCTTCGAGGCGCTGCGAAGGCTCGACTGGAAGGGCGACTACATCACCTGGGCGCATCTCGAGGCCGAAGGCGAGCTCAAGCGCATCAAGGACGGCAAGCTCTATGTCATCGGCGCCAACGCGCTGTTCGACGACAAGCTGCCGATCCAGCAGGAGATCATCGACGCCGCCAAGGCCGCCAACAGCAAATATCCGCCCGAGCAGATGGCGGAAGGCTGGATCGCCGGCATGGTGATCGAGGCGGCGCTGAAAGGCGCAGGGACGCCGGCGAGCGCCGCCAAGGTGCAGGCCTCGCTGCAGAACCTGAACGTCGACCTCAAGGGGCTGCGCGGCGGCCCGATCCAATGGACCAAGGACAATCATTTCCGCACTCGCCAGTGCTATCGCGTGTACCGCTGGGACGGCGCGAAGATCGCGGTGGTCAAGGACTGGTTTGCCTATGATGTGAAGTGAAAGGGTTTTCCGGTTGATCGACACACTCTCCGTTCGTCCCCGCGAAAGCGGGGACCCAGGGAAAAATCCAATAACTGAAGAAGGTGGCCCTGGATTCCCGCTTGCGCGGGAATGAACGGAGAATGTGGCGAAGCCGTTCGTGGATGAGAACGTCTTGCAGCTTGCCGTCAACATCGTGGTCCTGTCGGCGATCTACGCGTTGATCGCCTGCGGCTATGTGCTGATCTATCGCGTCAGCCGGGTGCTCAACCTCGCGCACGGCGAGTTGATGATGCTTGGCGCCTATCTCTTGATCGCGACCGCCTCAAGCTTTGCGGGCAATCCATGGATCGCAATCCCTACCGCGGTCGGGCTGAGCCTGGTCGTAGGCGTGCTGGTCTACGTCCTACTCATGCGCAAGATGACCGGCGAGATGGCGCTCGCCGCCGTGCTCACCACGGTCGCGCTCGGCATTCTGCTGCGCGGCCTCATCGTGCTGATCTGGTCGGCGCAGCAGCGCTATCCGGGGCAGGACTTGAGCTTGCCGAACATGGCGCTCGCTTTGCCGGGTGGCGCGCGCATCTCGATCTTTGCGGCGCTGCTCGTAGCCTCAACCGCACTGATCTACGCCAGTCTGT
>Ga0209488_10000372_pt1 | contig 36906 bp, 30 predicted proteins | sample Rivendell_Oct201_8_FD_188349 | JGI IMG/M metagenome (GOLD analysis project Ga0209488, IMG submission 188349) | Vadose zone soil microbial communities from the Eel River Critical Zone Observatory, Northern California, USA -... | ecosystem: Environmental > Terrestrial > Soil > Vadose zone >...
GCCGGTCACTTCGATGCCGAGCGTGCCATCCGGGGCGAAGAAGCCTTGCCGATCGACTGCTTCGCGAAATTTACTCGCGAAGCGGCGCAAGATTCGAACTTCTGCGTAACGCGTCCAAAGGCTGGGCCGGGCAAGAAGATGGCGCGATTGCAACGGCCGCCGAGGTCCGAAAGGATTGCGCAGCGCTCGGACACCGCAGACACGCGCTGCTCGCAAGAGAGGACTCAATACACTGGGGAACAAGTGCGTGTGCTTGTGCGTGTCGACGTGGGAGACTGAAATTCCCGCTGCTTGAATTTTTCGGATTTGCGCAGTGGCCTCGGCTTCGATCTCTTCCACGTTCAGACGGCCCGCAATCGCCCGTGCAGCAAAGGTCTTCAGACCAGTCCGCAAAAGTGGAGCGGCGAGATTTCCGTTGGTAAGAGTCGATAACTGATTTGTGCCACCGACAGGTTGGCCGTCGATCAGAACCACGTGACACCCGACGCTTAGGGCAGGCACCGTCTTTGCCAGTTGCGCAGCTTCGGCGAACGCCGGGCCGTTGGCCATCAGGGTGGCAGATGTCACGACGCCACGCGAATGCGCCTCAACAATCGCGCGATTCACGCCGGATGTGAAACCAAAGTCATCCGCATTGACAATCAGGCGCCGCATTGCGGCAGTCTAGCAGGGAAGAGCGGGACATCATAAGGCCGCGTAAGCAGAGTGCGACTAGAGCTCCACTTCCGTAGGATGTGGCGCAGCTGCGGTTGACCGTTTTTTCGCCGCCCACGTATACTCCGGTAAGCGCCGTTCGCGCTGAATCCTCTCATCAGCTTTCCAAGGCGCGGCGACCTGCCGCGCCAAGATTCGAGGGGCGGTTAGCTCAGCTGGTTAGAGCGCCTGCCTTACAAGCAGGAGGTCGCAGGTTCGAGTCCTGCACTGCCCACCATTCAAATCAATCACTTGCCAGGTTTACTGTTTGGTTACTGTGCCGTAGAATGTGTCACTCAATCCCTGCTCGGGGTCGTGATGGCTGTTAGTCCCATTCAAGACGCGCCGTACCTGCTCGAGTTCGGGATGTTGATACTTCATTGCCGTCGATGGAGTGCCGTGCCCCATAGCACGCATGACAACCGCGAGATTGCCGGTGCCTGCAGTACCTCGGTGCCGTAATCGTGACGTCCGCAATAAAGGATCAGTTTTTCCGGAAGCCCGGCCTCACTTTGGGCCTGACGGAATTTGCGGTCCACAGTTGTCAAGTGTCCCGAAGCAGAGAAGGCACTGAAGATCCGCCAGCGACGATTTCATTGGGAGTCGTGGTGCTGGTAAACGAGCACACCGCCAGCGCCGGCGAGATGGTCTCAGCGTTCGCGGAGGAGAATAATCTGGCGGCCATCGTTGGGACGAAGACCCCCGGTCGCGTACTGAGTGGAAGCGCGTACAAAGTCGGCCACGGATACATTCTTGGTTTACCGGTTGCTGCATATCTCACATGGCACGGCAGAATGCTGGAGAACAACGGCATAGTCCCCCAAAGTCACTATTGAGCTTTCGCGAGACGCATTGAAGGAAGGGAGAGACACGCAGCTCGAAACCGCGCTCCGGGTGGCGAAAGCTTTGTAAAGTTTGTGGAGTGCAGACGGGTGAACAAATGCAAATGGATTCCTTGCTTTAGGGAGCCTGATGCACACTAGGAGTGTGAACATTTATCGCAACGAGCGGTGCAGCGCCCTTTCGCGTTCTGCGAGAAGCTGTTAGGATATTTCTGTGACGACGATTTGCTCTGTTTTTTATTGGCGGTTTATTAGCGGTTTTGACCCGAGTGGAAGCAATCTGGGTCGTCTGGAGCAGATTGGGCAATTTATGCAAATCGCGCAAAGCCTCATAAACACTGGCGATTTTGCATCTTGTTGATTTGGCGAGTGGGGACGTAGTTCAGCTGGTTAGAACGCTGCCCTTTCACGGCACGGCACGGCCAGATGGAACAGGAGGGAACGAAAGGGAATCGGAAGGAATTAGACGACGTAGTATGCGGGGGCGTAGTTCAGCTGGTTAGAACGCCTGCCTGTCACGCAGGAGGCCGCGGGTTCGAGTCCCGTCGCTCCCGCCATTTTTTGTCCGCGATTTTTGCCTAGAACTTTTGGCGCACGTGAGCCCGAACCTCCCAAGCCATTTCGTTGATCACGCGTCCTCGGCTGCCGAGCGGCGTCCACACGCGGTTTGACTGTCTGCAACACCCTCAATTCCACAACTCTCTAAAATCTAGGGAATGTGGTTTGACGACGCCAGCTAGATCCTTCCTACAATGTTGCTCTCGCTGCGCTGATGTTATATATATAACATTAGCGAAATGAGTGTACCTATCAATAAGAATGTTCCGTGGCTGTTGCTCGTCTTCAGTCTCCCCGCCAGGAGCGCCAGCCAACGTGTCCAGATCTGGCGGAAGCTTCAACACTACGGAATGCTCGCCCTCCGAAGCTCTGGCTACCTTCTTCCCAATACCGCTCCGAATCAGGAACGAATGGAGTGGCTCGCCACGACAATCCGCAGCTATAAAGGGCAGGCATCGGTGGTGCAAGTACAAGGCTTCGACGATCTTCCTTCGGAGCACCTAAAGCAGCTTTTTCTCGACGCACGATCGCGTGACTACCAGAAGCTTCTGCATGAGGCGAAGAAGGTTCTCGCACTTTCTCCCTCGCGAAGACCTGGTGGACGCCTGAATCGAATTCGCCGCCGCTTCCTGGAGCTTCAAGATATCGACTTCTTCGGAAGCCCGTTGCGTGCCAAAGTTGAGAATCTGTTGGCTCATGCCGACAAAGCTGACACCCAAACGGCCGGTCGCAAGGCCCAGGGGAAGTCTGACAGGTACGTTAACCGTTTATGGATGACGCGCCATCACCCAGGCATCGATCGCGTCTCATCGGCTTGGCTGATCCGTCGCTTTATCGACCCCAAGGCGCGCTTCATCTTTGGTACGGAGCCCAAGGCACGCGCCGAAGCGATCCCCTTTGACATGTTTTGCCCGGAGGGCTTTGGTCATCGAGGAGAAGACTGCACTTTCGAGACACTACAGAAGGACTTTTCGATCAAGGATGGCAGGGTGAAACGCATCGCGCAGATCGTTCACGATGCCGATCTCGGCGACGAGAAGTTCGGCCGGCAGGAGGGACAGGGTCTGGACAAAGTACTGAATGGCTGGGCTAAACAAGATTTACCGGATGATGAACTCCTGAAGCGAGGAATGGACCTGATCGAAGGCCTGTATGAGGCACTCGCGTGAGGTCTGGGAGGCGAGATGGAGACGATTGACGATATTAGACAGTTGTTGCTGATCAGCAACTCGACCTTACACGGCAGCGGCTATCTGGATCTTGCCGAAAGGGAGATTCGAGATTTTGTAGGGGTCCGGACTACCGTCATATTTGTTCCCTACGCAGTCCATGACCGCAGGGTGTACGCGGCGAAGGCCCAAGAGCGCTTTCGCGAAATGGGGCTCTCACTCACATCAAGCCATGATGTTTCCAACATGTCGCGAGCTGTCGACGAAGCGGAAGTGATTTTCGTCGGCGGGGGGAATACGTTTCGGCTGCTGAAAGGACTGCATGATCATAACTTGCTGAGCCCGATCCGGCGAAGAGTAGCAGCGGGCGTGCCCTACATTGGATCAAGCGCCGGCTCCATCGTAGCGTGTTCGACTCTGAAAACGACTAAGGACATGCCCGTCGTGCAGCCCTCCGCATTCGAGGCTTTGGGATTGGTCCCTTTCCAGATTAGTCCGCGCTATCTAGATCCCGATCCCTCCTCCACGCACATGGGGGAAACGCAAGAAGAACGGATCATGCAGTTCCTTGAAGAGAACGAAGAGACGGTCGTAGGCTTGCGGGAAGGCTCGATTCTGTTGGTGCGGGACGCCGCAGTCGTCTTGAAAGGACCGAGCACCGCTCGCATATTCCGGCGAGGTGAGAAACCCTTCGAAGTAACTCCCGGCTCCAATCTCTGCCCGGTGTTAGAGAAAGTGGTCGCTCCCGTAGTGGGGTTCGCATGAAGTCGGACGAGATACTGTTGCTGACCTCAACAGAGATTAAGAGCTTGCTCACCCTCGACGATTGTATCGGGGCGGTGGAGCATGCTTTTTGTGCACAAGTAGAGGGCAGGACTGTCCCGCCAGCAGTCTTGAGCATGCACACAGAGAGTGGTGGGTTTCATGTCAAAGCCGGGTTGCTGGAACTTGATCGACTGTATTTCGCGGCAAAGGTAAACGAGAACTTCCCGGAGAATATTTCGCGATTCGGGTTGCCTACCATTCAAGGAGTGATCGTTCTTTGTGATGGTGGAAATGGGGCTCCACTGGCGGTGATGGACTCCTGTGAGATCACTTCACTGCGTACCGCTGCCGCAACCGCCGTGGCAGCAAAATTTCTAGCGCGACAAGATTCGCGAACAATCACCATTTGTTGGTGCGGAAATCAGGGACGTATTCAGCTCAAAGCGCTGTCACGTGTCCGCCCCCTCGAAGCTGCTTTCGCTTACGACAGGGACGGCGAACAAGCGCTGCGGTTTTCGCAGGATCTCACATCGGACCTAAGGATATCCGTAACACCTGTGTCCGATCTCACTGCTGCAGTTCGACAGAGTGATATTTGTGTGACGTGTACTACATCACGGCAGCCGTTGCTGGGTTCCGAGGATGTCTCAGCCGGAACGTTCATCGCTGCCGTCGGCGCGGACAACCCTCAGAAGCAAGAACTTCACCCAAGCCTGATGGCGGCAAGCAAGATCGTATGCGACATCCTCGAACAATGTGCCGTGATGGGGGACTTGCATGCGTTGGACGCGGGTGTCTTGAAGCGAGCAGATGTGTACGCAGAATTGGATGAGATCGCAGCCCGTAAAAAGCCAGGCCCCGAATCGCAAGAAGAAATCACCATCTTCGACAGCACAGGAATGGCCCTGCAAGACGTTGCTGCTGCGGCCTTCCTGTACGAAAAAGCCCAGCGGGACGGGCCCGGTGTTCGGTTAAATTTCGCAGCGTAAGAAGAGGGAGAATGTAACCATGCATAACATTGTTCGTCAGAATCTATCAGTCCAAATCTCAATACTTCTCGTGTCTGCTTGCCTTCTTTGCGGATCTTTTGCGGCGCAAACTGCTTCCGCGGCGGGTGATTGGAAAGCAGTTGAACAGGCTCTCGGGCGATCGGGTCAACTGCAAGGCGATGGAGCTTACAAATTCGGACTTCCACGCGGCGACCTCAAGGTTACTGTCGATGGCGTGTCGGTCAAACCTACACTGGCGCTCGGATCATGGGTCGCGTTTAGCAGCCCTGGCAAGGACGCGATGCTCATGGGCGACCTCGTCCTCGTTGAAGACGAGGTGTCACCCGTGATGTTGGCACTCCAAGAAAATGGGCTGCAAATCACTGCGCTGCATAATCACGTTCTGCATGAGACTCCACGCGTGATGTACATGCACATTTCCGGTCACGGCGACGCCGTCAAATTGGCTGACGCAGTAAAGAATGTGGTTGCACTGACGAAGACCCCCGCCCCCGCACCATCCCCGAGCGCTCCACCGGCGCTGGAAATGGACACTGCGGCCGTTGATCAAATTCTCGGACACAAAGGAAAGGTCAATGGAGGCGTGTATCAGGTTGGAGTTCCCAGAGCCGACAAGGTAAGCGAGGCGGGAATGACTATTCCCGGGTCAATGGGACTGGCAACGGCTTTGAACTTCCAACCGACGGGTGCGGGCAAAGCGGCGATCACTGGCGACTTCGTCCTTATAAGTAGCGAAGTCAATCCGGTGATCAAGGCTCTCCGGCAGAATGGAATTCAGGTCACCGCGATTCACAATCACATGCTCCAGGAAGAGCCACGGCTGTTCTTTATGCATTTTTGGGCAAATGACGATGCGGTGAAACTCGCGAAAGGGCTGCGAGCAGCACTGGACAATACAAACTCAACGAAGTGAGCCAAGAAAATAATCCGGAGACGCAACTACTGAGCAAAGTGCCGTTGCCTCGGTTCGTGGGCTACTTCTTTTGGTTGGGAACCGTGGGATTCGGCGGACCCATCGCGCTCGCGGGTCACATGCAGCAGGATCTCGTCGACGAGCGTGGCTGGATCGGCAAAGAAGACTACCTTGAAGGATTAGCTCTGGCACAACTCGCACCGGGTCCCCTGGCCGCTCAACTGGCAATTTACCTGGGCTACATCCGGGCCGGCATGCCAGGAGCTACTGCAGTGGGAGTGGCGTTCGTGCTGCCTTCTTTCCTGATGGTGCTCGCTTTGTCGGCAGCTTACGTCCGCTTTGGTGGCTTGCCGTGGATGCAGGGTATGTTCTATGGAATCGGTGCAGCCGTGATCGGGATCATTACTCGGTCCGCGTTCAAACTCACCAAACTCACACTCGGGAAAGACAAGTTGCTGTGGGGAATCTTCACGATTCTGGCCGTCTCCACAGCATGGACTTCGCATGAAATCATCTGGCTATTCCTGCTCGGCGGCGTAGTTTCTGTGCTGGTCAAGGCTTATCCGATGCGCATGCAAACACGGAGCGTTATCCCGCTCTTGTTTACCTTTGGAACTTTTGGGGTAAACGGCACTCTGGCGCAAATATTCCTCTACTTTGCGAAAGCGGGAATGTTCGTGTTCGGAAGCGGGTTAGCAGTGGTTCCATTTCTCTACGGCGGGGTAGTGCAGGGACATCATTGGCTAACCGACCATCAATTCGTAGATGCGGTTGCCGTTGCGATGATCACGCCGGGACCGGTCGTGATCACCGTCGCTTTCATTGGTTTCATAGTGGCTGGAGTTCCGGGTGCGACGGCCGCGGCGCTCGGAATATTCCTCCCAGTCTATCTGGTCGTTGTGTTGCTGGCGCCGTCGTACAAACGCTGGGCCAAGAACCCGCAATTGAATGCTTTTGTGCGAGGCGTCACCGCCGCCGCGACAGGAGCCATTGCAGGAGCAGTGATTGTGCTCGCACGCCGTTCGATTTATGACGTACCGACATTCGCGATTGCGATTGTCAGTCTCGCGGTGCTCTTTCGCTGGAAAATACCTGAACCAGTCGTCATAGGCTGCGCGGCGATGGCAGGACTATTGCTTCGGCCAGCCTGATCATCGGGCTAGCAGAAGTCGCGGCATTTGAATCGGTTCCTCGGTTCGGAACCGCTCACGCGCTGTGGGACTAGTATGCTGACCACCAATTCAATTCCCAACGCGCTGAGAACTCTGACACGTGATGGATGGCTTCTGTTCCTCACTCGATTCGTACGCCTGTTCGCCTATGGCTCGCTGTCTGTAGTGTTGGTTTTCTATCTGATTGGCCTCGGACTAAGCGAGTCGCAAACCGGCCTGCTTCTTACGCTGACGTTAGCCGGAGATACCTTCGTCTCCTTTTATCTCACTACCCGCGCGGATCGGATCGGACGGCGGCGCATGCTTATCGTTGGTGCCATTCTGATGGCGGGTGCCGGTCTGGCTTTTGCCTTCACTCACAATTTCTTGCTTCTAATCGTCGCAGGCACCATTGGCGTCATAAGCCCGAGCGGCAATGAGGTGGGACCGTTTTTGTCGATTGAGCAAGCGGCGCTTTCTCATGTTGTTCCCGGCCGGACCAGGACCGAGGTGTTTGCCTGGTACACTCTCGCCGGCTCGTCGGCCACCGCAATCGGTGCTCTATGTGGAGGGACTCTCACGCACGCGCTGCAAAAGACCGCGATGGGAGCTGTAGTCAGCTACCGTGTTGTAGTTATTCTTTATGCCGCGCTGGGCGTTGTTTTGGCCTTCCTTTTTACGCGCCTTTCGCCCGCTGCAGAAGTAAATTCATCAGAAGAAGAATCTGCTTTTCCTGGAACTCTGAAACGTATCTTGGGAATCGGCCGCTCACATCATGTGGTGGCTAAGCTCGCAAGTTTGTTCGCTCTTGACTCTTTTGCAGGGGGCTTCGTGGTGCAGAGCTTCGCCGCGTATTGGTTCCATCTGCGGTTCGGTGTAGACCCAGGGACACTCGGCGTCATTTTCTTTTGGGCGAATATCTTTGCCGGAATCTCGGCACTATTAGCGTCGCGCCTTGCTTCCCGCTTCGGTCTTATCAACACCATGGTTGTCACCCACCTCCCCTCAAACATTCTGCTGATTCTTGTGCCACTGATGCCGAATCTTTCTCTGGCTGTCCTGGTTCTGCTGGTGCGTTTCAGTATCAGTCAAATGGATGTACCGACTAGACAGGCCTACACTATGGCTGTAGTCAGCGCGGAAGAACGATCGGCAGCCGCCGGTATCACTGGCGTGGCCCGAACCACCGGTGCCGCGATTAGTCCGTTGTTCGTGGGATGGATGTTTGGTCGGCCCTCTCTGATCAACGCGCCATTCTTCATCGCGGGAACACTGAAAATCATTTACGACCTCTTGCTCTATAGGGAGTTCGTAGGCCTTCGACCGCCCGAGGAAACCCCATAGTCGCGATTCTGCCAGACCCCTGCCGAACGAAAACACCCGCTGCTTTCTCTAGATAATGTAAGGCTGAAGCCAAGAATTGTTACTGAACGGGCTCAAATACGGGTATTGCTGCTTCTTGAGCGCCGGTCGCCTGCGACGCGACATAAAAGCGATTCAACTGAGGGACGAAGAGCGAAGTGCCCGAACCGGGTCTGGTCTTGACCTTGGAAATCAGGCCGTAGCGATAGATGCGGTGAGATCGAAAGAGGCTACCTAAAAATAGGGGTTGCCTTCGTCAATTGGACGCTACAATTTCACTTCAGCCCCACGCCTTGAGGCGGTCGGCAAGAAGATGGGTGCCCCTCACGAGAGCCGAGACTCTACCAGATAAGTTTCAGGGCAAACTGAATCTGACGAGAAATTGTTTGTGTAGAGGTGATGAGACCGGCACTCGATACGGGGTTCCCACTCTGATCGAAGACCGTCGCATGGTCGGTGGGCGAGGCGAAGTTAGCATGGTTGAGAATGTTGAAGAATTCCGCACGGAACTGTGCGTTGAAGGTTTCCGAGATGCGCCGAATGCGGTTGTTCTTAAACACAGAAACGTCCAACTTGGACATGCCAGGACCAATTAGGGTGTTGCGGCCCAAATTTCCCCATTTGTTCAAACCAGGGAAAGCCAAACACTCCGTCTTGATGTAGTGATTTGGATTTCCCGGGTTGGTAAGCGTGCCACAGCCCGGCCCTGCCAAGCGGTTCGGGCGTTCACTGGTCTCATCCAATTTCATGCCGGCAGGATCACCGCCCAGGATTGGTGTGAAGGGCTGGCCGGAACTTGCTTTGTAGATGCCGCCCAATTGCCAACCGCTGGCAGCCCAGGCCAAGGCTCGGGGACTCCGGGCGGCGTTAGGAAGTTCCCAGGTGAAGCTCAAAACAAAAGTTTGTGCGACGTTAAAGTCGGAAAGGCCCCGCGTATTGCGCTGATCAAAGAAAAGCTGATTGAACAAACCATTGGGAAAGGCGTCGTCGGCTGCGGTTGCCGATAGCGTGTCGATACTCTTGCCCCAAGTGTAAGCAGCGTGCAATTCGACTCCACGGCTGACGCGCTTGGTCATATCGGCCTGCAGGGCATGATAAAAGGAATTGGCTTGCCAGAGAGTCGAATTGATGCGGCCAAAATTCGGATTCAGCGTGCTGCTGGTCGCCGTCGGTGGAAACACGTAGCCCGTCGGAGTCAGCGTGGGGAGGACCATATCGATGTTGTCGACGCGGTAAGGAAGGTGAACTCCACGCGAGCCGACATATCCGACGGTTAGGGAAAGGGTTGAGGTCAGTTCCCTGGCGATCCCCAGATTCCACTGCATCACGTAATTGCGCTTGGGATGAAATTCAACGTAGGTGCCAAGCCCGAAATTCGTTTGATCACTGAATGCCTGATAAGCACCGGTTGGAAACATGCCGGGCTGGAGAGTATTGGCGAAGATGGAATGCACGAATGGCACGGCAAGTTGAAATGAAGATTGAAATTCGTAAGGCAGAGGCAGCACATCGAAGATGCCAAAACCGCCGCGCACTAGAGTCTTTCCGCCCCGTGGATTCCAGGCAAAACCAACCCGCGGCTCGAAATTCCGTAAAGTAGGGTTTGCGAAAAATGGCGCGCCTACGTGAGGCACAGCATCGATAAGGTTTCGCAGGTTGGAGATGCGATTCTGCGACTCGGTCGGAACCGTCGCCATTTCATAGCGCAGGCCGAGATTCACGGTAAGATCTTTTTTCAGCCGGACGTCATCCTGCACATAGGCGCCGAACAAAGTCTGGCGCAATCCGACATCCGGCACATTGAGATCGGCGGATCCCTGGAAAACGAGGGGCCGGTTGGTCAGAAAATTGGGCAACGAATCGAAGCGGAAACGCCCGTTCACGGCGGGAAGTGATAACTGGTTGTCCTGCATGCGTTCCACGAGGACACCGAACTTCACGCTGTGGATACCATGGGTGAAAAAGACATCGTCACCCCCCTGAAAGGAATTCCAGGCAAGGGACTTTTCGGAGAGGAGAACTCCCCCTTTAGTGGGCGCACCGGAGAAATTGGTCACCCCCGGCACCGCGCGTACTTCACCGGCCAAACCTCCGGGCACAAATGCGAAAGAGGAATCAAGCATGTTCGCATTTAAAATCTTGGTCAAGCCTCCGGTAATGCCCACGGCGCAACTGAAGCCAACGCGAGCGGCGTTGAGAAGGGCCGCACTGAAGATGTGCTGTTCGTGGATGGTAACGACTTGGCGCCGCGAAACAGTGTTGGCAAGCAACTCGTTGAAATTGTCCGGCTGAACCGTTTTCGAGTTATCGCGCATGTAAGTGACTGCCAGCGCGTCTTTGGCGGACAACTTACGATCAACTTTGACAGTAAAATAGTTTTCGTTTGTTACTTCCTGACCGGCGAAAGAAAAAATCCCGGTATCACCGTTGCCCAGAAGAGGACCGTTCGGCAGCGGATAAAACGCATTAATGAAGCGAAGTACATTGGGATCGACGATGACGCTTCCAGTGGAAAGGTTTCCAGCGCGCGCGGCTGGCGAAGGGAGGGTGTCTACCGTGGTCACACCGAGTGACTGGCGCAGACCTTCGTAGTCACCAAAGATGAACATGCGGTCCCTCTGGATCGGCCCGCCGGCTGAACCGCCAAACTGATTTCGCTTGAAAGGTGGAATTTTGCCATCAAAAAAGTTTCGTGCGTCCAGCGCGCTGTTGCGAAAGAACTCATAGACATCACCGTGGAACGCTTTGGTTCCGGAACGAGTGATGGCGTTGATGACGCCGCCTGAGGTTCGTCCATACTCGGCGGGATAATTGCTGCCCAGAACAGAGACTTGCTCAACGGCGTCGATTCCGAGATTGTCACCAAGGACGCTGCCAGGAGCACCGTTGGAGTAATCGTTGATGCTGATTCCGTCCAGTCGATAGCTATTCTGGTCGGGCCGCGCGCCGGAGATGCTTATTGGCGCTCCAAAGCCGCGTTCAGTATTTCCGCCGCCGCTGGCGCTTCCGGTTTGAACGCCGGTGACGCCCGCCTGCAACGTGGCCAGCTGGGTCCAATCGCGTCCATTGAGCGGCGTATTCTGCACGACGGAATTGTCGGCGTTACCGGACGTTTGAATTGAGGGTTCGCCCGGCACAGTATCGCGTACGACCAACTCGGAGCTCCCAGCGCGCATTGGAATGTCGAGGACCCGCTGACTTCCAACTGTTACGGTAATGCCCGTCCAGAGTTGGGTAACAAATCCCGGGGCGGCAACCGTCATTTCATACTTGCCAGCAGGTAGCGCAGGCAGGCTGTAGGAGCCCGCGGTGTCGGTGAGTACTGTCCTGACCTGGCCGGTGATCATCTCTTTTATTGAGATCCGAACTCCCGGCATTGGGGAGCCGGAGTCTACTCTGGCGGTTCCAGTTATGCTGCCTCCGGCGACTTGCGCTTGAGTAACCGCCGGTACTGCGCAGGTAAAGACTGCACAGAGCGAAGCAAGAATGGTCAGCGTGCGGAACCAGTTGAATCGCTGGAACCCGTGACAAGAGCGTTGACCAGGTGCCAGTTTCAAGATGAACCCTCCAAGGCAACGGCAGACTTCGAATCAATTACTAATGCACCATTCAGTTCTTTTTCGGCGTCCTCAAGTTTGTTTCCTGCGAAAGCCCTTTCGGCATGTTCGAATGCGCGCCTCGCTTTTTGGGGAATCAGCATGCTGGCCACACTCACCGGAGCACTTTCTACATCCCCCCGTGTCCCCCACATGACCTGGCTGGGAATGCACGCTTCACGGCTAGGTATTGACACCGCCGGAGTAGAGCGAAGTGCTCCCTGGCGTCCATAAGCGCGACACATGGAAAGCGTGAGACAGATTACCAAGACCCGAATGCTAAGGCTGAAAAGCGATGCCATCGGTCTGATCCGCAGCTAACCATGAGTATGGTGGACCAAAGTGAAGAAATCATGAAAAAAACTAAATTCCATCGGGAAACGTGTTGAAGGCGTCAAGGCTAAGTAACGCTACTGGGAAACAATCTCAATGCCCAACGTTGGAACGGTGACAGGTGATGGGTAGTCCTGTTCCTCACTCGATTCCCACGCCTCTTCGAGCTAAGTTCACTGCGTTGTGATTGGCTCCATTATTCGCAGGAGCGGATGCCCATTGATATTCTCCAAAGGAAAATAGACGAGATGAGTATTCGGGTCAACACAGACGGTATGGGAGTGCGGGATTGACATGTCCCCTTCATGGACAAGATTCTTTCCGTCTTCGCGAAACACGAAAACGTTGCCGGATTCAGCGGATACGTACAGCTTCTTGAGTCGTGGATCAAAGGCCAGCACGTCAGGGTCTTCTCCGACAGGATGTGTCGCCAAGACCTTCATGGTATTCAAGTCTATGACGGCCAGCATGTGATTCTCTTCTCCCGCCACAAACGCAAGCCGTCCCGACTGATCCAATGCGATTCCGTGCGGGCTTTGAATGCCGGCCATAGGGTAGCGGCCAATGATCTGCATGGTTGCCGGGTCGATGGCTACAACCTCGTTCTTCTCGTGAACGGCAACCAAAATATGGCCGGAGCCAGAATCGTAGACCGTGTTGCCGGCGCCGCCTCCGAGCGGGATACTGGCCATGAGCGAATTCGTTTTCGTATCAATTACTGCGTCCACGTTGCCGTGTTCATCGGATACGAAGATACGCTGGGGGCCCGGTGCGTAAGCAATGCCGTCTGGGTAGTTGATGGGGCCCGAGAGGGCGAGCGTTTTTAGTGTTTTCATGTCGACAGCTGCTACCTTGTGCTCACCGGTCACCGATGCGTACACTCTGCCCAGTTCCGGTACTGCCCACACCCCGTGTACACGAGAAAAGCCGTCGAGGTTTGCCACGACTTCTCGTTTCTTGGTGTCGAAGACGACGAGCTGGTCGGCATTCATGTGAGCGATGTAAAGGCGTCCTTGGGAGGCGTCAAGGCTCTGATAATCGAAGCGGACTGCTGGTCCCGGCATGGGAATATCCGCGACCTTCTTGAGAGGTACGTGCTTTGTATTTTTGGAGGCGGCATTCGAAGGGCGGGCAGCCTCTAGGCCCATTGTTAGGATCAAAAATACTAACGTCAAAACCTTGCTCATGTGGACCTCTCGTGTTCGCATTGATGCCTCCAGAGAACGAGTTCAGCTTATCTCTCTACCAAAACGATCAGTATAGTTTCGGACTTGCGATTCCTTCATATTGACAGTCACGGTCGCCATGAATAAGTGAACTTGATGGCGAAACGGTTCTCGTAGAACTGCGGCGGGTTCACCGCTACCAAACTGGCGAAGCGCTGGCCCGCGGTGTAGATCACATACAGGTCACTGTCCGGACGGTAGTTCCAGCGCAAGCGAATGTTCGCACTGGCGCCCTGATTGTTCGCGGTGTCCATTTGCAACAGCGTCGAAAGCGTCAGGAAGCGGGAAAAAGAATAATTCGTCTGGAAACTGCCGAACACGACGGAGAAGTCTCCCGATCCCTGAGGAAGCGGATTCCCTTCGGGATCGCTGGTTGCTCCCAGGCGGAAACGGTTCCACTGTTCGGCAAAATTGAAAGACAGGCGCTCGCTGGCCCGGTACGTTGCCCGTATCCGCGCTTCATTCAAATGCCCGTTGTAGTAGCTGCCGAAACGCTCAAAGAAATTGAATATCAACCGCCGGTCCTGAGGTGATCCGTAGGTCAACTGATGGCGTGTCCAGTGATATTCCCCAACAGGAATGGAAACCGTCTTGTAGAGGTTGAACGGAATGATCAGGCGCTGAGTGAAAACGTCCACGATGTCGTCGTCGCTATAGGAACCATTATTGAAGTCGATGCGAAATGTGTTCTGCCACTCTTGCGTTTGCAGCACATGGTGAGTATCGGGAGCATGAAACATGAATCCTTCAAAGTTCAGTTCACGCACGCCCTCGATCCGGGGCCGAAACTTGAAGTTGGCATCGAGGTAGTCGCAAATGCAGTCCTGGCGTTCGAGGAAGCCCACCTCGGGATTAAAGTGCGGCCCAATTTTTCGATGGTCGCCGATCAACTCCAGCCAGTTACTCTGGTAGTGTAAGCCGCCGCCGAAATCGGTCTGGCCTGAGTAGAAGCCCGGCGTGCGCGTCTGGGCGGCGAACATGTCCACCGCCAGGTCTTTGAAGAAGACTAGCCGGGTGTCCGCGCCCTCGGTCTGGTTGAAGCTGTCCAGAGGATTGCCGGAGCGCTTATCAATGCCCATCACGCCGACGTAGGATCCTCCCCACAGTGCGCGCTTCACACGCATGACGGCATAGTTTGCATAGGGATTCGGCCCGGAGTGCCGAGTGTCAACGTCCACGATTCCGAGTTCGAACTTCCCCAGCGAACCTGTGATCTTGGCTCCGCCGTTAATGGGAACCTCCTGGCCGGTGATGGGATCAATACCGATCTGGCGGCTGAAAAAAAGAGAGTCGACGTCACCTCCCAGGGGAAAATTGAATACCCCGGCATTCTCCAGAAAGAATTGCCGCTTTTCTGGAAAGAAGAGCTTGTAGGGTGTGAGATTAAACTTCTGTGTGTCTACATCGGCGTCAGCGAAGTCGGTGTTGGCGGTAAGATTGGCCACCAGATTCGAGCGCAGGCCGAGCTTGACATCGACGCCACCGGTGTAGAGCGGGCTCGTTCCGGGCGTAAATCCGGTGCCCGCAGCGCTAGGCGGAAAATGGCTGAATCCCGCCAGTCCGTAAGGCTTGACGATGAACAAGCGTCCACTGCCGATATCGGAAATTCCTTGTAATTCGCCAGCATGGCTGATCCGCGAGGCACCATCGACGCGCCGCCAGGCCGACCATAGGTCCTCTTCATTCTTGCGGCGGATGAATCGCTTGAAGTTGATCCCCCAGATCACATCGTTCGACCGCATGAAGTTCAAAGTCGAAAAAGGAATCGCGATTGTGGCCGTCCAGCCGCGTCTCGTCAGACGAGCTTCCGAGGTCCATACCCCATCCCAGCCGGGATCGCCGTCGCCCGTGCCCGAGTCTGTGCGCTGCTCTTCCGTGATCAGCGCGTCGCGTTGTGTCCCCAGCGGATTAATTTGGAACACATAAGCGTTGCGCCGGTCGTGGGCGGAGTCGATGATGATTTCAAAGTAGTCGTCCAATTCCTCACTGACGTCCCTGCGCAACTCGGTCGCAACGATCGCACTTGGATCGGAGTCGAAGCAGATGACACCGAAATAAACTTCATGTTTGCTGTAGAGGATACGGACTTCGGTTTGTTCAGTGGGTGGATGTCCTTCGTAAGGCTCTCGTTGCAAGAAGTTCGAAATCGGAGTGGCTTGCAGCCACAGTGGATCATCGAGCGTGCCGTCTAACCTTGGCGCCCGATCAATCCGGTCTGCCCGCGCAGTGCGGAGCGGTTGTTGTGCTGCCATCCGCGGAGGCTCTTGGGAACTCGCTCCCGATAGTCCATACAGAGGCGACCAAGCGGCCAGAATGGTCGCAAGGAACACATAAGTTCTGCGCGGTCGTGCCTCAGTGAGAAAGGATCTCATTCCGATTCAGAGCAGAATAATACCCTCGTAAGATGAAGATTTGCCGAAAAGCTGCGCTTTATTCAGAATTTCAGATTGTCTCTTCATGATCCGCCGATTGATAGGCTCTCATGCGCGGGTTGATTGTGAAGAGGAGAGAAGATGGCGGAAGTCCTGAAAGAGGGAAGAATTACTTAGTGAGGATGGCGCTGACAGCGCGAATCGACTCGTCAAACTGCGGGCGTGGCCTAATCACCGGTGATTACTAGGACGGTCTGAATGGGATCGGTACTTATTCGCAGGCGCAGGTCGGAGTGCACTTTCAGATTGCATCATACCGATCTTTGCGCGACCTCCGTTTGTTTGACTTCGAACTGGCCTCCACATTCGAACGTCCTAACGAACCGCCGCCGAATTTCAGCTCGCGGCTAAGATGTCCACTGATTTCCATTAGCCTTTCTTGTTTGGTGTCGACCCACAGGTCGGCTTCCATAGCCCGACAAATGGCGATACATACACAGGGGACTTCGATCCCTTTGTTGCGGAATACACTGCGGCTGCCTGCTCCTGCGAAAAACAGAGCGTCATGTTGACCCGAATACTCTTTTTTACCGACATCTGTGCGGCTCGCACACCCTCGTCGGTGCAGGGATACTTGACGTAGGCGTTTGGAATCCAGGAGAACATTTCCTGACCTTGGGCAAGCATCTCTTCGGCTGTTGTACTGAGATCCGCGAAAACCTCGATGGAAACTCCAGCGTCTCCCACCAGGGGCGAAATCCTCTGCACAATCTTCTTATATTCGTTGTTCTCTTCTTCGGGGTTCAAGGTATGACCGGACGCGACGAGCCGTTGAATCTCGGGATTCTTGGCAATCAAGGACGGATTTGTGGTCTGGCCATCAACAAACCCAATCAAGCTCCTTATCCGAAGAGTCTCATTGGGATCACCACCGTCAACTAGAATTCTTGTTTTAGGTTTGCTTACTAGCATGTCGTTCACCTTGGAAAGCTCTTCTTTCTTGTCCGACCCGGCACCATCTTACGACTAACGACATTCTCCATATCCGGCAAGAGCCTCCGTTCGGATATCGTCCTCGTCAACGGCGGAGCCTACCAGGACCTTTTCTCATGCTGGTCACCATCGCTACTGGTGCCGGAATGTAATAGATGGGCGGCTGCCGTCTAATCTGCTCGGCGTTAGGTCCGCAGTCAATCTTTCGATTCGGACGATGTTCGCGGCCAGACCGGACTAACCAACTCCGTCCGCCAAATGGGTCCGCCGAAATAAAGCGGACCCTCAGATTTCACGAAGGCCGGAGCTTCACCACCGAGAATCCAAACGTGGGTATCTGGCGGTTGCTTCCCCAATAGCGGTGCTACGAGGCCTGCTGCGCCGCTGACCTCGACCTTCACGACGTAGTGCGTAGCCTTCCGACTGGAACCACCAATCGAGAACGGCTCTTCGCCTTGGAAAGTGATTGCGAGCCGCACGAGGCGCGGTTTTGGGGTGGTCGCGACCATCGACACTTTGGTCGTGGCGCATCCGATCCGATGTTCTTCAATAGAGTGAGAACCAAGCTGTTGGACACATCCGACGGCAGTTCGAGGCGTTCGGTCACGACTTTCTTCTTGCCATCATCGCCTGTGGTGCGGACCGTAACCTGGCCACTGGAACCATCGATCGAAACCTCCATAGAATGCTGGAATGCGGGACCCTTCTGTATCAGGCGGTCGCTCACAAGTCGGAAGTTACAGCGTTGGGAGAAGACAGCAGTCTCGTCGTGGAGAGAGCCATCCTTGAAGTGGAACACTAGTCGGCTGGTCACCCGATCACGACGGGCAACCTGGATGAGGTCCCCGTCGGCGATAGTCTCGCCCTCCAGCGTGCGCAGCACCAGAAATCCGTGGACCAAGCCCTCCGCGTGGCGAACGGCGACCGGCTCAGCCCGCATTGGTCCTGGCAGAAGGAGCGCAGCCCAGGCCACCAGAACGGCTATCGAAATGCACCAAAGACGCGTCCCAATCAGCATTGACTCTTCGTTACCTGGTTGAGTGCGGATTTATCGATTCCAGTCGGTCTCATCGCAGTTACGATAAAAATCTTCCGTTGGGCGGCTCCCTGGACGCAAATAAGTGAACCAAACTGTGACTAGCCGGCGCGTCGAATGGATTGAGGCGGTCGTGAAGCAGCTTCTTGTTTTTTCTCTTTCTTTGCCAATTCCTCCACTGCTTCAACGGCCATTCCTTTGACGTAAACCATCTCGCCGCCCAACCATCCGCCGAACCCGATTATGATCACACCTAGAAGCGAAAGCAGAAATGGTATTTTGCTCCCCTCTTCAAGTCGAAAGCGTAGCCCCAGATTCAACCCAAAGATCACGACTGAACCAAGCCCTAAGAGAAGATGTGTTGTGGCGATTCGCTTCATCTCCGCTTCGTCTATCGAAAGATAGTCGATGAAGCCCGGAATGGCCGCAAGCAGTGCGCCCACAATTCCTCCGCCGATTGCGTATAGGGCCACGGTGCTCCAAACCTGCGCCCCTCCAAAGAGGCGAACAATGTCGCACACCAGCGCGAAGACCCAGAGTCCGATGGGAAAAGCCACTAACATCGGGTGTACAGGATGTTTTCCAATACTAGCCGGACTTGACATATGAGTTTCTCCCTAGTCCCTGCGAATTTGCGGCTTCAATTCTCAGTACGGCGAATCTGAGTAAGAGCCTGCCGAACGTCGCAAACATGAGATGCCTTGTCCTGTTGTTTTGGCGCTTTCGAATCCCAGAAAATATTGACCAATTTTGCCAGAAATCCTCATGTCATTGGCTATTCTGACAAGCGCCTCCGCCAGCAGCTTCGGATTATGGCGGGGATAAGTTTGCTTAAGCCCTCTCGGACAAGGCTTAATAAGGCGCGCAGACTTTCACTGTATCTTCGCCACATAGCCCTCGGTTTTCAACCCAGGCTTCTGGATTCTGTCAAATACGCTCTTAACCCACATGATCGCACCGCACAGCATGAAAAATGAATGCCTCTTTTCTTTCCATTCCAGCCCGCGCGTAAAGACTCTTGCGTAACAATTCCCGCGCCCGGTGAAGCCGGACCTTAACATTTTCTTCGGTGATGTCGAGGATCTCCACGGCGTCGGTCGTGCAGCGGGTCATCGGCAAAGACGAACTTCGGCTTGGCGCGTATTGCAGTTCCTTGGGATAATTCTTCGTATATGAGCTGCTGCAAAGGATTCTGCTCTAGCGCGAACCGCCTCGGGTTCCAACTTTTCTATGGCAAACAACAATAGCACTCCCGAGAGTAGTTACCTTATCCGCCTAAGGCCACGTCCCAAGACGCTCCATATCAGCCAAGGCCGCTCTGTCTTTGAGGCGGATGTGGATGGCTTGATTCCTGGGAATTCCGGCTACGGTTTTTATGTCCACGAGACTAGGCTGCTGGCGAAATATACGTATCTGATTGACAATACCGCTCCACAGCCCATTGCTGTCTCGAACGTGCGGCAATACTCCTCTCTTGGTTACTACGCCATGTTTCCGCCAGATCGAGAAAAAGGCGAAAAAGATATGGGCAGCGGCGAGATGGAAGAGGTTTCAGAACAGACGCTGGAGCTTCGCGTTGCGCGTTACGTTAGCGGAGGATTACATGAGGACATCAATCTCGCAAACTTTACACAAAAAGAAACGCGCTTTACTTTCTCCATCGAGATCGATGCAGATTTTATCGATCGTCAAGAGTTACACGCCGGAAGACAACAAAAAGGCGATCTTAAATGCGATTGGCACCAAACCGAGCAGGCTGAATGGGAGATCGATTTTAACTACCGAGCAGAACATGATTACGATCATCAGGGCAACACCGGCAAATCAACACTTGACCGCGGTCTGACAATTCGCGTTGTCCACGCCGATTCAGCAGCACGCTTCGAAAGAGGTCGCCTTTCATTCGAGATCGCTTTGCTGCCCCATGGCACCTGGCACACCTGCCTGGATTTTATCGCGCGGATTGAAAATCAGGTGTTGAAGCCCGGCTATGGTTGCCGGTCGTCCGATCGTGAAGGCGCGAAGTACGAGCAGCTGCGGCAGATGTTTCTGTCCGAGTCGTCGGCATTTCATTATCCCACTGACAAGACACTCACGCCGGTAGTTGCCGAGGCACTGGAACTAGCGAAAGAGGATCTCGCGGCCATGCGGCTGCACGATTTGGATCACGGCGAGCGTTGTTGGACTTTGACGGCAGGACTTCCTATTTACGTTTCGCTCTTTGGCAGAGATACCTTGACCGCCGCCTGGCAATCCGCAATTCTTGGTCCGGAGATGATGAAGGGAACTCTCACGGAACTTCCCAAATGGCAAGGAACAGAAGACAATCCCTGGCGTGATGAGCAGCCGGGGAAGATGCTGCATGAGGCGCACACTGGACCGCTGGCAACGTTGCGCTTCAATCCCCGCGATCGCTATTACGGTGCAATTACCACGTCGGCCTTTTACCCCGTTGCGGTTTCTGAGCTCTGGCATTGGACCGGCGACAAGGAAACCATTGCCCCACTCATTGAGCCAGCGCTGAAGGCCATAACCTGGATCGACAAGCATACGGACTTATTGGGAGACGGCTTTCACTATTACCTGTCCCGATCTTCGCAAGGCAATCGTCATCAGGGCTGGAAGGACTCAGGAGATGCCGTCGTTTACGAAGATGGTTCTCAAGTGGATCCACCGATCGCTACATGCGAAGAACAAGGTTTCGTGTATGCGGCCAAGCTCCAATTCGCCGAGGTGCTTTGGTGGTTCGACAGAAAAGATGAAGCGAAAAAGCTTTATCACGAGGCCCAGGAACTGAAGAAACGCTTCAATGACATCTTCTGGATGAAAGAAAAGCAGTTTTTCGCACTGGGAATTGATTCAAATGGTCAACAAATCCGTTCATTTACCTCCAATCCTGGACATTGCATCGCCACGGGAATTATCGACAGTACGTTGGTCGCCACAGCAGCGGATCGCTTGTTCGAGCCGGACATGTTTAGCGGCTGGGGCATCCGGACGCTCTCCGCCGACAGTCCAGCCTACAATCCATACAGTTATCACCGCGGCTCCATATGGCCTGTGGAGCAGGGCTCCTTTGCTATCGGATTCATGCGTTATGGATTGATTGACCATCTGCAGCGCTTGAGCAAAGCCATTTTTGAAGCAGCGCGACTCTTTGAACTGTATCGGCTCCCAGAAGTCTTCGCTGGTCACACGCGAGACGCTGATCATGCGTTTCCAGCGATTTATCCACAGGCAAATTGGCCTCAGGCGTGGTCGTCATCGGCCCTGTTCCTGATGCTCCAGGCGATCCTCGGGATCTATCCATTCGCTCCCCTGAACCTACTGGTCCTCGACCCGCATCTTCCTGAATGGTTGCCAGAGATGACATTGATCAATCTTCGTGTCGGAGGGGCGAAGGTCAGTTTACGTTTTCATCGGAAAAAGGATGGAAGCAGTGATTACCGAGTGCTAGAGAAACATGGGAAAGTGCACGTATTGCGCCAGCCCAGCCCGTGGTCCCAAACCGCTGGCTTAGGCGAACGTTTTAAGGATGTGGTTCAGAGCCTCTTGCCGGGAAAGTAAAACGCCTCGTCCAAAATATCTCATCGAGAGTCCTCGACGTACCACGCGCATCTTCTAGCGAGATCTTGTTCTGCGCGAAGCCAGGAAGTATCCCACTCCACCCAAAATCCCAGTAGCGGCAAGCAAGAGCCAATTGCGATTGAGACCTGCCCATGATTCATAGCTGTGATCGTGCGCGCGTTTGCTGAACGTGCCGTGTACGCCGTGATCTCCCGGCACAGGTTGCCAAAGGTTATTTGGACGATTCGGATCTTCGGGCTCAGCCGTTTGTTGCGAATCGTAACCGGTTCGGCCCAGATAACGGTCCAGCATTCCCGGAGCAAACTTGTTCCCTACAATGGCAACCACCGCCGGAGCACCCACGTACACCTCGCGGCGGCGGTGATGCGCTGCCCAGTAGATGGCTCTAGCGCCTACTTCCGGCTCGAAAATCGGTGGAACCGGCTGGGCCTTGTATTTCAACCGGCTCTTCACCCACCCAAACTGCGGCGTATTGAGGGCAGGCATCTGCACCATAGTCAGGCGAACGTGGCTCTTATCGTGGAGAAGCTCGCATCTTAGCGAATCCGTGAATCCCGCAACCGCATGTTTGGCGGCACAATAGGCAGACTGCAGCGGAATACTCCGATACGCGAGTGCGGATCCGACCTGGACGATGGTTCCACGATTACGTGGCAGCATGCGTTTCAGTGCGGCGAGCGTGCCATAGACTACTCCCAAGTAGGTTACGTCGGTGACACGCTTGTATTCTTCTGGCTCCATCTCCTTAACCGGTGAGAACACGGACGCCATTGCGTTGTTGATCCAGATATCGATCGGGCCAAGTTCGGCCTCGATCTTGGCCGCCGCCGCCTCTACTTGTCCGGCATCGGCGACGTCCGCAGGCAACACCAGTGCCCTAGCCCCTGCATGTTCGACCTCGCGTTTTGCGGCCTCAAGCCCTGCAAGCCCACGTGCAATTAGACCAACCTGCGCCCCTTTTCGACCGAATTCGCGAGCCACGGCTCGCCCCAGTCCGGCGGACGCACCGGTAACGACAACTGTTTCGCTTTTCATGAGAGACTCCTCAAACTGTAGCTTTCGCCAATTCCTTTCTTAGATGTCGCGTTTTCATGAGGCAGCGCGGGTGCAATCCCTCAAAGCCTAGATTCAAATCTCAGAACAATTCTATCCGCGCTGACGGACGCATTTTCACACCTCCGCCATTGCACAAATGTCAGTTATTCACCAGGCAGGGAGAAGCCCGATTCGACCAATAGAGCGAAATGGCGAACCGCCTCGCGCCCTCATAGGTGTTGCTGTGGCGGAAACGCGGCGGAATTTCAATGGAGATAGGCAAGCGGGACGGACTCTCGTCCAAGGATAAAGCTGGCAATCCGAAGAACGTGGCTCACGGGAATGTGGTAGCGCAGCATTAGCTGATGGGAGAGGCGAACGAGCGCAGCCATTTGCTTTGGATTCGGCTGCGTTGGACCTTTTTCACCCTTTAGGATTGTCGCGACTGTCGAAATCACCTACAACCGAAATCCCCAGGCAGGAGTTGTAGTTCTTCGCGTGCGCTGGCGGCGCACCTTCATCCGGAAGAACCGCCGGATCCGCATGATGCGGAAAGCTGATTTCACGAAAGACATACTCGTGGAGCTTGCCCGAGCACTCCATCAGGAAACCGGCTTGCCGGATCTGTGCTTCGGAGGAGGTTTGGCCCTGAACGGCGTAGCCAACGCACGTATCCTTGCAGAATCAGGCTTTGAGCGCGTATTCGTTCTGCCTGCGCCACGAGATGCTGGATGGCGCAATTGGCGCGGCGCTTTATTGCGACCGCATTCACTTTGGAAATCCAGACCGCAATCTACCCGATCATCCTTTTTGGGGACCTTCGGTTGATGGATCTGAGTTGGCACGGCTCGCACGAGAAGACGGTCACTTCGCCGCGGAATTCCAGGACGGCACGCTCATCAATCAGATTGCTGACGATCTAGCAGCTGCCCGCATCGTCGGATGGATGGAGGGAGCTCTTGAGTTCGGACCACGGGCGCTTGGCCATCGCAGTATCCTTGCGGCGCCTCATACGACTGAGATGCGCGATCGCCTCAACCGCGAAATCAAGTACCGCGAGCCGTTTCGCCCTTTCGCACCTGTCGTTCCCATCGAAGTGGCAGCACGGTATTTCGATATTTCGCCTAGCGGCACGCGGCTGGCACGTTTCATGTCGGGCGTCTTTCCCGTTCAGCGCGAATGGCGCTCGCGGCTACAGGCAATCACCCATGTCGATGGAACGCTCGAGTCCAGGTGCTGGAGCCAGCCATGTCGCCACGCCTGCATGCACTACTAATGGCATACGGCCAACGCACCGGGATACCGGTGCTGCTCAACACATCATTCAATCTGGCGGAAGAACCGATTGTCAATCGGGAAGTCGAAGGTTACTCGACATTCCTGCGCTGCAAGATCGATGTTCTGGTTGCCGGAGGGACGCGAGTGCTGAAGCGCACCTCGGCGCTGGCAAAAACACAATTAGACAAAATAAAGGATAAGGAGGAGGTTCGTGATTAAGACGCGTGGCAGGACCAGACGCGGACTAATCGTGTTTGGCAGCACGTTCGGATCTATGGCACAGTTGGCGCGCGGATTGTGGCAAAGCGATTCTGACAAGCGCTGGCTCACGCCGCTGGCCGTCTTTCTATGTGTGACGGGGCTGCTCCTCATGGTGGCAACAACGGTTGAAGCGCTGGCTCCGTTTATCTACTCCATCTGGTAATGCGTGGACACTTTCCTGGAGCTATTAGCTGCCCATCGTGTGCAGGCCCGCTCAGGACCGATTGGTCCTGTTGCAGCTGCGGTATGCGCTATGAAGCGCCTGATGGCATCCCGAACTTACGACTGCCGGGCGACACGCGAACCGAAGTGGTGCGCGGCTTTTACGAGCGGGCACCTTTTCCCGACTATCCGCCACGCGTCAGCCTGAGTTGGTTGCGAGCACGCGCAGAGCGGAGTGAGTTCGCACGCTTGATTGACCGAGCGATTCCCGGCGATGCCCGCGTCGTAGAGATCGGGTGTGGCACCGGTCAAATGAGCTTGTATTTGGCGCGCGCTCATAGGGTTGTAATTGGCGCAGATCTCACACGCGCATCCCTCACCCTGGGCGTTGAGGCAGCCCGACGTTTCGAACTTAATCAGGTACAGTTCATCGAAACCGACTTGCATCATCCGGGCATGCGAGCGGGTGCTTTCGATGTGGTCTATTCGTCAGGGGTTTTGCACCACACTCCAGACCCGAGTGCGGCATTCGCGCGCATCGTGCGCCTTGCACGCCCCGGCGGGATGATTGTTCTCGGGGTCTACAACGCATTCGCACGCATTCCTCTCCGGGCCCGGCGCTTCGTCGCGCGGCTGTCTGGATACCAATTCATCCCGTGCGACCCGGTGCTAAGCGACCGAGAGAGTGAGCCGAAACGACGCAAGGCATGGCTGCGAGACCAATATTAGCATCCCGAGGAGCATCGTCACACCTTGGCTGAGGTCCGGAGCTGGTTTGCGGAAAATGGCGTCGAATACCTGCGCGCGTATCCCAGCGCAATGCTGTGCCAGGACTCGGAGGAGTTGTTCACCGCTGCCGAAGACAACTGGTGCCTTGAGGGCTGGCTGGCACAGCTTGGATGGATTGATCCTCTTGCGCACGAGGGTGGCCTTTCCGTTACCGTCGGTCGGCGCATTTGACTGGGGGAGCGGTCCCGCAAGATATCCGTCTCCAGCCTAGGCTTTCAAAACTCCTGGTGCATCTTCGTCCGTCCGCCGGAGGTTTCCTTGCTGAATAAACTCGTCTTTGAGAACTACGCCAGAGGCCGGTCCATACATGTTTGAGCGTCGGGAGTCTTCGAGTCTGGCAAGCTGTCCCACATCTGTGCACGGCTGAATGTCGTTCAGGCTCTCACCGGAAATCCAGGGAAGCTCAGCCAGATTTATCTGAAAATGGATGACCCAACGCGTCCGCAGCGTCGACCAGTTGCGGGGCAAAATGCCGGGCTATTTGGTCTACACGATGGAGGATTTACTTCACTGCTGACGATCAACAGTGTCGGGCTGTTGCGAGACTTCATCTGCGTTGTGATAGGCATTGCCCTCATTGTGGGTTCTATCGTCGTGACAATGGCCATGTACACCGCTGTGCTGGAAGGAACGCGAGAGATCGGAATACTCAAGGCACTCGGGGCTTCGTCCGGCTACATTCTGAATCTGCTTTTTCGGGAGACGCTGCTGATCGCGATACTTGGCAGCGTTTTAGGAATTGTGATGACGGATGGAAGCAAATGGCGGATGATGCATGCTGCTCCTGCAAGCTTGACTCAGGAAACTGTATGGCGTCAGGCGTTTCGGTCATTGGCGCTTTGTTGGGAGCCATCCTCCCCGCATGGGAGGCGGTTAAGCAGGACGTTGTCCGACCATTAGCCTATGAATAATAGGCAACTCCTCCTTGGACTACTTTCCTCTGCAATCAACCCGGGATGCTGCCGAGGAAGGGCAGCGTTCCACTTCGTACCAGAGCCGGAGATACAACCTCAACAGTGATATCGCTTCGACCACTGTCCAGGTGACCGACTCCCATTTGGCGCATTGTTACGCGAACTCAAATTAGGTAGTCGCCAGACGCGAATGGGGAAATACTCGTAGGCTGCGGAAAATCAGGGGCGCGCGTAGGCTGGACTTTCTGGCTCGGGACGATCGTAGTCGTGGCCGTACTTGTTTTTGTGGGCAAGTTCGAGATTGGATTCGGCCAGGCTGAACGTTCCCATGAAAGTATCACCCGTTGTGATCGTGATCTCTCGATTCAAGGCGTGAAGAGCGTCCGGCGCAACGGCGGTGTGGAACACCTGTAAATCGTAGCGTCCGGGCGGGACGTGGGCGATGCTGATCTCGCCGCGCGCGTCAGATATTCCGTAGTAAGGGGTATTCACGGCGATGATCACCGCACTCATCTGGGCGTGAATGTTGCAGAAGATATAGGAAATGCCCGGCTTGTCAAACTGGACGAAGCGCGTGGTGCCGCTCTCGTACAATCCAAGATCGAAGCGCTTGCCCTCGAACAGCGAGAAAACATTGTGAAAGATAGGATCCTGGTTGGGAAATTCCACTTTACCTCCGACCGGCACCACCAGAAGCGAAGGATGGAAACTCTTGTTTTTTTGCACCAGCTGGGGAATCTTTGAGGCTTCCTGCTGAGGCGGTTCGGACGATCCGCCGATCGGAGTAAGCCAGATCACTGCATTGGAAGCGTCCTTTGCGCGGTGACCGTTCCTGGTAAGTTCCACGCGCGCCCTGAGTGAATCCTGCGCGGACGCAAGCGTCGAACTGAGAAGAACGGCGCAGAGCAGAAATCGGCAATGGACGAAGTAACTCATTTCAGAAAAGTATTCCCACGGCAAGATTCACCTGGTTCGAAACGATGCTGTTGCTATAGACGGGGAAGCTGTGAAGGCGTCTCAATTCCGCAGAAAACAGAAGATCCGATCTCGGCCGGTAAACAAAGTTGCCGAGCATTCCGCGATTCCGTCCCAGGATTGTGCCGTAGTTGTTGTTGTCGGTGGCAAATCCCCGCACGTCGCCGGCAAAGGAGTTATCCTGAGCGAAGACGCCATTGATTTCCAGCTCGGACGTAAGTTGAAGTTTGAGCTGGCTCCATCCGCCAACCACGTTTAGACCGCGTATTGGAGTTGAACCCGCCGCCGGATCACCGCCGAACAGGATAGCCCGGCCCTCGCCGGCGCCAAAGCCTCCGATTCCTCGGCCGCGGTAGAACTCTCCGGACAATGTCAGGCGGCGTAGGATTGGTATCTGCCAATCCGCCATCCCGGCCCAGGCGTCGACATAGCGATCCCAGGTCCAGTCCTGGCGGCCATAGTAGCCGGCGACACCGAAGCTGAGAACGCGGTCATGCGCAGGACGAGACCAGCCCGTATGAACGCCAAAGCCAGGTTGCCCTGACCGTTCACCCGCATGGGCGGAACGATAGAATTGGTCAGTGGGATACTCCCAGTCGAGATTGTCCAGAACACCTGCCTGCACAGTCAGAGTTTGCTGGCCGGAGAGCGCAAAGCGATGTTCAGCGCGGATTTGTGGCGTCCAACCCCACAGATTTCCGGCATAGCCAAATGTAGGAACCGAGAGGGAAGCAAACGAGGTGGGGGATAGCGGCGAAAGGAACAACGAGTCCTGGCCTGCGACCACGGAAGTATGCTCCCAATCGAAGCGCAGGCTGGCAGTTTGCAGGCGAACGATGCCGAAGTTAACGGCGTTGCCGGTCGCAGGAAATCCCCCGGCAAAGTCGAACTGGACGTTGGCGGAAGTTTTTGCGCCGGCCAGGTTGGGTCCGAAGATTTCAAGTCCAATTTCCGACTGTCGCATGGTAGCCCCAAGACTAGCCTGCGAGGAGCCCGGGAGGGCGGGCTGGGCAAAGTCGGGGAAGTCCAGACTGTTGGTGGCTCCAACGTTGCGAAAGGCGTTCAGGAGCACAATGCCGGAGAGCCGAGCACGGTACTTGGAAGCCGTTTCGACCTTCGTCTGATACTGCTCATTAATCCGTGAACCCAGCAGAGATGTCGATTCTTCAAGTTGCTGAACCCGATCCTCTGGTCCAGGAGCAGGTTGACCGGTTGGGTTCGGGAGTTGGGCGGCGATAGCCGGAGCGGTGGAGCGGGATTCGAGCCCATATGGACCAGACGGAGTAGAACCGGAGGTAGTTCCTGCCGGGCGAGATGCCGGAGCGAGTTCCAGCATCGCGCGCGTGGTCTGAAGGTCGCGGCGCAATTCCTGCATCTCGGCGCGGGACTGGGCATTCTCGGTCCGCATCTCATCCACCAGGGCTCGAAGCTGGAGGACTTGTTCCTGCAAGCTCCGCACCGCGGTCGTAGTGTCGCGGTCAGCATTTGAGGCGGTTGACGTCCCTTCCTGCGCGATGGCGAATGCGCCGCACAGGATGAAAGTAGTGACCGCAATCGCGGTCCTGCGAACCGCAGAAGTCCTAAGGCTTTTCACAACCCCTCCCGCACTGGATCCGAACTGGCCGAGGCAAGGATGGCCGTCCCTCTGCTCTACATGTCCGGATGAGAAATTGAATCGTCACTGGCATCAGCCCGCTTCGCGGGTACGAGAGACGGAACATCCAGGACGGGTGAGTTGGCGCTGCGCGAGGAATCGTGCACAGCCCCTGGCAGCACTATCCTGAAGACTGTCCTTCCGTCGAGCGTGCGTTCGAGAAAAATCTCGCCACCGTGATCTTGAACGATTTTTTGAACTACCGCCAGTCCCAGGCCCGTGCCATTTTGCTTGCCGTGGCTCACAAAGGGGTGGAACAGCTTGTCCCGGATAGACTCCGCCACGCCAGGGCCATTGTCAGAGACGGCTATCGAAACCGTGCCTGCGCTCTCGCCGACCGTCACTTCGACTTGCCCGCCAAGCGCAGGAGCGGCTTCGCAGGCGTTCAGCAACAGGTTGTAAAGAGCGCGCTCCAGTTTGTGAGGATCAAACCATCCCGAGCAAAGGCTGTCACAGTGAACGTCGATTGAAGTTCCATGATGTCGTGGGTGCAAACGAACGGCCTGTACAGCGCGCTTCACGGCGTCGCAGACGTTGCCGTAACTTGGGTTCAGGGATTCCCTGGTGCGAGCGAATTCGAGCAGAGAATCGATGAGGTCGGTCATCAGGTTCGCGCCCGATTGCACTTCCTGGTACAACTCCTCGCGCTGCGACGGGGTCAGGTGGCTCTCACACAGAAATTCCGAATTGGCCACGATGGCCGCCAGCGAGTGGCGAAGATCATGAGAAATCGAGCTGGCCATGCGGCCAATGGTTGCCAGTTGCTCCGATTCCAGCAGATCGCGCTGGCTTTTGAGAAGGCTGGCCCGCATGCGGTCGAAGGCATGAGTAAGTTCGGCGACTTCGTCGCCCCCACGGGGATCGACGGGATGGTGAAAATCTCCGCGTTCCAGGGCGCGGACGCCGGCGACGAGGTTTCCCAGCGGCCGGGTGAAGGTGTGAGAAAGAAAGAACACCAATCCGCTGCCGACGAGGACTGCAGCTAGTCCTAACAGCAGAAGCAGGCGATTCAGGTGGTCCAGAAACTTTGCGGCCTGGTCATAAGAGCCGAGCACGCTCAGGCGAACTGGAGTTGTCTGTTGGCTCGACAACTCGAGAGAAGTCGCCAGGAAATGCTCTTTGCCGACCTCAACATCGTGCGGCTCGCCCTGAGCTGAGCCGGCAATCAGGTCGCGGACCCCGCTCCCTTGCATCTGTGCCGGCGTCAGAGTAGTGGCAACCACTTCACTTCCGTAGGAGAAAGCGACCTGGCTGGCTGCGACTTTGCTCACCTCGCGCGCCAGGCGGTCATCGATCTCGTGGCCGATGATCAGGAAGCCGAGCAACGTGCCTTCGGTTCTGGAGCCGCGGTAAATGGGCTGCACGAAGGCTTGATACAGGTGATGAGCCCCGAACCACCAGTGGCTGGAATCGTCCTCCCGAAGAGACTGCTGGAAGTATTTTTCAGCCGCTTCGCGGGTGAAGCCGGGAGTTTTGGTGTGGAGAGCGACTACCTTCCCGTTACGGTCAACCAGAACAAAGAGATCGCTGCCCGCGATTTGCCACACGTCGCCAGAGGCGTCCTGAATAGTCACCGGGTCGGTGCTGGTCATGAGGGCGCGCGTGATCGGTAGGTCTGCCAACAACTCGGCGGACCGGGTCAGCATGGTTTCGCGTTCGTGCTGGAAATTTTCGAAGGTGTTGACCGAGTTGCGTAAATTGACGACGATGCCTTGGCGGACATTACGCTGGATGCTCCGCCGCACCAGAAGCAGGCTGGTGGTGGTGAGCCCCGCCGTAATCAGAAGCATCGAGAGCAGGAATCGGGTGCGCAGGCGCAATCGGGGCCGGAGGGCACTGGTGGACTGAGTCCGGTTGGCGTTTACTGCGGGTTTCTGGAAGGGTTTCACGGGAATCAACGAACGAACTTATATCCCATTCCGTGTACCGTCCGGAAATGTACAGGACTGGAAGGATCTTTTTCCAGTTTTTGGCGAAGCTTGAGAATGTGATTGTCCACGGTGCGGGTGGACGGGTAATTCTGGTAGCCCCACACTTCGTTCAACAACTCATCGCGGCTGATGACGCGGTCCGCGTTCTGCACCAGAAATTGGAATGTCTTGAATTCCTGGGCGGTCAAAACTACCAGGTTGCCGTCGCGCTTGACTTCCATCTTCCTAAAATCAACCGAGATGCCATCGAAAGTTACAGTGGTGACCGCCGCGGTTCGAACCGTATGACGCAGCGCCGCGCGGACGCGGGCCAGCAGTTCCCGGGGACTGAAAGGTTTGGTTACATAGTCGTCGGCGCCCAACTCAAGCAGCAGAACTTTGTCCGAGACGTCACTGGCCGCGCTCAGGACCACGATTGGCAAGGTAGGGGCTTGCGCCTTGACTTCTTTGCAGAGGTCCCTGCCCGAGAGTTTTGGCAGCCGCAAGTCCAAAACAATGGCGGACGGAGCGGAGGCCTGGATACTTTCCAGGGCTGATCTGCCATCGGATCGGACCTCGACGGTGAATCCTTCGGTCTCGAAGAGGCGTTTCAAGGCCTTTTGGACGGCCGGGTCATCCTCGACCACGAGGATTCGCCCTGCGGGTCGAGGAAGCGCAGTTGGATCGGCAATTCTGGTTGTGTCCAGTGGCATGGCAATGTGGCCCATCGGAGTCATCCTTCTTGTGCGACGTGTGGGCAGCGGCGGCTTTCCAGCTTTCGGAAATGCGGCGGGAGAGGCTGCGACACTGGGAAGCTTACAATGATTTTCCCCGGAATACCGCGTACTTCTTGCGGTTTGACAATCTTTTTACATTTCCGGCGGTGGGCACAGCCCTTGTGCGGCCAGAGTCTTGCTCAGGGGGATGCCGCTTCGAGCCGCTGCAGTTTGGCCACCCGGAACCTTGGGAATCGACCGTGCCGTTCAGCTTCGGCCTGCGATTTCGATTGCGCCTCGCGGTCCTAAACGTTATCCAGCATGGTTTTTACAGTAACCGCTGTATGGACTGAACCCCGCATCAATCCTATGCTCTCGGTGCTTTCCTGTAATGTGGCAGGAATTCTACGCCAAATCCGAGTCGTTCCGAGTACGAGGATTCAATAATGATAGCCCCGTTGAGGTTTCTGTTGTCGATGGCGCTTTCCGTCGGGCTGGCATCGACGGCACTTGCCAGCAGCAACGCTAAGGTCAGCAACATTAATGGCAAATTGGCAGCCGGATACACGGCCACCGGGGGCCAGGGCGTCATTTTCTCAGGAAACTTTATAGGACCTGTAAGCTGGACCCTCACCACGTTGAGCAACGGGACTCAGAATTACGCGCTCGCCGGCGTTTTGACAGGAATGATGCGCGGGGCGGCGATCAATACCATCATGGTGCAGTCGAGCGTCAATATGGTGCGGTTGAGAGCCAATATGGATCGCGGGGCTCTTGACGGATCCACCGCCATAGCCATTTCCGGCAGCGACACCACGAGGGAAGAGTCAGTCCCTGAACCTTCCACATTAGCCTTGTTGGGGACCGGTTCGCTCGGTCTTCTTGGCGTCATCCGGCGAAAAAACGGCGCCAGTCGTAACTGACAAAATCTACCCATCCAAGTCTCAATGTTTCCTCGTTAGCTTCAGTGCATCACTGTCTCCTCCGAGCCTAACGGGCAGTTCTCTCATCACGTAAAATCAAACTCTTGCCGTTCGAATCAGATCGCCTTCGCGTTGTACTGGTGAACGCGCGCAATCCGCTGAATATTGGAGCGGCTGCTCGCGCGATGAGCAATTTCGGATTCAGCCGCCTAAGGGTAGTAAATCCGTTTCAAGTGGCGTTTCAGGAAGCACGCTCTGCTGTAGGCGCTTCCGGCGTGCTGGCGCGGGCTGAGCAATGCACTACCGTGGCCGAAGCCGTGGCTGACTGCGCGCTGGTGGTAGGAACTACCGCGGTACGTCACCGCGATTTGCTGCATCGGCTGAAGCTGCTCGAGGAAGGCGGCAGCCTTATCCGGGAGCGGCTTCAAACAGGCGGACTTCAACGGGACAATGTCGCGGTCCTGTTCGGTTCTGAGAAGTACGGCCTTTCCAACGAAGATCTCAGCCATTGTCATTGGCTCCTGCACATCCGCACGGAAGACGAGCATATCTCCATGAACCTGGGGCAGGCGGTGGCTGTCTGCCTTTACGAATTGGTCCGCTCCGCGGGAGAGGGAACCCAACTCCAACCTAAAATCAAAGACGTGAATCTGGCGACTGCGGAAGAGGTGGAACGCATCACGCAGATGTTATTTGAGGCTTTGCGCTTGAGTGGATATGTCAAGCCACGTACTGAAGGATCGACGGAAGAAAAAGTCCGTCGTCTGATCCGGCGCCTAAGCCTGCGATCCCCGGATGCCGTGGCCTGGCAAGGGATGCTGCATCGCATCGTTTTAAAGCTTAGACGGGACGTGAAGAAATGAGTGCAGGACTTCCAGGCCTGTGCGGATTTTGCCGGGAACCTGGCTCTGTTCCTCGCAGGGGCTGAAGTGTGTTCGTGAGAACTGTCTTTCGCCCTACGCCACCCAGAACCAGAGTTTTCCACAGCTATCAGGCCTGCTCCCGCATAGGAAAGACTTGCGTCGAGCCTCGTGCGAACTGAAATCGAAGGATCCACGTGCTTGAGGTTTTTTGATCGTTCACTTCTGAGGGGGTGAATTCCCACTGTTGAGCCGCTTTGAGGGCGAGGCCGGCAAAGTATTGGCTTGGCCCAGGCGAAACAAGTTTCGCTGACTTGACCTTGCCCGATGAATCCACGGTGACGCGAACTTTAACAATGATTCTCCCCTGGATAGTGTTTCTCGCGCTTTTTGGAACTTCGGGGATAACTTGCCGGACTACGGCGCCTGAGGAAGAGGTCGTCTTCGACAGTTTCTCTTCGGGCTTAGCCTTCGTCGAAGCTACCGGTTGTTGCTCGGGTGTAGTGGACGGCGATGTGGCCGAATTCTCGGGATGGGTAAATAATTTCACTCCCACAAACGCCGCTGCCAGCAGCAGAACAGTCAACGGAATCAACACGCGCCTGCCGAAGCGACTTTTTCCCGTGGGTGTCTTCGATGCTGTGGGAACAAGGGTTGAATCGGGCTGCAACTGAATCCTGATATCTGCAACACTACGACGCTGTTGTGGATCGCGCCGAAGACAATCGCGAGCAATGCTGCGAAAAGGCTCCGGAACAGTATCCGGAACTAATGGGTCCGGTACGGGTCGCTCATTCAGCGGCGGGTGCTGGGTCAGAACCGTGACCAGAGTGATGCCAAGAGACCACACATCCGAAGCGGACGACATTTTTCCGGCGGTGACCTCCGGTGCGTCATAGATGTTTGGTTTCACACCGCCGCCCAGGGTCGACGTGTCGGGTACAGCGACGCTTTCGGCTGAGAGCTTTACCTGGTTGTCGACGGCAAAAATATTGGAAGGCTGGATGTGGCCATGTACGAAACCGCGACCATGCAGGTAGGCAAGAGCATCGAGAACAGGAGGCAGCAAGGCTCGCGTTTCAGCGGGCGTCAGGGGCCGTTGTGGAAGAATTTGCGACAGATCTTCCTCGCCATACTCCATGACCAGGAAAAGAAGAGTTGTACCGTCGATTTCACACCGTCCCACCTCGAAGATACGAATGAGGTGAGGATGAGACCTCTGTGCGGCTGCGCGCCAGCGGGAAAGCTGTTTGTCATCGGAAACTTTCGCGGCCACGAACTTGATGGCAGCTTTTCGAGCACCCAGTTCGGTCAGGAACACGGCGCTGTGATCGGAGCCTCCGAGCCACCGTCGGAGGGGAAACTTCCCGGCGACTACTCGACCTTCCCACGCTTTCCATAATTCCGTATTAGCCATGAAAACGACTCCGCAACAGATTCTATTGCAGCGCAAGCCTCAAGTTACGGGAAGGTCGAAAGAATTTAGCTGATTCTATGCCACTAAGGGAGTGTTGCTGATTCCGGCCGTGCCGAACACGCGGCGGTAGCGTTCGATTTCCGGTGCCGGGCCGAGGGCCTTCGCGTAGTTATCGGAGAGCTTCACCGCGGGCCGGCCTTCGACGTCGGAGACTTTGCAGATCAGGCCGACGGGATCGAATCCACTACTGCCGTCGGGATCGCAGCCGCGGAAATCGTTGGTCAGCAACGTACCCCAACCTGCGCTGAATCGAATGCGCCGGCCAGGAATCCACTTTCGTCGATCCTGGAAATCCAGAGCGTTGCGGAAATCAGTGGCCCGCGTGCCCTTCGCTAGCGTCCCGCCAAAATACGCGTGCAGGCCGAGTATCGCGTCGATGTCAAGCGTGTCGGAGGCGATGACCAACTTGTCACGCGCATCACGGCCTCGCATTTTGAGCCATTCGATATATTCGTCGCCAGCGAGATAGGGATCCTTGCTGTCGATGCGCTGGCCGGTCCAGTCGGCAGCCCACTCCGGCGCATCCGCCAGAAATTGGGTTGTGCCAAAAGTGTCCGGCAGCATAATTCGGAGCGCGCCTTCATAGGTCTTCTGCCACAACTCGAGAACGCGATATTGAGAGGCTTTCAGAGCATGATCGTCCGGCGCCAAAGCGGCGAGGACCATTGGAATCTCGTGAGCGTTGGTTCCGATGGCCTCCAGATCGTGCTTATGAGCGAGGAATGCATTCGAGGTTCCGGTAAAGTTGCTGCCGAGATTCGCCGCCATGGCTTCGACCACATATTCTTGCCACAGGAAACTGTGGCGCCGTCGAGTGCCAAAATCTGCGACGCTAAGATCTGGAACATCGCGCAGCCGTTCGATCTTGCTCCACAGCTTTGTCTTGGCCCTGGCATACAGAATATCGAGGCCGAACTCGCTCAGTCTCTTGAGATGGGCTCTGGTCCTCAGTTCATCGAGGATTGAGAGCGAGTAGAGTTCCCACATGGTCGTATCGGTCCAGAGGCCATGGAAAGATAATTGGAACTGCCCGTTGACCACGGACAACTGGTAGTCCGACAACCTGAAATCCCGTTCCAACCACTCCAGGAAGGCAGGGTCAAAGATTCCGCGGCGGCCATAGAAAGTGTTACCGGCCAGCCACACGAGTTCGGATCTTCGAAACCGGAGCCTCCGGGCGTGCTCCATCTGCGCCTTGAGTTCTTCCGCTGTGAACAGGTCTGCGAGACGCACTGAAGAGGAGCGGTTGAAGAGTGAGAACGAGACCTGAGTTTTCGGGTAGTGCTTCCAGATAAACTGCAGCATCAGCAGTTTGTAGAAATCAGTATCGAGCAGGGACCTGGTAACCGGGTCTAGTTCCCAGTTGTGGTTGTGGGCCCGCTCAGCAAAGTTCACGATCATTGACTGATATCCTCTTTCGCGGTCGTGACGAAATCAATTGTCAGGCTACATCTGGAACGGGAAATTCAACACCGCGCGGCTGAAGCCATATGCATTCTCACGAAGTTACGGCACGACTGAAGTCGTGCCCTGCTACGAATCGCTGATACGAATCGTTCTACCGCAACCGCTCGACACGAGAGAAATCGCAAAAACGGCTCAGGGGCACTATTCTTATATAGTATGCAGTCTCACTTCCCATCGTCCAAGGATCAGGCGCTGATCCAGATCGTGGACTCCGCACTTGAGGATGTCGCACGCAGAAGCGGCAAATGGCTGGTCTGCGGACCGGGCTGTACGCAATGTTGCGTAGGAGTATTTCCGATCAATCAGCTCGATGCTGCTCGATTGCAGCGAGGCCTTGCCGCTCTTGAGATAATCGCCCCAGAGCGTGCGGCACGTATACGCGAACGTGCCCGCGAGTCGGTTGCCCGGCTGTCGCCCGACTTCCCCGGCGATCCAGCGAGTGGCGTGCTGCATGAAGGAGAGGAGGCGGCTGAACAGTTTTCTGATTTTGCCAATGATGAACCTTGCCCGGTGCTCAATCCTGAGAGCGGAATGTGCGAGCTGTATGAATCGCGTCCAATGACTTGCCGCGTCTTTGGGCCCCCGGTCCGTTCTGAGGATGGTCTTGGCCATTGCGAACTTTGTTTTCAGGGAGCCTCGAACAAGGAAATTGCGGCCTGCGAGATGGAGCCTGACCCCGACGATGTGGAGGTGGCGTTGCTGGAAGAAATCGAAAAAAGCACGGGTGTTCGTGGAAATACCATCATCGCCTTCTGTCTGGCATCCGAGTGAAGCGGGTAAGAGGCTCAGGTTTTCTTTCGTTCCAGCGTGGCCCAGCGCGCGTAGAGACTGTCCACCGTTTGCTGGGCATCATCGAGTTCGGCGGTCGCACTCACAAG
>Ga0209488_10000373_pt1 | contig 36887 bp, 35 predicted proteins | sample Rivendell_Oct201_8_FD_188349 | JGI IMG/M metagenome (GOLD analysis project Ga0209488, IMG submission 188349) | Vadose zone soil microbial communities from the Eel River Critical Zone Observatory, Northern California, USA -... | ecosystem: Environmental > Terrestrial > Soil > Vadose zone >...
GTCGTCGCGCCTCATGTCGATCCCCCATGGTGCCGTCCATCAGTGCTATGACTGATTTGCGGGCAGGTGGGAATCCTCTGTCAGCGCCAGAACACTAGCGCTTGGCGCCCAAGTGCTCCACCAGGAACGCCAGCACGTGTTGGCGGTATTCGTCAGGCACGGAACCTTCAAGATCGAAGTGGCCGACACCCTCCACCATCCATAATGTTTTCGGAGACTGTGCCCGCGCAAATAGTGCCTTTGCCTCCTCTACGGACGCGAGTTCATCGCGTAGTCCGCTCGCCACCAGGATCGGTGCCTTCACTTCTGCGATGCGATCAATCGGACGCAGGGCGGCCGGGTTGATATCGAGGATTGGGGGCACAACCAACTGGAACAGCTTGGCCACCGGCAGCGCGATGAAATTGCCCAATGCCGGCCCAACAATTGCCCCAGCGATCGAACGCACCCGATTTGCTATGGCCATTTCGATGTCGGCGTAAACCGATTCGATCACAAGTGCATCAACCGCAAGCGGGCCTGGACCCAGCAACGCCGCGGCTCCGCCAAGCGAAGAACCGATGGCGCCGATATGTTCGGCCGGCAGGCGCTGGCGTAGCCACGCGACCGCGGCATGGGCATCCATTCCTTCACGATGCCCGAATGTGATACGTGCGCCCGTACTTTCGCCATGCGCCTGAAAATCAATGAGCAGGGCCGCGATGCCGGTTTCCTTCAACATCATGGCACGCCGCACCATGCTCCACCGGTTGGCGCGAACACCATGCAGCAGAACGACGGCGCCGGCTCCTGGCCTGCCTGCCACATACCAACCAGCGAGCGTCGCTCCGGATTGAGAAACGATCCTTACATTCTCGGCCGCGAGTTCAGGCGGCCCGTCCCCGATGGTTGCCGCCGCAGGTGCCGATGCGAAATGCCCGATGGCGATCGTGAGGATCACCGATCCGACGATGCCAAGAGCGAGTATCGCAGTGGCCAATCGCCCCCAGAACTTCATCCGCCGGCTCATTCGCTCGCCGCCGCGATTTCGGCCACGATGGCATCCGCTGCGGCCTTCGGATCCTTGGCGGTCGCGATCGGCCGGCCGACCACGAGATAATTGGCGCCGGCCTTGATCGCAGCCGAAGGCGTCATGATGCGTTTCTGGTCGCCGGCGTCCGCTCCAGCAGGGCGGATGCCGGGTGTCACCAGCGTCCTGCCGCCGCCGACGATCTGGCGCAAGCTTGCGGCTTCCACGGCAGAACACACGAGCCCATCGACGCCGATATCGCGCGCCTGGGCGGCGCGCTCGGCCACCAGTTCAGGCACCGTAAAGTCGTAGCCTGCTGCCGCCAAATCGGCATCGTCGTAGGAGGTCAGGACCGTAACCGCCAGAATGCGCAGATTGGTATCCGCACGCGCATCGACCGCTGCATGCATCGTCTGCGGATAGGCGTGGACAGTCAGGAATGTTGCGCCGAGCCGCGCGACGCTTTTGACGCCCTCCGCGACTGTATTGCCGATGTCATGCAGCTTCATGTCGACGAACACTTGTTTGCCGGCGCCTGCAAGCCGTTCCGCAAGACCCAGCCCGCCCGCAAAGCCAAGCTGGTATCCGATCTTGTAGAACGTCACTGCGTCGCCAAGCCGGGCGATAAGTGCTTCCGCTTCCGCAACGGACGACACATCGAGCGCAACGATCAGGCGTTCTCGAGGTTCAAGCATTTTCGGTTCCTTGCATGGCGCATGTTCTTGACGCTTTCTTGGCGCTAGATCGAACCCAACAAGCGTGCATAGTCGATGAGTTTTTGCACCACGGTTTTGAGTTGCGTGCCGAGGCGTGCATCTTTTAACTCACCGCTGTCGTCGAACGCCTCATATGCATTCGCCACCGTCACTTGCTCGGGGAGCACCAAGGCGCGGCAGCCAACTGCCAGCACCTGACGCAAGGCGATCAAGGATTGCATGCCGCCGGAACGGCCTGGGGATGCGGCCCCAATCGCAAACGCACGGTTCTGAAAAGCCACGAGCATCGGCTCGCCGGGCTCCCGTACGGTCGATATCCAATCAATGGCATTCTTGAGAAGGGGCGTGACCGAAGCATTGTATTCGGGGCTGGCGATGAAGACGCCGCGATGCGTGCTAACCAATTGCTTGAGCTTTTGTGCATTCGGCGGCAATGCCGACTTTGCGAGATCGGCATCATAAATGGGGAGCGGATAATCGGCGAGCGACAGGTGGAAAACCTCCGCACCCGCCAGCGACAATTCCTTAGCTGCAAGTGTTGCCAGCCGCACATTGTGCGAGCCCCTGCGCAGCGAGCCCGGGATGACGAGAATTTTTGGCACAAGCATGATTCAGGCGACAGCGGACAGATTGCGGAGGACGGACAATGACAGCCTTTTTATCGGTCGTACGACGTCCATCATCAATCGTCAGTGTTTCCGGTAGACCCAGACGCGCGCCGGCGGAATATTCGTCCAGATGCGTTCCGACGCTTGCGACTTGATACGGTCAAGCGAACGCGGGATCGGGGAAACGGCCGCATAGGTAAACTGCACGAAAGGTGCATCCGGTCCCATCAAGGCGAAGGCCTCGGAGACCAGCCGCAGCCGCATCTTGAGCGGCTTGGTGAAGAGCGGCAAGCCGGACACCAAAGCAGAGGCTGGTTCTTCCAGGACGGATTGCAGAAGACGCTTGAGCCCGTAAGCATCACCTTGCACCACGGTTGCGGTCGGATAGCGCTCCGACAGGAGCCGGCAAAAAGTCGGGTCAAACTCCACAAGCACGAGCCGTGATGGGTCGATGCCGCGCGCCACCAGCGCCTCGGTAACGGGCCCGGTACCCGGCCCAAGCTCGATAATCGGTCCCCTGGAATTTGGGTCGATATAGGATGCCATCGTGCGCGCCAGCGCCTTGCCGGACGGAGTTACCGAGCCCATCGACAGCGGCTTTTCGATCCATGTCCTGAAAAACCGCAATTCGTCATTGATCCGAATGCCTTTGCGCTCTTCGAACCGACGAATGTGGGATTTGAATTTGAGCTTCTGGTCTTCAAACTTCTGACCGATGCGCCGCTTATGGGTTTCGATCTTTTTTTCAATTTTACGTTCAAAAACGCCGCGCTTGAGTTCAAACAGGCGAATTTGCCGTTCGATCTTCTTTTCAAGAACCTGGAGGGCCTGAAGTGGCATCGGGGGCGCTAACGCTGCGAAATGATTACCGTTTCCGGCATGGCCAAGGCGTAAAGCCCCGGACTCAGGGGGTCAAGAAAAATTCGTCAGCCCGAGCCAGCCCGCCCCCCCAGGAGTTCCCTAACCTTGCCGAAGAATCCGGCGGATTCAGGGTGGGTATCCTTTGACGATAACTTCTCAAATTCGCTAAGCAATTCGCGCTGACGCTTGGTCAGCTTCTGGGGCGTTTCGACCACGACCTGGACGTACATGTCCCCAACCTGGCGAGAGCGTAGCACCGGCATCCCTTTGCCGTGCAGGCGGAACCGGCGGCCCGACTGCGTGCCCTCCGACACCTTGACCCGCGTCTTGCTGCCGTCGATGGTCGGCACCTCGAATTCTCCGCCCAGGGCCGCCTGCACCATGGAAATCGGTACGCGACAATGCAGGTCAGCACCATCACGCTGGAAGAACCCGTGCGATGTAAGCGTCAGGAAAATATAGAGATCGCCCGACGGGCCGCCACGAACACCGGCTTCGCCCTCACCGGCAAGCCGGATGCGGGTACCGTCCTCGACACCAGCCGGAATGTTGACCGAGAGAGTGCGCTCGCGCGTGACACGCCCTACACCCGCGCACGTCGGGCATGGGTTTTCGATCACCTGGCCGCGGCCCTGACAGCCAGCGCACGTTCGTTCCAACGTGAAGAACCCCTGCGCTTGACGGATGCGGCCGGCACCGCCGCAATGTGGGCAGGCCTTCGGCTTGGTGCCGGGCTTGGCACCAGAACCCGAGCAGGCGTCGCAGGACACAGAGGACGGCAGGCGCACCTGCGCAGTCTTGCCCGCAAAGGCTTCGTCGAGGTTGATTTCCATATTGTAGCGAAGATCGGCACCACGCTCGGCACGATTGCCGCGACCGCGGCCGCCGTTCATGCCAAATATGCCTTCGAACAGATCGGAAAAGGCCGAACCGAAATCGGAACCAAATCCGGGCCCTGCACCACCAGCGCCCTGCTCGAAAGCCGCATGGCCAAAGCGGTCGTAGGCTGCGCGTTTATCCGGATCTTTGAGTATTTCGTAGGCTTCGTTGATTTCCTTGAAGCGGCCCTCGCTGCTTGCATCGTTTGGATTGCGATCAGGGTGCCACTTCATCGCAAGCTTGCGGAATGCAGATTTGAGCTCTCCGTCGTTGACGGACCGCTCGACCTCCAAGACATCGTAAAAACAGCGCTTTGACATCCCCGCGTCCCTGTCCGCCGTAGCGTCTTCGCTGAACCTTACTCGATCCATTTGCTCACTTCAAAAAACAAAGCACCCTCGGGATTTGGTCCCGAGGGCGGTCATGTGGATAGATCGTCGAGCCATCGGGTGTTCCGGTCAATTCGCGTCAGGCCGACTTTTTGGTGTTCTTCTTGTCGTCGTCGACTTCAGTGAATTCCGCGTCGACCACGTCTTCCTTCTTGGCCGCGCCAGCACCCGCTGCGTCACCACCGGGGCCACCAGGCCCCTCTTGTGCCTGCTTATACATAGCTTCACCAAGCTTCATCGAAGCCTGTGCAAGCGCATCGCTCTTGGTCTTGATGGCCTCCGCATCGGTCCCCTTGAGGGCTTCCTTGAGGTCCGCCATCGTGGTTTCGATGGCACGCCGCTCGGTCTCGCCAACCTTGGAGCCGTGTTCGGCCAGCGCCTTCTCGGTGGCATGGACCAAGGCTTCGGCGTGGTTCTTGGCCTCGACCTCGGCCTTGCGCTTCTTGTCTTCCTCGGCGTGGGCCTCGGCATCCTTGACCATGCGCTGGATGTCGGCGTCGCTCAAACCACCCGAAGCCTGGATGCGGATCTGCTGTTCCTTGCCGGTGCCTTTATCTTTCGCATGGACGTTGACGATGCCGTTGGCATCGATGTCGAAGGTGACCTCGATCTGCGGCACACCCCGCGGCGCCGGCGGAATGCCCATGAGATCGAACTGGCCAAGCATCTTGTTGTCGGCCGCCATCTCGCGTTCGCCCTGGAAGACCCGGATCGTCACCGCGCCCTGATTGTCCTCCGCGGTCGAGAACGTCTGGCTCTTCTTGGTCGGGATCGTTGTGTTGCGGTCGATGAGCCGTGTAAACACACCGCCCAGCGTCTCGATGCCAAGCGACAATGGGGTCACGTCGAGCAGCAGCACGTCCTTGACGTCGCCCTGCAGCACGCCCGCCTGGATGGCGGCGCCGACCGCCACGACTTCGTCAGGGTTGACGCCCTTGTGGGGTTCCTTGCCGAACAGCTGCTTGACGACTTCCTGCACGCGCGGCATGCGCGTCATCCCACCCACGAGCACCACTTCGTTGATCTCGGCAGCCGAGAGGCCGGCGTCCTTGAGCGCCTTGCGGCAGGGTTCGACAGTCTTCTGCACCAGGTCGTCGACCAGCGCCTCGAACTTGGCGCGGGTGAGTTTCATGGTCAGGTGCTTCGGCCCGGACGCATCGGCCGTGATGAACGGCAGGTTGATCTCGGTCTGCGCCGTTGAGGACAGCTCGATCTTTGCCTTTTCAGCCGACTCCTTGAGGCGCTGCAGCGCGAGCTTGTCGCGGCGCAGATCAATGCCCTGTTCTTTCTGGAATTCGTCCGCCAGGTAACTGACGAGGCGCATGTCAAAATCCTCGCCGCCCAGGAACGTGTCGCCGTTCGTGGACTTCACTTCGAACACGCCATCACCGATTTCGAGGATGGACACGTCGAAAGTGCCGCCGCCCAGATCATAGACCGCGATTGTGCCCTGCTTCTGCTTGTCGAGCCCATAGGCGAGCGCCGCCGCGGTCGGCTCGTTGATGATGCGCAGGACTTCGAGGCCCGCGATCTTGCCGGCGTCTTTGGTGGCCTGGCGCTGGGCGTCGTTGAAATAGGCCGGGACCGTGATGACAGCCTGCTCGACCTTTTGGCCGAGATAGCTCTCCGCCGTCTCCTTCATCTTCTGAAGCGTGAACGCCGAAATCTGCGAGGGCGAATAGGCCTTGCCGTCGGCTTCGACCCAGGCGTCGCCATTGGAGGCGCGCGAGATCTTGTAGGGGACGAGCTTCTTGTCCTTCTCCACCATGGGGTCGTCGTAGCGCCGGCCGACCAGGCGCTTGACCGCAAAAATTGTTTTTTCCGGATTGGTGACGGCCTGGCGTTTCGCCGGTTGGCCAACCATTCGTTCACCATCATCAGAGAAAGCGACGATGGAAGGCGTCGTGCGCATGCCTTCGGCGTTCTCGATGACTTTCGGTGTCTTGCCTTCCATCACGGCAACGCAGGAATTGGTAGTGCCGAGGTCGATACCGATGACCTTGCCCATGGTCTAAAATCCTCTTTGCTGCGGCAGGCCGGCCGGGCCCCTAAGGCACCCGGGACGAGGACCCACGATCAAACCGTGGAATTCCTTCGGCCCCCTTTTGACGTTATTGCGCCGCCCCCCGGCGGCGTTCATGGCTCATATAGGAGAGCGGCATAGAGCCGCAAGGCAGTGGAGCGCGATTCGGAGCCTGTGGATAGCGGATAGCGGGCCAAATCAGTGCCAATACGGGGCGGGCCGCCGGCAGGTTGAAATCGCTGAACCCGACCAAAGGGAACCAAGCCCGGAGAATCGGCTCAAGCGATGAAGGCCGATGTTGGTCGAAGACGCCTATGCTAAGCTGCCGCGAATTGCATCGAGCATCAGTCTTCCGAGGCCCCCGCCATGCGACGACGCGAATTCATCATTCACCTTGGTGGCGGCGTGGCCCTGGCATGGCCGGTCGCTGCACGCGCCCAACAGCCCGATCGCATGCGCCGTCTTGGCGTGCTTATGGGTCTGGGCGCCGATGATCGAGAATCGCAAGCCCGCCTTGCGGTCTTCGTGCAGGCCCTGGGGGAGCTGGGTTGGAGCCGCAATCTCGCGATCGATACCCGCTGGTGCGCCGACGATCCGGAACGCGCTCGCGCCTATGCGGGTGAACTCACCGCACTTGCTCCCGATGTCATGCTCGCTTCGGGCAGCATATCCGCAAGCGCGTTGCGGCAGGCCACGCGCAGCATTCCCGTTGTGTTCGTGCAGGTCGCCGAGCCGCAAGGCTTGGTCGAGAGTTTCGCAAAGCCGGGTCGCAACATCACCGGCATTGCCTCGATCGAGAGCGGCGTGAGCGCGAAATGGCTTGCGCTCATCAAGGAGATTGCACCGCATACGCGGCGCGTCATGGTGGTCCGTGATCCCGATTCTGGTGCCGGAACCGGGCAGTTCGCGGCCATCCAATCCGCGGCGCCAGCCTTGGGCGTCGAACTCGCAGCGGTCGGCGTGCGCGACGCAAACGAAATCGAACGCACCATTGTGGATTTCGCGCGCGTACCCGACAGCGGCCTCATCGTAACGACGAGCACGCGGGCCTCGGCGCACCGCGACTTGATCATAAGCCTCGCGGCGCGGCTCCGGCTGCCTGCCGTCTACCCGTTCCGCTTCTACGCCACTGCCGGCGGATTGATCGCCTACGGGGCCGACTGGAACGACCAGTATCGACGCGCCGCCGGCTATGTCGACCGTGTCCTCCGCGGCGAGAAGCCCGCCGACCTGCCAGTGCAGATGCCGGTGAAATACGAGACCGTGCTCAACCTCAAGACCGCCAAGGCGCTCAGTCTGCAAGTGCCCGACGTGGTGCGGCTGCGCGCCGACGAGGTGATCGAGTAATCACAACGCCTACCGCGGTGCGAGCATCCCCACCGTTCCGTCCTTCGTTACCTCGAAGGCAAAGCGGAAGCGCGGCAGGTCCTCGCCCGGATGGTCGTCCGCATAAGTGAGCTGTGGCAGCCGGTAATTATTGGGACGCGTTTCGCGTCCCTTGTAGATCGCCGGCCAGAGATCGATGTAGTGCCAGCCCGGCTCGCCCGTCGCCTGCATGAAGATTTCGATGTCACCCTGGCTGTTGAAACCGCATGCATAGCCAGAGGTCGCGTTGTCGTAGGTGAGCGTGTAGATATTGGCGGTCTCGCTCCAGCCGGTTCCCTTGAGGTGAATCTTGAACGTTGTGCCGGCTGGTCCACGCGCGACATCGAGCGGCAACGCCGTCGGCATGATCCAGAACGTGCCTTTCCGGCGCGTACCGCCGGCCGCTTCGGCCCAGAAGGCGTGCGAACCACCGAGATCGTCGGGCGCCTCGAACTTGAATTCCACATTCCCGGACACATCGGCCTTGGCCTCCGTGATGGGCCTGGAATGCTCCTCCCAGCCGCCGCCGCTGATGCGATTGCCGGTAACGGTGGCCCAGTTGAGGACGACGGTCTTGCCTGGCTCGAAGCCCGTTCCCTTGACCGTGATCGGCGTCAGGATACCGCCGAACCTCGGGCTCGCGACCAAGTCACCCTGCGGCGGCAACCTTTGCACGTCTTTCTGCACCTGTTGCTCCGGCGGCGGCGGCAAGGCGGGGTCGCCCGGCGTAATCGTGAAATTGACTTTGAATTGCGCGCGGTCGGGCGCCGGCGATTGCTGCATGTTGCGGTAGGGCGAGCCAAAATCGGTATGAATGACTTCGAGCACGTGCACGCCGACGTGACCCGTCGCCGGTACCGTGAAACGCGCCGAGCCGCTTGTCGTGATCGCCGAAGCAAAGCCCGTGTACTTGTTATCGTAAACGAGCACCCAGCTGCCCTCGAGCTCGCGCCAACCGATGCCCTGGATCTCGACGGGAATTTCCGTTCCCAATGGCCCGCTCTCGCGCAACAGCTTCGTGGTCATGTCGATGCTGAAGCCGGCTTGGGTCAAAAGCCGGGTCCCCTGCTGCACCACGATGTCGTGCATGAAACCAAAATCTTCCGGCGCTTCGAACTTGGTGGCGATCCGGCCATCCTTATCCGTCTTCACCTTTGCGATCTGGTAGGCGGCTGGCGTGAATTGCCGGCCGATATATTCCGCAACGGTAACGCGCCAGCTACCTTTGACGGTCGCCCAGACGAGCTGGACTTCCTGTTCGGGCGGAAAGTTCACGCCCATGACGGTAATCGGCGTGCCAACCGGGCCATGCGTCGGCGAAACGCTCAGGTGCCCCACATATCCGTTGTTGGGCTCGCCCAACGTGACTTCCGGGCCCAAATCCGCAGCACGCGGGGCTGCGATCGAGATTGCGGGACACGTGGACGCAAACGCAACGAGCGCGCCAAACAGCGCGCTCGCGCGTCGTCTTCCGACGCATAGATTCATGATACTGCCCTTCAGGCTTCAGTTACTTCTTCGCCGGTACCGGCTGGAGCGTAATCTGGCCGTCAATAATCTGGAACTGCGACGACCTGATCTTGAACGGCTCCCAGGTCTGCGTGCCGCCCTGGTTGTCGGTCAGCGTCGCCTTATAGGCGAGCGAGCCCGAGGGCAGATCCGACGGAATGATCCAGGCTGCGCTCCAGAAGTAATCGGCCGCTTCACCGCGCGGCGGATGCTGGCCGTAACCGGCCTGCAGCTTTGTACCGTTCGGCAGTTCGACATAGAGGCTCTTGAGACCCTTGTCGTCAACTTGCTTCCCCTCGGCATCGTTGATCTTGAAGCGGAAGACCACTTTTTCCAACCGCTGGAACCGGTTGTTCAACACACAGGGCGCAAAGGGCGCACCCGCCTGGTTGCCGCGAATGACGTCGCCTTCGAAGTACATTCGGCCTTGAGACTGCGCTTGCGCGGCGCTCGCCACCGCGAGCGTGGAAAGCGCAACGGCCGAAGCGATCAGGAATTTCATTGAGTTCTCTCCCTGGAAAAATAAAGCGTTGAGACAATATACCGCCTTGGGCTTGATCATACATCGTTTTGCGGGCTTTTGAAGGGGGCCGTCGGCCTCCGGAGAGAATTCGAGAAATTATGGACGGACTCCGAATCATCCCGGGATACCTTGATCGCAAAGCCCAGGAGGCGGCGGTCGCGGTTCTGCGGCAAATTATTGCTGCCGCGCCGCTCTACACCCCTTGCGTGCAAAGCGGCAAGCCAATGTCGGTGAAAATGACCAATTGCGGTCCGCTGGGCTGGCTCACCGACGCGCGCGGCTACCGTTACGAACCGAAACATCCCGAAACAGGTGAACCGTGGCCCCCCATTCCGGAATTCCTGCACGCGGCCTGGCAGGACCTATCCGGCTACCGGCATCCGCCCGAAGCTTGTCTCGTCAACGTCTATGGCCCGGAGGCCCGCATGGGCTTGCATCAGGACCGCGACGAGCAAGATTTCACCGCCCCGGTCGTGTCCCTATCACTTGGGGATACTTGCCTTTTTCGCGTCGGCGGCACAAAACGCAAGAGTCCGACACGCTCGTTTCATCTAGGGTCCGGCGACGCGCTGGTGCTTGGCGGCGAGGCCCGGCTCGCTTTTCACGGTGTCGACCGGATCATGCCCGGCACCTCGACGCTGCTGTCCGAAGGTGGACGGATCAACCTAACTCTGCGAAGAGTGACGCAGCCAACGATGGCCGAAGTTGTTTAATCCATGGACATGCGCGGCTGCGCTGCCGCATTTTCACCCCGTCGATGGAGCAGGATATCGCCATGATCAACCCTTCCGGTTTGCTCCAGCGCGCGTTCATTGCCTGCTTGGTTGTCATGGCGTTCATTGTTCGAGCGCATGCCGCAGATGTCGTGTTTCCGCCCGGCTCCAATATCGGCCTTGCGCCGCCCCCGGGCATGACGGCCAGCCGTAACTTCTTCGGCTTTGAAGATGCGCCAAACCGGGTCGCAATCGTCATGGTGGCGTTGCCACGCGAGGCCTTTGCGGACATCGAGAAAACGATGACCGTCGAAGCATTGCAGCGCCAGGGTCTCACGGTCGACGGGCGGGAATCCCTGGTGTTGGCAATTGGCAACGCGCTCTTGTTGAATACCCGGCAGGAGGTCAGTGGCGTCAAGCTGCGCAAATGGATTTTGGTGGCGTCCACGGCCGAATTGACGGCGCTCATAAGCGTGCAGATTCCGGATACTGCCGCCAACGGCTATCCGGAAGACAAGATACGCGCCGCATTGGCGACGGTCGCGGTACGCCAGACGGTGCCGGTGGAAGAACAACTGGGCCTATTGCCGTTCGGGATTGGCGAACTTGCCGGCTTCCGCGTCGGCGGAGTCATGGCGGGACGTGCCGTGATGCTCACAGACGCCAAGGCTGAATTGCCAGAGGCCCGTACCGAACCACATATCGTGGTCGCTATCGCCAATGGTGGGCCGGCGCAATCCGGTGACCGCGGCGAGTTTGCGCGCCAGGTATTCGGTACAATCCCGAATCTCAAGGACATCCGCGTCACATCATCCGAACCGCTGCGTATCGCTGGGCAGCAAGGCCATCAAATCATGGCCCAGGGCAAGGATACCGCCACCGGTATCGACGTCACGATCGTGCAGTGGCTGCGCTTTGGATCGGGTGCCTATCTGCACTTCGTCGGGATTGCCCGCACCGATGCGTGGACGGCAGCCTATGGCCGTTTCCGCCAGGTTCGCGACGGCATTGACACACGATAAGTCCTAGCCACCCGCATCGTTTTTCTCCGGCCCATCCGTAGATGAAGCCGCCTCGACCGATGGCTTTTCTGCCGGCGGTTTTTCCGCGGCAGGTTTGGGTGGATGTTTGACGACTGCGACCAGCGCAGGCCGCAACATGCGCTCGCTGATCTTGAAACCGGCCTGCACCATCTGGGCGACGGTGCCGCCCGGCAATGACAGGTCCGGCACTTCGTACATGGCCTGATGAAAATTGGGGTCGAATTTCTCACCCTTGGCCGGTTCAAATTTCTTGATGCCGTGCTTGTCCAGCACCTTCAACAATTCGCGCTCTGTCAATTCCACGCCTTCGAGCAGTGCCTTGGTGCCCGGCGCGTTCGCATCGGCGTTCTCACGCAGGTTTGCGCCAAGCGACTGCAAAGCACGATCCATATTGTCGGCAACGCCAAGAATGTCGCGCGCAAAACCCGCTATGCCGTAGAGCCGGGCATCGGCCACTTCGCGTTCAGTCCGCCGCCTCAGGTTTTCCATTTCGGCAAGTGTGCGCAACAGCTTGTCCTTGAACTCGGCAGCTTCCCGGACCGCGTCCGCGAGGGGATCAGGCGGCGCCACCGTCGCGTCGGTCGCAGCAGCCTTGGCTTCCGGTGCCGGCGCCGGCGGTGCGGCTGCCGCGGCGGGTTGGGCAGTCCTGTCTTCTGCGGTGCCGGCACCTGCGGTGCTGGCCGTTGATTCCGTCATCGCATCGTCCTATTCGCAAATCGGTGTGTTAGCCCCGATATCAGGGTTGAGAGGCCAAAAATCAAGCATCAAAAGGGCCGTTGCGTTCGGTCGTTCCAGCCCGACGTGGCGTCGATGGACAAACTCACCCACCGACCAGCTTCCCGACCAGCTTTGCGGTGTAGTCGACCATTGGGATGACGCGGGCATAGTTGAGCCGGGTCGGCCCGATCACGCCAAGGACCCCGATAATGCGGCCTGATTGATCATGATACGGCGCCACGATCGTGGACGAACCCGACAGCGAGAACAGGTTGTTTTCCGAACCGATGAAAATGCGGGCACCATCGGCACGCTCAGCGCGGCCCAGGAGGTCGATGACGCCACGCCTTGCCTCCAGTTCGTCGAACAGAAGCCGAACACGTTCGAGGTCTTCCACCGCCTTGAGATCTTCCAGCAAATGGGCAGCACCGCGCACGATGAGCTTGCGCTCGTCGCTTTCCCCGCCCGACCAGCTGGCGAGCCCGGCCGCAACGATCTTTTGGGTCAAGGCGTCGAGCTGGGCTTTCTGGGCATCGAGGACCTTTTCGAGTTCCACCTTCGCTTCGGACAATGTGCGGCCGCGCACATGGGCATTGAGAAAATTTGCGGCTTCCGTGAGCGCGGAGGCCGGCAAGCCCAACGGAATGTTGATGATGCGGTTCTCAACCTGACCGTCTTGCGCCACCAGCACCACCAAAGCACGTTCGGGCTCGAGCCGTACGAATTCGATATGCTTGAGCCGCACGTTATACTTGGCTGTCAGCACGACGCCAGCGGTGCGCGTGAGGCCTGAGAGCATGCCGGACGCTTCATTGAGCACGGCGTCCATGGTCTTGCCGGCGGCTGCGACCTTGGCCTCCATGTTGCGGCGCTCATCCTCACCGAGGTCGCCGATCTGCATCAGCGCATCGACAAAGAAGCGCAGGCCGAGTTCCGTCGGCAGCCGTCCCGCCGACGTGTGCGGTGCATAGATGAGGCCAAGCTGCTCCAGATCCGACATGACGTTGCGCACGGACGCAGCCGACAATGGCGTCGTGATCAGGCGCGATATGTTGCGTGATCCAACGGGCTCGCCGGTCGCCAGATAGCTTTCGACGATCTGGCGAAAGATTTCGCGCGAGCGTTCGTTGATCTGCGCCAAGCTGAGCTGGTTGACCGAACTCTTGCCGATCGGGATGTCGTTCGACATCAGCGTTCCTTCAATGCTCCTTCATGGTGCGCCGCTCGATCTCCAACAATTGGTCGAGCCCGCAAGTCGCCTGCGCGGCCTTCATCATGGCGTCGCCGCCGCCTGGCCCCAGGAACGGGTCAGGCCTGTCCTGCGCCAGGCATTCGTACGACTGCTTGACGGCCTTGTACATGGCGGCAAAAGCCGTTCCGGAGGAAGCGGCAAGCCGGAATCCGAGCTTGGCGTAATCGGCGCGAGAAAGCCTGGATGCCGCAAAACCGTCGACGGGCGCAAACGTCATCAGCGGCGGCGGCACGCGCTCTCCGACCATGCGCACTTCCTCGGGGTTGCGCGTAAATGAGAACACCATGTCGGCGCCCGCCTTCGCAAACGCCTCCCCGCGCCGGATGGCCTCCTCGATGCTACCGGCACGCCGCGCATTGGTGCGCGCAATGATGACGAGATTGGGATCGGTGCGCGCCGCCAGTGCCTCCTTGAGTTTCTTGACGAAGAACTCGGTAGGCACCAGATGGTCGATGCCGACGTGATGCTCGACCCGCCGCGGCAGGAGTTGGTCTTCGATTTCGATCCCCTGGAAACCAGCGGCCTCGGCCAGCGCGATCGTGCGGTGAATGTGAACCGGGTCGCCCCAGCCGCCGCCGGCATCGAGCACAAGCGGAAGCTTGCAGGCCGCCTTGATGTCGAGGGCAACGTCCGACATTTCCGACACCGAAATGTTGGCCTCCGTAATGCATTTCACCCAGCCGAGCGTGCCGCCCGAGAGGTAAATCGCCTTGAAACCAGCCTCCGCAGCCATCTTGGCCATGATCGGGTTGAACACCACCGGGGCGACCACGAGATCGTTGCCGCGGATCAGATCCTTGAGCTTTTGCAAACCGCACTCCCTTGTCTTACGACTTTGTCTAAATGGATCTCTTGCGCCGCCATGATGAGACTGTAGCGGGAGCCCCGACGCGGCTCAACGCGCTCTTGTCGGCCGGTGGTCTGGCCGCATTCTGGATCGCCTACGGGCTGATCCATTTGCTTTTGCGCGCGTACATGTCGGAAACGCTGTCGCTCGACGATGCACGGGCGAACGAAACCGCTCAGGGCTTGGCGCTGGGCTACCAGGTGCGGCAACCGCCGCTTTACTCCTGGCTGCTGTTCGGATTGCAGGAATTGATCGGCACGGGCCTCTCCGGTCTCGTCGCGCTACGCTACGCCATTGTGGCACTTATCGGCATGGCCGCTTATGGGGCGACCTTTGCGGCGTGCAACGACAGGCGCTGGGCGGCGGCGGCTTCGTTATCGCTCGTGCTGACCTATTCGGTGGGCTGGTCCTTTCATGAATGGGCAACGGAAACGATGGTCATGTCGGTGGCATGTTTTGCCACACTGCATGCGGCCTTGCGCTTCCTTGCCGAACCGAGCCGAGCTCGTTCGATATGGCTGGGCCTCGCCGTCGGCCTCGGGCTCATGTCGAAATTTTCGTATGCGGTTTTCCTTTTCGCGCTGATCTTCGCGGTCGGGACCTTTCCCGAGCTGCGTCGGCGCCTGGTGGACACTCGGCTCCTGCTTACTCTTGGGATTGCGCTCGCGATGACCGTGCCTTTTGTGTGGTGGCTGGTCAGCGTACGCGGCGATCTGGCCGGCATGGCATCGCTTCATCTCATCGAAGCGCAACGTCCCTATTTGCAACGGGTTTTCCTCGGAATAGCGCGGCTGTCCTGGTCACTGCCATTTTTCCTGATGCCATGGCTGGCAATCGTCGCCGCGATCGCCTGGCCGGCATTTCGACCCGGACAGCAAGTGCCGCCGCCTTGCAATGCGGCCGAAGGTACGGGCGCGACCGGCGCAGAGGCCGCGCCCTCTTGGCCTGAGCGGCTCGTGCTGCGGACCATGCTGATCGGCGCGGTGCTGATGGCGGCCGGAATCGTCGCGATCGGCGCGACCAATATCGGCGAGCGCTATATGCACCCGGTCCTGATGATTGCGCCGGTTTATGCCTTCGCGCGCATGTCGCGCTCCCTGCCGGGCAAGCCCTATTTGCGCCGTTTCGTCGCGACCGCCCTCGTCGCCGTGCTGCTCCTGCTGGTCGCACGCGTGTTCTCGTTCGAGAACCAATTGTTCGGACGTCCGACCCGGCAACACGCCCAGCCTTTCGCGGGCCTGGCCAAGGCTTTGGAACAGCGCGGCCTGACCGGTGGCACGATCGTGACGGTATCGGTGCGCGTTGCCGGCAATCTTCGTCAGTTCTTCCCTGCTGCGCGCTATGTCGCCGACGACAGCCAGCGCCTGTTTCGTCCCGCGCGTCGCGCCGGTGACGAGTCGTGCGTGCTGGTCTGGCACGAAAACGAGAGCGAGAGGGCACGTGTGCTTGCGCCCGAACCTGCCGCAGAACGCATCGAGATCATGGCACCGGCGCGCCTGCGCGGATCAAGGCGCAGCGTTTGGTTTGTGGCCAGGCTCGATCCGCACGATCGTCTATGCGCATAGCCGGCGCTTGCAGATATGATAGGAACTTCGCGGCACCAGGAACGGTGGCGCATTCAAGAAACCACAATGGGGAAACCGGTGGCAAAGCTCAAGGTCATGTGTGCGCGATCAATGCACGAAGTGGTCACCGCATTGGCCTATGATTTCACCCGCGCAATCGGCCATGAGGTCGAACTCTCCTTCGCAACGGTCGGCGCGCTGCACAAGAGGCTCGACCAGGGCGAAACGTGCGATGTGCTGATCAGCGCGGTTACCGCCATCGATCATCTCATGAAGGCGGGCGCATTGGTCTCGGGGAGCAAGGCACCGGTTGCCGCCACCAGCATCGGCGTCACGATACGCGAGGGTGCAGTGGCGCCCGATATTGCAACGCCGGAGGCTTTCAAGAAAGCACTCGTCGAGGCGCATGCGATCGCGTTCAGTGACGCGGCGGTCGGTGGCTCGGCTGGTATCCATCTCGCCAAAATGTTCGTCGATCTCGGCCTCCGCGACATCATCAAGGCCAAGGGCTTGCCCCAACAAAACGGCGGCGAGGTCGCGTCCCGGGTGGCCGAAGGCAAGGCCGAAATCGGCATGACCCTGATTGCCGAAATCATGCCGATCAAGGGCGTGCGGGTGCTTGGCCCTCTGCCGCCACCGCTCGGCCTCGACGCAATCTATTGTGCTGCGGTCATGAACGCTTCCCATGCACCCGATGCCGCACGTGAATTCATCCACGCCCTGACCAGGCCCTCGACCGGCGAAGTGTGGAAGCAGGCGGGGTTCACGGCGGCACGGTAATCTTCCCCGAGCATACAAATTCGAGTAGCATTGGACGTCCGTTGTTTGAAAAGGAGCATGTGGCATGAACACGAACATCATTACGAGCGCCGCCTTGATGGCTCTCGTACTCGCGGCCGGTTCCAGTGGATGGCTTGAGGACGCGCTTGCGCAAGGCCAGACGCCGGCAGCCGGGCGGGTCCTGCCGATGTTCGAGGTGGACGCCCGTTTCCCCATCATGCCGGACCGCACGCTGCTTGGTGGCGTCGGTGGCGCGACCGCAGATTCCCACGGCAATGTCTGGGTGTTTCACCGCCCGCACACACTTGAAGAAGACAATGCGACGCTCAACGGCTTCGTGCCAGCACCGCCCGTTCTGCAATTCAATGCCAGCGGCCGTTACATCCAAGGCTGGGGCGGCCCCGCCAAAGGCCAATACGAGTGGTTCAATCGCGGCGGGCTCTTTTCGGCACACGTGGAGTGCCAGTCGTGCACGACCGACCGGCGGCGCAACGGCGATGGACGCCCCGGCAGCGGCGAACACGGCATCTTTGTCGACGACAAGGACAACGTCTGGCTCACCGGCAATGGCAATGGCGACGGCCAAGTCCTGAAATTCACCAAGGATGGAAAGTTTCTGCTGCAGATCGGCAAAGGCGGCTCACCCGTAGACAGCAACAGTACTGAACACTTGAGCCGGCCGGCCGGTATCACGGTCCATTCCCGGACCAACGAGGTGCTGATCGCCGACGGTTATGGCAACCGCCGCGTAGTCGTGTTCGATGCCGAGACCGGCAAGTACAAGCGCCACTGGGGCGCCTACGGCAACAAGCCCGACGACAAGGCCGCGAATGCGCCCCAGAGATCCGGGCCGACGTCGCAGCAGTTCAACACGCCGCACGGCATCGCGGTCGCCAACGACGGCACCGTCTACGTGACGGACCGCGCCAACAACCGCATCCAGGTATTTCGGCTCGACGGCACGTTCATCAAGGAAGCCTTCGTCAAGCGTGAATCGCGCGGCACCGGCACTGCGTTCGGTGTTGCGCTATCGGCCGATCCCGAACAACGTTTCGCTTACATAGCGGACGGCTCGAACGACAGGATTGCGATTCTCGACCGCGCCTCCCTCGAAGAGATCGGCCAGATCGGCGGTCCGGGGCGCAAGGCCGGCGAATTCTACCACATCCACAGTCTCGGCGTTGACCCGCAAGGCAACCTGATCACCGGCGAGTCGCAGGGCTATCGGGTGCAGAAATTCGTCTTCAAGGGGCTGTCGACGGCAACGACGCGATAGCGCGTCGCCGTCATACATTCTGCTTTGCCGATTTAGCAAAGTACGAAAACTAAAACCTGAAATTAAGACCCAGGCCAGCCGTGATGAATTCAGGCCGTAAACCGAAAATCTCCTCGGATGGATCCGGGTTTCCAGCATCCGTGAAAGTCTTTTGCTGGAATTGATGATATCGCGCCTCGAGTTTCAATGACATGTTTTGTGTCAGCTTATGCTCATAACCTGCGCCTGCGGTCCATCCGTTGAACCAACGATTTGTTCCATCCACTTCTGTGCATTCCCAACGATGGGTTTTGTAAACCGTACCGGCATATCCGCCGAGTCCATAGATCATACTCGAGGGCCCGACCATCGTGCCGAGACGCCCGACGATAGACGTCACTCCCAGAGCTTCATGACCAAACTGGGGACTACACCCACCATTGAACACGTCAGCGACCGCCGTCGCGGTGAACGTGCTTTTTACGTCGCCCTCAAGGCCGAAGATGATATTTCCGTTGCGCCAGTTGAACCCAATATTGCCGCCGACAAACCCTCCGCTTTTCCAATCGGTCTTGGCCGCCGCAACAGTGGAATCGATCAGATCAAAGTCAGAGTGTTTGCCCGACGTCGCAGCATAACCGAACGAGAAGCCAATATCCCATCCTTCAAATCCGCTGACCGGCACCCCGATCGGTGCCTTGATGATTGGCTTCGCCGGCATGTCGGCTGCCCGTGCCGACCCGATCACCGCGAGTGCCGTACTGGCAAGAAGTGCGAGCATAAGCCGTTTCATGAGGCCCCCCATCTGAGCAAAAGTCGAAACCGATGAAGGTATTATAATATCGATCGGAGATTCTCCGGTCGAGGCCAGCAATGCCACAAAAGCGTGGATACTACAATTTTCCCCGGCATCGTTGTATTATTGCAACATATACGACGCTAACGGTTGCACCAACGCCTAACTGCACCTACGCCCATGAACACCAAGACCGCAGCCGATTGGCAATAAGGCGGTTTTGATGCTGTTCTTTCTGATCGCACTATTCTGCTTCTGATCGGGTTTTCTCGATCAGCGCGTCGGCAATCGTTTCAAAGGCATTGAATTGCTGTTTTATATCATAAGCGCCAAGAGCTTGGGTCATCCAATCCGTGGAAGCATTCGAAAAGACCCAGGTATTGCCGCCAGGATTAACCTCAAGCACGTAGAGCACGCCTGTCTTGTCTTCGCGAATAATGTCGCAGGCCTGGAACGGCACCTCGGGTATCGCCTTATAGGCAGCGCCCGCAAGGGCCAGCACGTCGTCCTCGTAACAAAGCGTCATCGTCAGACCAGCGGAGAAATATCCCCGGAAAATCGAGTTCGCGAGTTCTTCGTCTGGTGCGTCGAGCGAAGGCCGTGCAATCGCCAATTTTTTCATGTCAGCTGAAACCGGGCAACCAAATATCGAAAGGACCCGGTAAGAGACTGGATATGGTCCTGTGTCGATGAAGCGCTGTAGAAATACGTCGCCGAGTGAGGGGGCAGCCTTAAGCGCCGCACCGGTTGGCATCAACTTAAAACCATCACCGTTGGAAGCGCCGATCATCGCTGACTTGACCAGCACATGGCTTCCTAGTCCGGCCTGCAGCGGGTCGCTCGCTGATCCGTTAAACCAATAGGGTGGCACGGACAGTCCGGCACGCAAAAACCGTTCCATCTGTTCCCGCTTGCTGATCAGCAGGCCGGCGTAGACCTTGCCCCGGGCCGGCACGAAATAACGCAAGTAGAGCGGTGAAAAAATAAGGCTTGGCAATCGCGCCGCCTTGCGTTTCGTTACCGAAGAAGCAATCGAGTTCCACGCAATGATTACATCGATGTCGGGCGCTTTGGCCCGAACGATATCTGCAATGGCTTCAAAATCGCGGAGGTCCTGTGAATGCGGTTGATGAACAAGCACTAGGTTGCGCTCTGGCCGCGTTGCGATTGCAGGCAGTTGGGAAGCCGTCGTCGCCATTGTTCACTCCCCGGTCGCACCGCTAGCGCGAATGGGCACGGCCCATTTCTCGATCTCGTTCGCAACAAACTTTGCGAGGTAGTCGGGGCTACGACGAGGCGGGGCTACGACGTAAAGGCCAAGGCCTTCGAGTCGTTGCCGGAACGCCGGATTGTCCATTACCTTGCCGAGCGCCGCGTTGAGCCTGCCGACCAGACCGGCCGGCGTGCCCTTTGGCAGGAACACCGCGTTCCACGTATAGGCGTCGAACTCCGTGAGCCCTTGCTCATGCGCCGTCGCAAGATTGGGCATCACGGATGAGCGTTCGCGCGAAAGCGTTGCAAGCGCTTTCACCTGCGCGGTTTCGACTGGCTGCACGGCGGTTGAGAGAACGTTGCACATATAATCGATACGGCCACCGATCAGGTCCACCATCGCGGGTCCGCCGCCCCGATAGGGGACGTGGGTGATGTCGACCCCGATGACCTGGTTCAACAGCACGCAGCCGATATGGGTCGAGGTGCCGGCGCCAGCCGAACCGAATTGCATCGTGGACTGCCGTGCCTTGGCGTAGCTAATGAATTCACCGAGATCTCTGACCGGCAAATCCTTGCGCGTAATCAACACCAGCGGCACGTCGGCAATGAGCGCGACCGGCGCAAAATCCGTCGCCGCGTTGTAGAGCGGCCGCCGGTAGAGCGTCTGGTTGAGCGCATGCGTTCCGATCGAGCCCAGCACGAAAGTATGGCCATCGGGATTGCCCTGCGCGACGCGCAACGAACCCGTCATGCCGCCCGCACCCGTCACGTTCTCAACGACGACCTGCCGGCCGACAACTTCGCCCAAATATTGCGCCAACATGCGGCCGAGCACGTCGACAGGCCCGCCGGCCGCAAATGGAACCACCATGGTGAGCGGTCGGCTCGGCCACTCCGGCGCCTGAGCCTGAGCGGCCACGGCTGACGAGCCGGCCAGCAGAATGAGCAATGCCGCCGCGATCAATCTCTGCACGGTCACACCCGCCTGCCAAACATCGCAATTGCAGCGAGCGGCACCACGAGGCCGATCGCCGTAACCACGATGATCAAAATACCAAGCTCGCCATATTCCCCGCGCGCGACGGGGTACAGGTCATTGAGATATTTGGTCTGCAACTGGCCGGCAACAAGCGCCAGATTCATGAACGACGCCATGAGGGCAAACCAGGTGGCGCGGTGGCCGGCCGGCGCGAAATAGGCTGTGAGCGTCAGCAGCGGGACCATACTGAGCTGCGCAAACGGCGAGGTCGCGGCCGTGTCGATGATCGCGATCGTGCGCGCCCCGAAGCCGAACACTTTCTCGGTCCATTCGTGCAGCCCGAAGACAAGGCCGATGCCAGGCAAGGCCAGGATAGTTCCAAGCACCGTGATCCAGAACAGCGTGCGCACCACCGAATGTTCGGTGAGTTGCTTGCTCATGAACCACATGACGACCAGCGCAATGGTCGCCCCGGTCTGGCCCAAATGTCCCAAGAAAGCCTCGTCGAATTTGAGCACGTCGAGGCTGAACCACGTATAGCCGTCGCCCACCGAAGGCGTCGCGCGAAACACAAAGATAATGATCGCGGCAAACATGATGGACAGCCGCACCTTGTGATCAAGCTCGCGCGTCACCAGCACCAGCATCGTGCAGATGACGGCCATCGAGATGATGAAGACGATCTCCTCGGCAAACGAAAAATCTGCAATTCCGAGCGCCGATACGACGACGCCGAAGACGATGCCGCCGCCCAGAATGCGCCAGTCGATGGCGCGCCGCTCCGGCGTTTCCGCATCGATAAGCATGACGCCCGTGACCGACAGGGCCGGAATGATGAGGCCCATCAGGAATACGGTCTCGCGGCCATAGATCGCCGCCAGCCAGCCGGAAAGCCCCGCCACGGCGAGAATGCCGGTCGACGTCGCAAGGCGTCCCAGCACCTGCACCATGCCGAGATCGGCGCGAATATCGTGATCGGATCGCGGCTGACCTGCCGCATCGACGCGCTCCACCACCTCGGTCGACATCGCGTCAGCGACGACGTCCTGGATGACGGAGCCCAGCACGATCAGCATGTTGCCGACGAAGTACATCTGCTCCGGGCGCAGAGCTTGCGTCCATTGTCCGGCCGCAGCTGCAAGGATGATCATTCCGGCTGCCATGCTGCCTGCGCCGATGAGGACATAGGACCTCCGCTGCGAGCGCAGGATCGGAACAGTGTCCACCATTTCGCCGAACACCATCTTCACGGTCCACGGCAGCATGAGCCAGACGCTGATGCTGGCAAGCTGCGAGGGCGAAAGGGTGAGGCTTTCCTTGACCCACATGGTGCGGGTCACATCAATGAGCCCAAGCGCCCCGAAGGCGAAATAGACCATCAGGAGCGGGACATAGCGCGCGCGGCACGATTTGATCGGCTGCATCACGCCGTCAACCACCGCCGACCGCCAGGTCGATAGTGGCGCCGCAATCGCGCTGGCCTGTTGTTCACTCATCGGGATCAGACCTTCAATCCGAGCAGCTCTGCCGCCCTGCCCCCTGCAACCAAGTGCAGGTCTTCGCTCGACAGATTGATCGCCTGTTTGACTTCGCCAACCGGATCGTCTCCGCCGACCGGATAGTCCGATCCGAGAACCATGCGGTCAGTACCGACACGCTTGAACAGTGTCTGCATGGCCAAAGGATCGTAGAGGCAGGTATCGTAATAGAAATGGCGCAGATATTCGCTTGGCTTCTTGTAGCCGATGTTCACACGCGCTTCGGCTTTCTCGATATTGCGGTCGAGCCTCCCCATGCAGGTCGCGAAATAGCCGCCGCCATGGGCGATCACAATTTTGAGACCCGGAACGGCATCAAGCAGGCCTTCATAGATCATCGAGGACGCGACCTTGGCCTCTTCGATCTGCTGCCCGATGGAATTCCAGAGCGCGAACTTGTGGAACCAGGGATCGCGAATGCCTTCCGGATGGATAAACACCGGCACATCGAGCGCGCGGATGGTTTCCCACAAGGGCCAGAACTTGCGATCACCAAGATAAACCCCGTCCACATTTGTCGGCAGCATCACGGCTCTGTGGCCAAGTTCGGTGATGCCGCGCTTGAGTTCGGCGACCGCGAGCCCGACATCCTGCATCGGCAGCGTGACGGTACCGACGAAGCGCTTTGGAAAACGCGCAACCCAGCCCGCGATGATGTCGTTCATGCGCGCCGTCAATTGGCGCGCGGTCTGCGCATCGGCCCACCAGGCCGACATATGGACCGGGCCGGTGAAAACCACATGCATGTCGATGCCGCGCTCATCCATGTCGGCGACCTGGAGTTCGGGATCGAGAAATCTTTGCAGATTGGCGCTCGGTGGCGCCTGCTTCTTTCCGAAGCCCGTAATGGCATTGCGGCTGGTGCAAATCTCGCGCAGCTCCGCGTCGAGCATGTGCGTATGAAAATCGATCACAAGAGGAACATCGGGATGCTTGCGCGCCATAACGGATTAAGGCTCCTGTCAGATTGAAATATCGACCCCACGGTGATCGCCCGCAGGCTGCGCCCGCCGCCGAATACAGTTTCTCTTGTCCTCGTGCGGGTTCAAGGCAATAGTGCGCCCCATTGTGGTTCCCCCCGCTCTTCCTACAAAGCTCGCACTCGAATATTATCACGCAACCCGCCAATAAAGGACAGAACCATGCGGCCAAGCCGCCGCCAACCCGATGAGCTCCGTGCCGTCTCGCTCGAGCGCGGCGTCGTCCGCTATGCCGAGGGCTCCTGCTTCGTAAAATTTGGCGACACCCACGTGCTGGTCACGGCCACGCTCGAAGATCGCCTGCCGCCCTGGCTCAAGGGACAGGGCCGCGGCTGGGTCACTGCCGAATACGGCATGCTGCCGCGCGCCACACTCGAACGCACCCGCCGCGAAGCCTCGGCCGGCAAGCAGAACGGCCGGACCGTCGAGATCCAGCGGCTGATCGGCCGCAGCCTTCGCACCATTGTCGACCTCGTGGCGCTCGGCGAACGGCAGATCACGATTGATTGCGACGTCATCCAGGCCGATGGCGGCACACGCACGGCCTCGATCACGGGCGCCTGGGTGGCGTTGCACGATTGCATCGCCTGGATGAAGACGCGCCAGATGCTCAAGGCCGACCCTCTGCGCGACAACGTGGCGGCAATCTCCTGCGGCATTTGTAGCGGCACCCCGGTACTCGATCTCGATTATGCCGAGGACTCCGGCGCGGATACGGACGCAAATTTCGTCATGACGGGAGCGGGCACCATCATTGAGGTGCAGGGTACGGCCGAGAAAACGCCGTTCACGGAGGAGCAATTACTCGCCCTCCTGGCGCTGGCCCGCAAAGGCGTGGCCAAACTGGTCGACCTGCAGAAGCTCGCCGTCATGTGAACCATGGCGTTTTCCGGCGAAGTGAGCTTCCGGTTTTGCCGAACAGAACGCGTCAACTTAGTGAGCCGGCGACATGCCTCACCGCCAGATCTCCGGCCGCCTCGTCATCGCTACACACAACGAGGGCAAGTTGCGAGAAATGCGTGAGCTGCTTGCTCCATATGGGATTAGCCCAAGCTCTGCGGCAGAGCTTGGCCTCACGGAACCCGACGAAACGGGCACCACCTTCCGCGACAACGCGGCCATCAAGGCCATGGCGGCCGCCAAGTCATGCGAGCTTCCCGCCTTTGCGGATGATTCCGGGCTCGTGGTCGATGCGCTTGATGGCGCGCCCGGCATCTATTCGGCGCGCTGGGCGGAACCCGGGCGCGATTTTGGCCGCGCGATGCAAACGATCGAAGACAAGCTGCGGGCCTGTAACGCCACGACTCCAAATCAGCGCGCAGCGCATTTCGTGTCCGCTCTTTGCGTCGCCTGGCCGGACGGACACTGCGAAGAATTCGAGGCGCGAGTCGATGGCACGCTGGTTTGGCCGCCGCGCGGAACGGCAGGCTTCGGTTATGACCCGATGTTTCTGCCGCAAGGGTTCGATCGCACTTTCGGCGAGATGACCAGCGACGAAAAACATGGGCTCCCGCCGCGCGGGCTCGGCCTGTCGCACCGCGCGCGTGCGTTCGTAAAGTTGGCCGAGGCCTGTCTGGCGCGGGGCGGCTAGAAAGCCGATGCGCAAAGGCAGGTGGCTACCTGCGCACCGACACAGTAATCAGTCGCTGACGTATTAATGCTAGAGTCGGCCGCAACACCAACCGATTCGCAGCGAGCACCGCGAATATCGCCAGAAGCTGCCCATGATGACAACTGTATCGACCATCGGCCCGCTTGGCGTCTACGTGCACTGGCCGTTCTGCCTGTCCAAGTGCCCCTATTGCGACTTCAACAGCCATGTGCGCCATGCCGCGATCGACGAGGCGCGCTACATTCGCGCCTTCGCGGCCGAGATCCAGACGACCGCAGCCCGGATACCGGGGCGTACCGTCTCCACCATCTTCTTCGGCGGCGGCACACCGTCCCTGATGCAGCCCGCAACGGTCGGCGCGATACTCGACACAATCGCCAGGCATTGGACGGTTGCGGCCGATGTCGAGGTGACGCTTGAAGCCAATCCAACCAGCGTCGAGGCCACGCGCTTTCGGGGCTATCGTTCGGCCGGCGTGAACCGCGTGTCGCTCGGCGTTCAGGCGCTCGACGATGCTTCGCTCAGGGCGCTTGGCCGAATGCATACCGCACAGGAAGCGCTCGACGCGGTGGCCGTCGCCCGGTCGATATTCGAACGCTATTCCTTCGACCTCATCTATGCACGCTCCGGTCAATCCGTTGCGCAATGGGTCGCGGAACTCAAGCATGCCATCACGGAAGCCGCCGAACATCTTTCGCTCTATCAGCTTACGATCGAGGCCGAGACGCCGTTTGCCGCGCTTGCCGCCGCCGGCAAGCTCAACGTCCCGGGCGAAGACCTCGCGCGCGAACTTTACGACACCACCCAGGAAGTCTGCGCGGCCGCGGGACTTCCCGTCTACGAAGTGTCGAACCATGCGCGCCCCGGTGCGGAATGCCGGCATAATCTCATCTATTGGCGTTCGCATGAATATGCCGGCATTGGGCCCGGCGCCCATGGCCGTCTTGATATCGAAGGCGCACGCCATGCGGTTGCGACCGAAAAACGCCCCGAAGCCTGGTTGACGCGCGTGGAAGAACAGGGCCATGGCGTCATCACGGATGAAATGCTGCTCGCGAGCGAGCGGGCCGACGAATTCCTGCTCATGGGACTGCGGCTCACAGAGGGAATCGACCCCAAGCGCTTCGAGCGGCTCGCCGGCCATCCGCTTGATCCGAACCGCATCGCGATATTGCGCCAGGAAGGCGCGATTGAATTGACGCAGGACGGAATGCTGCGCGTCACCCCGTCAGGGTTTCCAGTGCTCGATGCGGTGGTGGCGGATTTGGCGGCTTGAGAGGGGTTTAGTTGAACTTCAGGTTCGCCGCCTTGGTCACGGCAAGAATAGCGTCAATCTCGCGTTTGATTTGCGCATCGAAGGCAGTTGGCGTGATCGGCATCGGGTCGACGCCCTGCTGCGCGAACTTCTCCGGCACGCCCGGCCCGTTCAGCGCCTTTTGGATTTCCTGGTGCAGCTTGTCGATGATGTCGCGTGGCGTTTTCGCGGGCACGAACAGCCCGGTCCAGAACGTATATTCGGAATCCCGGAATCCCAACTCAAGGGTTGTGGGCACGTCGGGAAGCGCGGACGAGCGCTGTGGCGTGCTCACGGCGAGCGCCAAGAGCTTGCCCTCGCGGATAAAGGGCAGCCCGGCGGCGATACTGGAGCAGGCGAAGTCCACGCGTTCGGTCATCACCTCGGTAAGGGCCTCCGGCATGCCACGGAACGGCACGTGCACGGCTTCGAAACCGGCGCTCAGCCGCAGCAGCTCCGTTGAGATGTGGACCGCCGAGCCGACGCCGACTGAGCCATAGCTCATCGCGCCAGGCCTGACCCTGGCGGCGGCGACCAACTCCGCAAGTGTCTTGATCCCTTTCGCCGGCGACACCACGACGACGTTTGGCGAACTGCCGAGCGAGGCGACCGCCGCAAAGTCGCGCGCGGTGTCGTAAGGCGCATTCGGATAGATCGCCGGCGTCGCCGCGTGCGCGGAGGAATTCACCAGGAGCGTATAGCCGTCCGGCTCCGCACGCGCGACCACGGCCGAGCCGATCGTGGTGCCGGCGCCGGCTCGATTGTCAATGATGATCGGTTGCCCGAGTTGCCGCGATAGCGGCTCGAACACGATGCGCGAGATGATGTCGATGGTGCTGCCCGGGGCGACTGGGACGATCGCGCGGATCTGCTTGGCGGGCCAAACCTGAGTCTGAGCCGGCGCGACGCGCGACATGGCTGGCAGTGCGGCTGCGGCCGCCGCCAGTTGCAAAAATTCACGTCTGCGATACCGCATGATTACCCCTGGTTCCCGGGCGTCGCGCCAAATGACTTTGGGGCCGGGCTGATGATCTGTCCGCCGGAGGGCGCAACCCGCATCACCGCAAGTCCGCGCTGATTGGTGCCGTCGGGGCGGAAGCGGAACAGACCGTCGATGCCGGTGAAGCCGGATGAATTGTTCAAAACCTCGGGAGAGAATCTCTGCTTGCCTTGAGTCTTGGTGAGCGCCGCAATCAGCGCCACCGCGTCGTAGGCAAGCGACGCCGTGCGTGACGGATCGTGTCCGTAACGGCTGCGATAGCGAGCGGAAAAATTGCGGAATCCGGTCGAATCCGGGCCCGCATACCAGGCGCCATCGAGCGCAGCATTGGAGAAGATTTGCGGGTCTTCCCAGAGGCCGGTACCGAGCAGCTGCATCCGCTTTGCGTCGACACCATTGGCCGTGAGCGTGCCCATCACGGCCGAGACCGAATCCGCGCCATCCGGAATGAAAATCGCGTCCGAACGAGACGCCGCCTGGGCGATCGTGCGCACCGCGGTCGCCATCTGGTTGCGGTCGAGCGGATAGCGTTCGAGCGCGACAAGCCGTGCACCGCGACGTGCGACCGATTGCTTGAAGGCCGCCTCAACAACGCTGCCATAGGCATTGTCCGGAATGGCCGCCGCGAATGATCGTTTGCCCTGCGTCACCGCATGGCTGACGATACGATCGACGTCGGATTCAGGCAGGAAACTCAATAGATGAACCCCACGCGCCGCCACATTGGCGTCGGTCGAAAAGGCAATGACCGGGATGTTGCGGGAACGCGCCAACTGGCCGACCGGCGTCACCGAATGGGCGAACAGCGGCCCAAGGATCAGTTCGGCACCTTCCTGGATCGCTTGCTGGGCCGCCTGTTGGGCACCACCCGCCGTCCCGCCATCGTCCTTGACGAGGAGTTGGACGTCTTGACTGTTGAACTCGGCAAGCGCCAACTCAGCCGCATTGCGCATGGCCGCCGCGGCCGCGCCCGCATTGCCGCTCGCAGACAACGGCAAGATAAGTGCGACCTTGACGCCACCGCCCCCAATCGTGGCCCCGCCTTGAGGGGCCTCTTCAGGTGTTGGGGAACTGGAGAACAGGTCACCCGTCGACAGCCCGCCTCCACCCGTGCATCCAGACAGGATCGCGCCTGCCGCAAGGATGAGCGCAACACCCAACCGTTGGGCCAGGCTCAAAGTCCCCGCCTGGAACGCTTGCAGCATACCGGTACCTCGACGCCGAACTTATAGGCCAAAAGATGCTATGTCGGAAATCAATGTCGGAAATCAATACGCCAAGGCTTCAATACGCCAAGCCTTGGGCTGAGTCTTGGGTTCGGTCCCGGCAATTCCGCCAATTGTCGGCGTGTGACCAGCTTGGGCTCAACCAGCTGAAAAGGATAGCGATTTTCGGTGTCCTGACAAAACCCCGACAGCCGATAGATTGAAGTTATGCACAAGCAAGACCCTTCCGGCCCACCCTCGGCAACCGCGCCAAAGACGGGACGCTATGTTCTCAAGGGGCAAGCGGCTGTTGCCCCTGCTCTTGAACCTGGGCTCCATATTGTGGCGACGCCGATCGGCAATCTGCGCGACATTACAGTGCGGGCAATTGAAACGCTCGCCTCCTGCACCCTTATCGCCTGTGAGGACACGCGTGTTACCCGGAAGCTTCTCGACCACTATGGAATCTCGATCCCTTTAATCCCTTACCATGACCACAACGCAGCCGAGATGCGACCCAGGATAATCGACCGGCTCGCCGACGGCGCTGCAGTCGCGCTCGTGTCCGACGCCGGCACACCCCTCATCTCCGACCCTGGCTACAAGCTCGTGCGCGCCGCCCAGGAGGCAGGACATGTGGTGCACACTGTTCCGGGCGCCTCTTCGGTTCTCGCGGCACTGACTGTTTGCGGACTGCCAACCGACCGATTCTTTTTCGAGGGTTTCCTGCCGTCGAAATCGGTGCAACGCCGTACGCGCATTACCGAACTGGCGCGCATACCGGCAACGCTCGTGCTGTTCGAGAGTGGGTCACGCGTGGCGGAAACGCTTGCAGATCTCGCCGAGGGTCTCGGGAACCGAACGGCTGCGCTTTGCCGGGAACTTACAAAACTGCACGAGGAGGTTCGCCACGGCGACCTTGCTGCGCTCGCCAGCCATTATGCGGGCGATGCGGAAACCCGTGGTGAGATCGTCGTTGTGGTCGCGCCTCCGGACGTCGAGGCGCACGCGACCGATCCCGACACACTTGACGCGCTGCTGCGCGATGCGCTCGTGCGGCTTTCCGTCAAGGAAGCCGTCGCCGAAATAGCAGCCGTCACCGGTGAGCCGCGTCGGCACATCTACCAGCGTGCGCTGGCGCTGCGCAAAGCAAGCCAAATCGGCAGGCAAGAATGAAATCCGGCGGTGATCCTCCTCGGCCACGTCCCGTAGGGACGCCGCGACCGGAGCGGCAGGTCGCGTTTCGTTTGGGCCTGTCGGCAGAAAGCCGCGCGGCCGTATTTCTTATTGCCAAAGGCTTTCGCATCCTGGCGCGGCGGTGGCGCAGCCCCGTGGGAGAAATCGACATCGTGGCACGCCGCCGTAAACTCCTGGTCTTCGTTGAAGTCAAAGCGCGTGAAAATCTCGACGACGCTGCCTGGTCGGTCACCGAGCGGCAGCGCGCGCGCATCGTTGCGGCCGCCGAGGCATGGCTCGCCCGCTACCCGGATGAACGCATCGAGGACATGCGCTTTGATGCCATATTGGTTGCGCCGGGCTCGCTGCCGCGCCATATCCCGGCTGCGTTCGACGCCAGCCGCTGATTTGTAAGCCATTGAACGAGGACTTTATGATCTTGAAAGTTGCCGTCCAGATGGACCCGATCGAGCGGATCAACATCCGGGGCGATTCGACCTTTGCGCTGCTCCTGGAGGCGCAGGCGCGCGGCCATACGCTCGGCTATTTCACGCCCGACCGTCTGGCCATGACGGGCGGCAATGTATTTGCGGAGGTCCAGCCCCTCACCGTACGCGACCTGGTCGGCGATCATGTCACTCTGGGTGAAGGGCGGCGCACGGAGCTTGCCGCATTCGATGTCGTCTTGCTGCGGCAGGATCCGCCGTTCGATCTCGCCTATATCACGACGACGCATCTCCTCGAACGCGTCCATCCGCAAACGCTGGTGGTCAACGACCCCGTGCAGGTGCGCAACGCACCCGAAAAAATGTTCGTGATGAGTTTTCCGGACCTGATGCCGCCGACCCTGATCACGCGCGATCTCAAGGAGATCAAGGCGTTCCGCGCCGAGCACGGCGACATCGTGATGAAACCGCTCTATGGGCGCGGCGGCGAAGCCGTGTTCCGCATGGCGCCGGAAGATCTCAATTTCGGATCGCTCTACGATCTTTTTTCGGTGACCTTCCGCGAACAATGGGTTGTGCAGAAGTTCCTGCCCGCCATAAAGCATGGCGACAAGCGTATCATCCTCGTGGACGGCGAATTCGCCGGCGCCGTCAATCGGGTCCCGGCGCCGGACGATCTGCGCTCCAACATGGTGCGGGGCGGCACGCCGAAGGATACCGAACTCACCGCACGCGAGCGCGAAATTTGCGCCCGCATCGGGCCGGCGCTACGCGAGCGCGGATTGATCTTCGTGGGCATCGACGTCATCGACGGCAATCTCACCGAGATCAACGTGACCTCGCCGACGGGCATCCGCGCCATCAAGACGTTCGGCGGTCCCGACGTCGCCGCCATCATCTGGAATTGCATCGAGGCGAAGCGGAAGAAATAGTCAACGCTCGAGTTTAATGCCCGCGGTGTCGATAACCTTCTTCCAGCGCACGAGTTCCTGCTCGAAGAAGGTTTCCGCCTCCTGCGAACCCAGCACATTGACCTTGTCGTAATAGGCCATCATGCGCGATTTGAGATCCGGCATGGCGCTGGGCCAGGAAATTTTCCGTGCAGCGGCTTGCCGGCCAAAAGATCCGGATCGTCGTCGGCCAGCGGCCGCTTGATCTGGAACGCCTCCTGCAGGTTCTCGGACCGATTCTTGGCGTTGCCCTTGGTGATGCCATGCAGGTAGCCCTGCGCATGGTTGTTCTTGGTCATCGACACTTCCATCTTCGCTTCGAGCGGCAAGTTGTGGAAGTCGGCGGATTTCTGAAAGACCAGGCGGCCCGGTCAACCATTCGACCCTGGCGACGGCCCCGCGACTGCGGGGCACCCCGGTGGGTTCGTTTTGGCCAAAAGTGTTGGCTTCGTCTGGTAGTCTGCGGCCAACAAATTCAATATATCGGCAGATGTTGATAAGACAACTCTATCTGTTGATGATGCATGAGACCGGCCCGCTGGTCGCCGCACAGCCCGGATGCTGGCAGCGCGGATCGCCCGCGACATTAAAATACGCCCGGCCGGGCGGCGGGCGCAAATTCGACACGACCATTTCGCCAATAATTGATCCGCAGCGCGCAGTCAAACAAATATATTGTGCGATCTTGTGCGACCCTGTGCGAAGCGGGGGTCTGACCTAGCCTGTCGAAATTATCCGGCTAATTTCAGCGCTGTTTTTTCCGATAACTGGCTTTGATTGTTGCTTGATGTGAAGGCTGGCGATTCCTCTTTTTGCGCAAAGTATTTCAAACCGAATCTCGGGTCTCAAAAAATAGAAGGCGCGGGTGGCGGGTTTCGGCATGGTTTTGATCCAATTATAGTACAGAAAATACTTTTATGATCTGTTTATAGATCATATCACACCGCCACGATGCTGCAAGTTCGCTTAAGGCTGGATTATATTGAGGCGCCGACGCGCGGCATCAATTTCGGATGCGAGCTGTATTCGTCTCATGATCAAAGCGGGCGCGCGATGCGGAATTGAACAGAATCTAATGTGTCGAAATCCCTCGGGCGTAACCAGTCAGTTGGTGGAGAAGCGCAACTCGCAGCCCCGCTGCTTTGGTCGCTCGATCAAATCGGCAGTACGGATTCGAGGGCCGACTTGAACCGGCATGGGTTAGGCTGCGCTTTTGCTGTCAGCAATCCTTATTTCTTGGTGGACGTAAGGCGTTGCGCCGTCTGACAAGCGAATAGGAAAGTCGTCCATAGCGGCGCGCATTCTTGCGCGCTCGTACATATCCAAAAATTCCTGCGGGGCCGGGCCAACACCCGCCAAAGGCTCTTGGTCGCCAACTTCGAGGGACATCACCAACTCGGCGCCGAATTTATCGTTGAATTTTTCCCACGCGTCGACGGGTGTCAGACCCTTGGCGGTGATGTCGAATTGGATGCCTTGCGCGATCCAAAAACCTTCCTCTGGATACAGGACGACGCTCGCCCGGAACTGATCGCGGCTGATGACGGGCATTTTCTCGGCTCTTGTCTGGCAGTATGAGTCCCCTGAATAAATAGTTGGAATAGGGACTCTTTTACCGCGAGCGCAATTGAGTGCAACCTTCCTATCCTAGATATTTATTGCCGGCCGTGTTAAAGACGATTCGGACTAATTAACCGCGACTTGGGGGACAGCGGAGGCGGGTCGCAGATAGGAGGCGCAAATGATTGCGCAGGGGCTAATAATTTTTGGACGAACAGACTTTGGAGTGGTGATAATTCGCACTGTCTGATGCCCTGTGGCCTTCCTCGGCTTCGCGAGTATGGGCTTATCCCTTTTTCTCCCGGTCGTTGAATGACGCCTGAGCCTATTCTGAACCGCTGCTCAGATTCGTCGCAGCTCAGCTCGCGGGCCGCTTTCCGAGAACTTGCGAACCTGTTTGGCTATCATGCCCCTTTCCTTTGAGCCTGCCGATCCACGCTTTTTGGCTTTCATTGATGAAGCTGGAGATCCCGGCCTTACGAAGGTTGGTCTCGGAGGTTCCAGTGAATGGATCATGCTGGGCGCCCTCGTTGTTAGACTGGAACGGGAACCTGATCTTGTTACCTGGGTCCGCGACATCCGTGCCAAAATACGCGCAAAGCAAAGTCCCATTCTTCACTATAGAAATCTCGCACCAGATCGCAAGACTGTTGTCTGTCGCGAACTCGCCGCACGTCCAATGCGGTGCTTCGTGCTTTGCTCCAACAAAAAGAACATGCAAGGGCACCGCAACGATTCGGCGGCCGCAGCACGCGGAGCAACTACTCAGGAATATTTTTATAATTTTTGCGTTCGGCTGTTACTTGAGCGGGTAACTGACTTTGTCCAACAAATCTCGATACGAGACTACAAAACGCCCAAGCACTTGAAAATCGTATTTAGTCAACGTGGTGGTCTGCGCTATAGCCAGACAATCGAATACCTCGATTTGCTTCGACAGCAGGCGCGCTCGCAAACAACCTTCCTCAAACGAAAAGAGATCAAATGGGCGGTTCTTCACCCCAAGCTAATTTCGTCAATCCCGCACCGTGACAGCGCTGGTGCTCAACTTGCAGACACCATACCCAGCGCTTTTTTTCAGGCTACTAACACCACAGGAAATGGTTCCTGGGACGCAAGCCAAGCAAAGCTTTTGAAACCGTGCATGTGGCACGAAAACGGACTCTACGAGGATCGTGGGGTTAGCCTTCAGCCTTGGCCATATCAAAAAGGAAATCTCAATGATCGTCAAAAAGAAATTTTCAGGTTCTACAAATTGCGTCTTTAAAAAATAAAGAGACGGGCCTCGGCCTTGTTGCCACTAGCGGCTTGTAAGTCACCGTCCGATGGGCGACCGTCCGACTAACTGCCGCTGCAAGGATGCCCAGCGGCCCAAGGGGGTTCCGACGTATCCCGTCCATTTTAGGATACCGGATTCTCTGCGTAAAATCAATGGGTTGCTAACCCATTGAAAGAATCCAACTATTTACGTTTTGATCTCCGAGATCAACCAAAGACGCAATTTGCAGAGTTGATTGCCGAGAACATCTAGGCGCGCGCCGTCGGTGTCTAGGTGCAGGTCGCGTCGTCGCGCTGTCCAAGGATGGCAGCCAATACGACCTCCCATCGCGCCCGGGCCTGATCCCTATGCGCCGCTAACGTTCTTGCCTTGCTGATCGGATCTGTGCCCTCCAGCAGCTTTTTGCTCGAGCCCTTCCAAACCATCCGGCGCACTCTCGAAGACGTAGGGATTGAAGAATTGCCGCTTCCAAAGCGCGCCTTTATCGATTTCTGAGAGAAAAGTTTCTTCCGACACCTGCGGCCAGTGGGCATGGATACCTTCGATCTGGGCCTCGATGTGTTCAGATGCTGTTTTTAGCTTGGCATTTTGACCTACGATTTTGCTGTTGATCGTAGGTCGTCTTTTAGTTCGGTAGTCACTAGCGTTTCCAATTGAGTGTAGACTTCCCGGTAAATTTCAACGATCGGAATTCCAACCCCATCCTTCCATCGCACAATCGTCCCAGCACGATCTTTTCGTTTTCCCTTCTCGAAAAAGTCGCGATACCGAAAAGGCGAGATACCCATAAACGGGACAAATTTAACTTTTTGAACATCCTCACGTCCTTCGATTTCGATCGTATCTGCATGGAGTTCTTTAGCGTAGCTCTTTGGATAGGGTTCTAAAAAGACCACCCGTTCAATTCCCGCCGCAACAATATGCTTAGCGCAGATGTGGCAAGGAAATGTAGTCGAGTAGAGCGTGGCGCCCTTAACGGCAACTCCCAACCGTGCGGCATCTGAGATTGCTGACATCTCAGCATGGATTACACGACCAAATTCTAGGAGGTCCATCAATTTAGAATCCTTCACACCTGCTGGTTCTGCAAGTAGGGTTCCCATGATGTCTTTAGGCGTACCAAGTTTTACAAGTTCATCGGCTAAACCTTTCCGTTTGAAAAGTATCTCGATCAACTGGTATAGAATTTCGCGCTTTATTCGCTCATTTGGGTCTTCTCCCAAGGCGAAATCACGGCCGTCGGGACTGTCACCGCACCAGTACGTACCGCCCCCATATTTCGGAACTTCGTTACACCCAAGTGAGATAATTTCACCAGAAGATCGAAAGATCGGCGCGCCAACTTGGCGGGACAGGTCACACGAACGCAATGCGGCTGATTTGGCGAGATACATTCCATACTCATCGTGATCAGGCGCGGTGGAGTTATCGCCAAAAATCGCATTTACAAATCGTTTGACCATTTGTTCGCAATTCGCGCGAATGACCCCGTCGACAAACACATCGCCCAAGGGGAAAGTCTCACGAATTTTTTGGCCAAAGACTTTGTCGGATTCGGAATAATCAATCGCCATGAGATCTATGGCCTGACAGCGCGCTTGGGTCTCATCTATTGAGCCGTAATGTGATTCTCGAATCTTTTTCCGGAGTAATGCCTCTCTTTCATCTGGAGAACTATATGCGGAGATTTGAAAAAATAGCTTTCCATAAACTTGCCTCATCAATGCTGTTTCGCTCGGTCTTTTGAACTGGCGAATTATGAATGCGTGACCGGGAACAGGCTTCTGAATGTCGTCAGCTTTCAAATCGTGCTTTTCTCTTTGGGCGATCTCTTTGTTCAGTTTTTCTCGCTCCGATTGCACTGCGCTGATGGCGATGGCAGCAAGCGCGTCCTGTCTTTTCAGTTGCTCACAAATATCATCTGCGTAATCGATTCGGGATTTTATGCTTTCAAGATAAGGGTGTGGGACAATTTCTATTGACGATGGTATATCCAACATACTCGTGGTGACTTTAATGAGGCTTGCATTGTATTTCTGACGACTAAGTTCAGTTGAAAGGACCTCGATAATCATGTCAAGATCCACCCCGACAGGGGCAACTAATGCAAAAAACAGTTCAGGTCTTTGGATCTTCTGGACGGACACTTAGTTTCCCCATAGTTATACTGTGTTTATTCTTGATTAAATTTTTTGCTTTGAAATCCTGTTCGGAGAGAGTTTAATAATAAAGCGATTCGCCCCGCGGTTCCTCTTTATAATTGCCTTTCAAAAGAGATGGAGGAACATCATGACACGGGTGGTCAGTTTTGAATCAGGGTGGCTCGCTCGACAAATCGATTCCGCGCAGAAGCGAGCCAGCCAGTATCCGAATTGGCTCACACGACCATCAAATAGTGATTCTCAAAACCGCAATCAAAATATTGAAGCTGCTCCCTCCAGTAATGGCGACGACTCGGTATCGAACGAACCAAGCAATCGGTAGCTTTTTGCTAGCGAACCGGCTTTGCCTTCTGTTCCCTCTATAAACAGTGCCAGTTATCGCAATCAAAAATGACGTTTTCCAAGTGAGGTAAGTCGGACGATGGTCGTGGTTTTTTGCCTCGTGCGCCGCTTCCGTCAAATGGGTGCACGCTTCCATTTGTTCATGGAATGTTCTTGCCAAATGGCCAACCTCTGCTAAGCTGCTCTGGTCCAACGAGGTCTCCGGGCGGGCAAGGGCATGGTCCAGCGAGTTTCAACGGTTGCTTTTGAGGGCATCGAGGCGCGCGCCGTCGATGTCCAGGTGCAGGTCGCGCCTGGAC